>ERZ825137.4345-NODE-4345-length-14246-cov-2.798957_pt1 | contig 14246 bp, 9 predicted proteins | sample MGYA00519873_ERZ825137 | MGnify/ENA primary metagenome ERZ825137 (study PRJEB31778, sample SAMEA3449190) | human gut metagenome | biome: human gut; feature: human-associated habitat; material: faeces | place: United Kingdom | collected 2010/2012 ...
CCAGGACGCTGAGGGAGTCCTTCAGCGCCGCCAGCAGCTCGGCGGTCTTTTCTTCCAGCAGGGCCCTGTCCGCACGGCTCTCCACGTTGAGGCGCAGCAGGGGCTCGGTGTTGGACATGCGCAGGTTGAAGCGCCAGTCGCCGAACTCCAGGTTGACGCCGTCGATGGCGTCTTCATAGGTGGCGGCGGGGGCGTAGTGGTCGCGGATCTTGCGCATCAGGGCCGGGGCGTCGGCCACGCGGCGGTTGATCTCGCCGCTGCAGGGCCAGGCGTCCATGCGTTCGCGCACCAGCTCGGCCAGGGGCTTGCCGTGGCGCTGCATGGCCGCGATGACCAGCAGCCAGGGCAGCATGCCGGAATCACAGTAGGCAAAGTCGCGGAAGTAGTGGTGGGCGCTCATCTCGCCGCCATAGACGGCATCTTCGGCGCGCATGCGTTCCTTCATGAAGGCATGGCCCGTCTTGCCCATGACGGGGATGCCGCCGCCCGCCTGGATGAGTTCGCGGGTGTTCCAGTAGACGCGGGTATCGTAGATGATCCTGGCACCGGGGAAGCGGGGCAGCAGCTCGGAAGCCAGCAGGCCCACCAGATAGTAGCCTTCGATGAAGTTGCCTTCGTTGTCGTAGAAGAAGCAGCGGTCAAAGTCGCCGTCCCAGGCGATGCCCAGGTCGGCCTTGTGTTCGCGCACGGCCCGGGCCGTGGCGGCGCGCTTTTCCGGCAGCAGGGGATTGGGCACCCCGTTGGGGAAGGTGCCGTCGGGCTCCATCTGGCAGAAGATGAACTCGTGCGGCAGGTGCGGGGCCAGCTCCTTGAGCAGCAGACCGGCACAGCCGTTGCCCGCGTCGGCCACGATCCTGAGGGGCTTTTGCGCGGCGGCGCCGGTGTAGTCCAGGATGCGGCGGACATACTCCTGCCGGAAGCTGACCGGCGTCACCGGGGCTTCGTCCGCAGGCAGGTTCACGCCCGCGGCCAGCTGGGCCGCCACGCGGTCGCGCAGATCGTGCAGACCGGAATCGCCGCTCACGGGCCGGGCGCCGCGCAGCACCAGCTTGAAGCCGTTCTCGTCGGCCGGGTTGTGGCTGCCGGTGATCATGATGCCGGCGTCGAAGTCCTGCCGGGCGGCGGCATCGTAGATCTCTTCGGTGCCGCACATGCCCAGGCTGAAGACCCGGGCCCCGGCCTGATGCAGGCCAGCGGCCAGCGCGTCGTGCAGCACCGGGCCGCTCAGACGGGCATCGTAGCCGAGGACGACGCGCCGGGCGGCAAAATGTTCGGCCACGGCGCGGCCCAGGGCAAAGGCCAGCTCTGGGGACAGGGGATCGGGCACCTTGCCGCGGATGTCATAGGCCTTGAAGCAGGAAAGATCGGTCATGGGGGCTCCTTGAGGGGGCCGGTACGGCCCGTGACGGGGGCCTTCCGGTAAGAAGGGTAAAATCGTCCGGCGCAGGCAAACGGCGTTTGGGAGCCGTTGCGGCTGCCGGGGATGTCCTAGCCCTGGACGCACCAGGGATCGCACAGGGGACGGCAGCGGCAGAAGCGGGCGAAGGCGGCGGCGCTGATGCGCAGCGCCTCTTCCACGGGGGCCGCTCCGTCAAAACCGTAGATGATGGTCAGACAGACGCGCGTCCGTTCATCCACCAGAGCGCGGGTGGAATCGCTGACAGGGCTGCCGAAGGGGCCCAGCGCATCGGCCAGCAGGGGCAGGTTCTCCAGATTGAGGCCGCCCTTGCCGATACCTTCGTAGGTCTCGCCCGGCAGGCCGCGGCGGAAGGTGATATCGCCCCGGAGATTGCCAAGCGTGTAGCTGCCCAGGGAAAAGCCCGTCTCCAGCGAGGCGATATTGTTGGCGTCCACCACGCTGTTGATGGCGTACAGTCCCTTGCCCTGCTTGAGGCGGCGGTACAGGGCCTCGGAAGAGATGCGGTAGCGGCCGGGGTCCTTGCCGCAGGCCTTGCAGCCCGCACGCGAGGGCCCCAGGTTGGGCCACTGGGCCAGGGGCTCGCCTTCCATGCGGGCCACGAGACGGGGGGCCAGCTCGTTGTCCAGATAGTCCTGACAGTCGGGGCGGCTGGGTTCGACCTCCACTTCATGGACGAGACAGCCCAGGCAGAGGCCGGGCACACGGGCGAGGATGTCGGCATCGGGACGGATGACGGGACGGGTAAAAGGAGAATCGCTCACGGGATGATCCTTGGCAGAGTCTGTACGGCGTCACCGGCCGGCACGGTGGACGCGGAAGCGCGGGGACGTGCCGGCGCGCCGGTCCCTGCGGCAGGGCAGGGACAAAAGCTGATTTTAGCACGGGGCGACAGCGGCCTCAAGCCGGAGGGGCGGGGCCGGAGCGGAAGGATCGGGCTTCCCGGAGGCGGGAGCCGGAAAGGGACGGTCCTGCAGGCGCGTTTTCGGAAAAATATGGTGCAACCGCAGGAGAGGCCCGGCCCTGTACGAAAGGCAAGGGCAGGAAAGCGGGGCGTTGACGGATCTTGTGCGCGCTTCCCGCTTTTGGCGGGCCTGTCCTGTCTGCGCTCCCTTCTCCGTGCGGGCTGGTGTGGAGAGGCGGATAAAAAAAGGAGCATCCGGCGGGGATGCTCCTGTTGAAGGTGACGCACGGCGCCGGAGTTGTGCGGACGGCGCTGTGTGGACATGAAGGAAAAAGAAGACGGCAGGCCTGAGCCTGCCGTCCTGGTATCAGTCTTCCACGGGGTTGACGGAATCCGCGAAGGGATGGGGACCGGAGAAGTCCACATCGGCGGGGATCTGGCACACGTGGCTGTTGAGGTGGCTGCCGTCCCAGTGGTGCAGCATATAGCCGGGCATCTCCATACGGAAGGTGTCGCCGCCCTCGGGGCTGAGGTCGAGGTCGATCTGCATGGAGATGGAAGGCACGGTCAGGGCCAGGCCCTGCGCCCAGGCAGTGAAGATGGGGCGGTGCATGTGGCCGCAGCACAGACGGGCCCAGGGCGCGCGGGACAGCACGTCACGCAGCAGGTCGGCGCCTTCGAAGGGTTCGTCCATGGCTCCCATGCCCGTGATGAAGGGCGGATGATGCATGAAGACCAGGGCCGGGCGGCTGCTGTCTTCCTGCAGGCAGGCGTCCAGCCAGCGGGCCATGGCTTCGGGACAGTGGCCGCTGTGGGAACCGGGCTCCATGCTGTCCAGCATGACCAGGCGCACTTCGCCCATGTCCACGCAATGGCAGACGCGCGGCGGCACGGGGCTTTCTTCGGGCACCCAGCCCTTGAGGATGGCACGCATGCGGTCACGACGGTCATGGTTGCCGGGCACGGCGTAGATGGGCACGGGCAGGTCGCCGAGTGCCTCGTAGAGCATGTGGTAGGCATGCTCGTCACCGCTGTCGGCCAGGTCGCCGGTGATGACGATGGCGTCGGGCATGCGGTTCAGGGCGTGCAGATAGGCCGCCGCCGTGCGCAGGCAGGCGGGCGTGTCCACCTTGCGGAAGGAGAGCTTGCCGTCGCCGCGCAGGTGCAGGTCCGATATTTGCAGGATTTCCATGATGACAACCCGTATACGCCTAGATATGCTCGGCGTCGTCACCGTGCTTGCGCTGGGCGGCGATGCTCTTGCGCTGGATGGCAAAGGCCGAGAGGGCGCTGGTCACGGCCGCGAGCAGGGTGAAGAGGCAGACATACAGGGGATCGCCTTCGTTCCAGTTGATGAGGAAGGTGCACAGGCCGGGCACGATGCCGGCCACCAGGAAGCCGGGGAACTGGTAGACGATGGAGATGCCGGTGTAGCGCACATCCGGCGGGAACAGGTCGGAGAACAGGGCGGCTTCGGGGCCGAAGACACCGGCGTAGAACACGCTGATGGGGATGATGATGGCCAGGGCGATGAGGAAGAGGCTGCCGCCGCTGCCTTCCATGAGCCAGAACGACGGGAAGATGGACAGACCGCAGAGCAGGCTGGACACACCGTAGACCATGCCGCGGCCGTAGCGGTCGGCCAGGCGGCCGGCGATGAGGATGAAGGGGCACATGAGCAGGGCCGCGATCATGACGATGGTCAGGGCCTGGGTGCGTTCGATGCTGATGTACTGCACCAGGTAGCTGATGACGAACACGGCCAGCACGTTGAAGAACACGCCGTCGATCCAGCGGGCGCCCACGCCCAGGGCGATGTTGCCGGGATGGTTGCGGCAGACCTTGACGATGGGCAGGGTCTTGTCGGCGGTCTTGCCGGAATCCTTGGCCTTCTGGAAGTCGGGGGTCTCAAGGATGTGCAGGCGGATGTACAGGGCCACACCCACCAGCACCACGCTGATGAGGAAGGCGATGCGCCAGCCCCATTCCAGGAACTGCTGGTCGGTCAGGCTGGCGGAGAGCAGGGCCACCACGCCGGAGGACAGGCACAGGCCCGTGGCCAGGCCCATCTGGGGGATACTGGCATAGAAGGCGCGCTCACGCTTGCTGGCGTATTCGTAGGTCATGAGCACGGAGCCGCCCCATTCGCCGCCCAGGCCCAGGCCCTGCATGAGGCGGAAAGTCTGGAGGATGATGGGAGCGGCGATGCCGATCTGGGCATAGGTGGGCACCAGACCGATGCCGATGGTGGCCACGCCCATGATGAGCATGGTCAGCACCAGCATGCTCTTGCGGCCGATCTTGTCACCGAAGTGGCCGAAGACGAAAGCGCCGAACGGGCGGGCCAGGTAGCCGATGGCAAAGGTGCTGTAGGCCAGCAGGGTCCCGATGAAGGGGTCGTCGGTGGGGAAGTAGAGCTTGTTGAAAACGATGCCCGCCACGACGCCGTAAAGGAAGAAATCGTACCATTCGATGGTGGCGCCCAGCAGGCTGGCCAGGGCCACGGTACGGATCTGTTTCTGGGAGGGAGGATTCATGCCTGCTCCTGAAAATTTGGTTGAAGTTTATTTAATTTTTAATCATCGGGGCCGCTCCGGGGCCGCCCGGCAAAAGACGCTGGGAGAAGGCTGCCATAGCAGGAAAAATAAGACAAGAGGGGCAAGGCCCGGACAGAATATTTTCATGGAAATGTAACATTATTTTACATGAAAAAGGCTAAAATCGGCCGTTTTGGCAGGCAGTCTTGATTAATTTTTAATTAAAAATTAAATTTAACAGCAACGGTTTTTATCTATTGCGCAGGGAGGTGCCCATGCAACGCAGCCAGCGCGTCACTCTGGCAGACATCGCCGCCCGCAGCGGCGTCTCCACAGCCACCGCGTCCATGATCCTTTCGGAGCGGCCGGACGTCTCCTTCTCGCGCGAGACGGTCCTCAAGGTGCGCGAGGCGGCCGAGGCCCTCGGCTACCGGGGCATCCGGCGGCACCGGCCCTCGCACCTCATGGCCGAGAAGAGCGTGGCCATCCTCTGCCCCAATGTGGTCAACCCCTACTATGCGACCCTGGTGCAGTCCGTGCAGGATGCCGCCGCCCGGCACGACTACGACACCATGGTCTTCCCCACCTACCGTGATGCCGCTGTGGAGGCCCGCCTGCTGCGCACCCTGTCGGCCGCTTCCATCGGGGGCATCGTCTTCTGTGCCATGCCGCTGTGCCCGGCACAGGCCGAACTGGCCAACCGGGAGACGCCCGTGGTGGTCATCGGCGACAGGGACGCCAGCCTCAATCTGGATACGGTGGAACTCAACAACTATAACGCGGGCGTGCTGGTGGCCCGCTACCTCATCGGGCTGGGGCACCGTTCCGTCGCCTGCATCGCCACGCCCCTGAACAAGGACAATTCGGCACGGCTGCGGCGTCTGGAAGGCCTGCGCGACGTGTTCCGCGAGGCCTGTCCCGAAGGTCGCTTCCTTGTCCGCACCTGTACCATCACGCCCGAACAGGAGCGCGGCGACCTGAACATCGAACACCGCACCGGCTATACTCTGGCCCGGCGCTGCATGGCCGAGCGGGACATCACGGCCTTCGTGGCCGTCAACGACATGGTGGCCTACGGCGTGCTGGACGCCATCCTGGAGAGCGGCGCGCGGGTGCCGGAAGATTACAGCCTGTGCGGCTTCGACAACATCTATCCTTCGCACTTCTCGCGGGTGGGCCTGACCACGGTGGAGCACCACATCGCGGAAAAGGGCCGCAGCGCGCTGGAGATGCTCCACAACCGCATCACCAGCGGCCCCGGGTGCAGCATCACCCGCGTGGAGGTGATGCCGGAGCTGGTCGTGCGCAGCAGCACCGGGCCCGCGCCCGTACAGCGGCAGGCGGGCGGGCCGCTGGGCAGGCCGCAGGACGAAGACGAGGGGCGGTAAAAAAAATTTGACGCGCCATCTTGCCAGCCGGAACGCCGACGGCTATGCTGCCTCCTGTCTTTCGGGACAGAAATTCGCCTCATGAAGGATACGCCATGAAAAAGATCGCAACGCTCCTCCTGGCCGCCGGCCTGCTCTTTTCCGCCGCGGGCATGGCCCAGGCCATCGACTTCAAGATCCGCGGCCAGTGGATCATGGCCTTTGATTACGGCGAGCATGGCGCCTTCACCGGCGGCAACGGCATGACCGGTTACAAGAAGGGCAACGAGGACAACTTCGAGGCCCGCCAGCGCCTGCGCCTGCAACTGGATGCCGTGGCCTCGGAAAACCTTTCCGGTTCCGTCATCTTTGAAATGGGCGACCAGATCTGGGGCCAGAGCGCCACCGGCGGTGCCCTGGGCGCCGACGGCACGGTGGTGGAAGTCAAGAACGCCTGGCTGGACTGGATGGTGCCGGATACCGACATCAAGGTCCGCATGGGCCTGCAGGGCTTTTTCCTGCCCAGCATGACCACCGGCAGCCAGGTGTGGGGCGATGACGCCGCCGGCATCACGGCCAGCTGGCAGATCAACGAGAACGTGGCCCTCACCGCTTTGTGGGCGCGCCTGTACAACGACAATTTCCAGGGCTACGGCGACGACGGCCTCCGCAAGAACTACATGGACAATGTGGATGTGGCGGCCCTGCTGCTGCCCCTGACCTTCGACGGTTTCCGCCTGACGCCCTGGGCCATGTACGCGGGCATCGGTCCCAACAGCCTTGATGCCGACCACGCCAACGACTGGAAGAGCGTGGGCGTTTCGGGCATCCAGTATCTGGCGGGCATGCTGCCTGCCGGTGGCGCGTCCCACAACAGCCGCATGGACCTGTACGGCAATGCCTTCTGGGCGGGCCTGACCGGCGAGCTGACCCTGCTGGATCCCTGGCGCATCGCCTGGGACCTGAACTACGGTTCCGTGAGCTATGACGACACTTCCGCCAACCGCGCCGGCTGGCTGGCCTCGCTGCTGGTGGAATACGATCTGGGCTGGACCAAGCCCGGCATCTACGGCTGGTACGCTTCCGGCGATGACGACGACCGCGGCAACGGCTCCGAGCGCATGCCCTATCTCAGCGTGGCCAACGTGCACAACGCCTGGTCGCACTATGCCTTCAACGGCAACGAGTACATCTCCCGCGAAGGCGCGGTGGGCAACGGCATGACGGGCACCTGGGGCGTGGGCCTGCAGATCGCGGACGTGAGCTTTGTGGAAGACCTCAAGCACACCTTCCGTGTGGCCTACTGGGGCGGCACCAACAGCCCCTCCATGGTCAAATACATGGGTTCCGCCGTGGCCTGGGACGACACCACCGCCGCCCAGGACGGTCCCTATCTGACCACCAACGACGGTCTGCTGGAATTCAACCTGGTCAACTCCTGGCAGATCTACGAGAACCTGGAAGCCAATCTCGAGCTCGGCTACATCATCAACATGATGGACAAGGACACCTGGGACAAGAGCTACGTCAGCGATCGTAACTGGTCCAAGCAGGATGCCTGGAAGGCCCAGCTGATCTTCGCCTACAGCTTCTAGTCCTCCCGGGGCGGGCCATCCGCCCCTTTCCCGCGCGTGCTTCTCCTTCCCGCGCGCACTCCGCCGCCGCTGTTTTTGCAGGAACAGCGGCGGCCTCCTTTTTCCGGCGGCTGCCGGCAGGCTCATCCGGTACCGTGGGCACCGGATGCAAGATGCTCCTGCCTAGGGCAGACGGGCATACTCCTCTTCGCTGACAGGCTCCAGCCACTGGGAGCGGCAGCCCTCACCGGGGACTTCCACGGCCAGGTGCACGAACCAGCTGTCCCTGGCCGCGCCGTGCCAGTGCTTGACCCCGGCGGGGATGTGGACCACGTCGCCCGCGTGCAGTTCGCGTGCGGGCTTGCCCCACTCCTGATACCAGCCGCGTCCGGAGGTGCAGAGCAGTATCTGCCCGCCGCCGCTGGCGGCCTCATGGATATGCCAGTTGTTGCGGCATCCCGGTTCGAAGGTCACGTTACCGATGACGACCCCTTCGGTGGAAAGCATGTTCAGGTAACTGTTGCCGACAAAGTAGCGGGCATAGGCCGTGTTGGCACCGCCCTGGGCGAAAGGCCCCCTGTTTTCCTGCATGGTCGTTTCCTTTTGTTGATCGTTATATGTCACGCCCGGCCGGTATCGCCGAAGGTGCGGCCACACTGCCGGGCAGCCGCGGACGGACAGCGCCGTGTACCGCTCCCCGTGCCTGTCCCGTCAGCAGGGCAAAGACAGAGCCTTCCTGAGGCTGGGGAAACACATCCCCTCCGGCGCTCTTGCACAGTCGTGCCGTCTGCCCGCGGACGCCACTGGCGGCGTCTTCTCTCCCTGCCGTCTGTTGGTTACACTGGACAGGCAGCCCGAACCGGAGGTCCTCATGGCATCCTCAGCCCTGTCCATCAAAGAAGATATCCTTGCCGCCCTGAAAGACATCCTGATGCGGCACCTCCCCGCCCCGGAGATCCGCCCCAGCCCCATCGACGGTCTGGTGCTCGTCCGGCGGGAGGACCCGCCCGCACCTGACCGCTGCTTCGAAAGACCGCTGGTGTCCGTCATCGTCCAGGGAAGCAAACGCTCGCTCATCGGCTCGCAGGAATTCGTCTTCCGGCGGGGCCAGTTCCTGGTCTCCGGCATCGACATGCCCAGCTCGTCTTCCTTTTTCGATACGGCTCCCGGACAGCCTTTCCTCTCCCTCTTCTTCTATCTGGACAGGCAGATCCTGACGGATCTCATGCTCAGGATGCGGACTGCGGGCAAAACGCCGCAGGAAGACGGCCCCGGCGTCGCCGTGGCGGATGCCGAACCGGAATTCCTGGAAGCGGTGCTGCGCCTGGCCGAGCTGCTGGACAAGCCGGAGCAGATCGCCATCCGCGCCCCCATGATCCTGCAGGAGCTGCACTATCTGCTGCTGATCGGGCCCCTGGGCCATGTGCTGCGCGGACTCTATGCCCAGGGCTCGCAGAACAGCCAGGTCTTGCAGGCCGTCTCCATCCTGCGCCGGGATCTGGGGGCCCCGGTACGCATGGAGAGCCTGGCACGGCAGGTGGGCATGTCCCTGTCCACGCTCCATCGTCATTTCAAGACCGTCACCGGCCTGAGCCCCCTGCAATACCTCAAACAGCTCAGGCTGCACGAGGCCCAGCGCCTGATGCTCATGGAAGACATGCGCGCGGCCTCGGCGGCCCTTTCCGTAGGCTATGAGAGCGTGACCCAGTTCAGCAGGGAGTACAAACGCATGTTCGGCGAACCGCCCCACCGGGACATCCAGCGGAAACGCACGCTTGCGCCTCTGGGCGAAGCCGGGGCGGGCGGCCTTTAGGATACGTCCGCGTCATCCGCCTGCGGGCCGGCCCTGTTCCGCGCCGGTGCGGCCCGTCCTCGTAGGGCCGCGCCCTTCCTGACCTCAAGACCATCCGTCATTCCCGCATGCCCCGGCAACAGGAACACAGCCGGGGCGCGCGGGGACGCTATCCTCCTGCCCGGTGCTCTAGGCCTCCGGCAGCACGCTGTTGACGCAGGCAAGGGCGTTGAGCGTGCGGGGGAAGCCGATGCAGGGCAGCATCTGCAGCAGGGCATCCACCAGCAGCTGCTTGCCGTTGCCCACGGCGGTATTGCCCTGCACATGGGCCTTGACCTGGGCCTCACAGCCGCCCAGCGCGCTGATGATGCAGAAGGTCAGCAGCTCCCGCAGCGGCAGATCAAGCCCCGTGCGCGTATAGATGTCGCCGAAGCAGAACGCGGAAAGATGCCGGACGAGGATCTCTCGCTGTCCTTCAGGGGCCGAAGCGTGCATCTTGCTGATGGCATCCCCGAAAATACCGGTCTGTACGGCAAGGCCTTTTTCAAAGCGGTCTTCTTCGCTCACCGTGCCGCCTTCAGGCAGGGGCAGGGCGATACCGGCGGCCTCCAGGGCGGCATCCGCATGGCGCAGGGCCGCCTCCGTCCGCGGGAAGCCGATATAGGGCGCGCACTGGTACAGGGCCTCGCGGATCTCTTCGGGACGCACGCCCTGATGCAGGGCGGCCCGTGTCTCCTCCCCTATCCCCTCCGGCGTCTGGATGGCGGCCAGGACGACCAGGGTGATGAGGCGGCGCCGACGCGCATCCAGGCAGCCCTGTCCGGCGATCTCGCCGTATTCCAGGCGCTCCCGGATAGCCGCCAGTTCGGGATCCGTCCCGGCAAGTGCCGGGGCCCCCGTCTTGCCCAATTCCTTCCTGTACGCTTCCGCTTTCTGCATCCTGTCCATGGTGTTCCCCACGATATCTTCAACGGTTGTGCCGGATGCCCCGGCATGAGAAAGACGGCCCGCTGCCGCATACCGGGGAACGCAACGCAAAGATGCCTCCTGCTCCCCGTCGACGCAGACCGGAAGGCTCCGCCCTTTTCCGGCAGATCCCGTCCGGGCAACGGACCTTTGTCCTGTGCTTACCGGGATACGCCGCCCCGGCTGCCGGGTACAGACCTGTTCCTGGCAAATAGTTGCCCAAAACTGTCGCGGGATGGCCCACGAAAAAGGGGACACCTTGCGGTGTCCCCTGCGTATGTTCGCTGAAAGGCTGCGCCACGGCAGCCGGGCGGGATGGGCTAGGCTTCTTCGGTATCGCGCACCACTTCGAGGATGCCGGACTGGCCGCGGATGGCCTCGATGACATCATAGAGCTGGGTGGCGTTGCACACTTCCACGGTCAGGCGCAGTTCTGCCCGGCCGTCCACCAGCGCCCGCGAAGACAGCGCCGTGATGTTGATGCCCTGCAAGGCCAGGAGCTGGGCGATGCCCGCCAGCACGCCGCTGCGGTTCTGGGCCAGGATGAAGATACCGGCCTCGTAGGGCTTTTCCTCCTCGCCGTCCCAATGCACGGAGATGAGGCGCTCCGGCTCCATATTGGCCACATTGGGACAGTCCGCACGGTGGACGGTGACGCCCATGCCGCGGCTGATGTAACCGATGATGGGGTCCCCCGGCACCGGGTTGCAGCACTTGGCAAAACGCATGAGCACGCCGTCACAGCCGGAAATGCCCACGCCGTCGCTCTTGCGCTTTGCGGCTTCCTTGCTTTCCTTGATGGTGGGCGTGGCCGGTTCCGCGGCTGCGGCATTATCGGGATGCAGGACGGCATAGAGCTTGTTGAGCACACGGCGCGGCGTGATATGCGCATAGCCCACCGAAGCCACCAGCTCGTCCACGTTCTCGAAGTTCATCTCCTGCGCCACGATGGCCAGCTGGCCGTCTTTCAGGGCGCGCGCCACATTGAGGTTGACCTTGCGGCCTTCCTTTTCCAGCATGTCGCGGCCCAGGGCCAGGGCATGGGCGCGTTCCTCGGTACGCAGGTAGCGCTGGATGCGGCTGCGGGCGCGGGCCGTCTTGACGATCTTGAGCCAGTCGCGATTGGGGTTGCGCGAAGGATCGGTGATGATCTCCACGATGTCGCCGTTCTTGAGCGGCGTGCCCAGCGGCATGAGGCGGCCGTTGATCTTGGCCCCGGCGCAATGATGGCCCACCTTGCTGTGGATGTGGAAGGCGAAGTCCAGCGGCGTGGCGCCTTCGGGCAGTTCCTTCACATCACCGGCAGGGGTATAGACGTAGACCTCGTCCTTGAACAGGTCCAGCTTGAGCGAATGCATGAATTCGCGCGAGTCCGCTTCGTCGCCCTGGCGCTCGAAGATCTCGCGCAGCCAGGAGAACTGTTCCAGGTCCTTGGAGTTGACCCGGCCCTTTTCCTTGTACAACCAGTGCGCGGCCACACCGTGTTCGGCCTGCCGGTGCATCTCTTCGGTACGGATCTGGATCTCGATGCGCTCGCCCTCGGGCCCGATGACCGTGGTATGCAGGCTCTGGTAGCCGTTGGCCTTGGGCATGGAGATATAGTCCTTGAAGCGCCCGTGCACCGGCTTCCACTGCGAGTGTACCAGACCGAGCACCGCGTAACAGTCGCGGATGTCCTTGACCAGCACGCGGAAGGCCATGATGTCGTGCATCTCGTCCAGGGTCAGGGACTGGGACTGCATCTTTTTGTAGATACTGTACTTGTGCTTGATGCGCCCGTAGACCTGCCCTTCCAGACCGTTGGAAGCCAGCAGATCCTGGATGAGGGAGACCACCTTTTCGATGATCTGCTTTTCCACCACCTGATGCGCGTCCAGCCAGTGGTCGATCTGGTTGTAGATGTCCGGCCGCAGGTATTTGAAGCTCAGGTCCTCCAGCTGGCGCTTGAGCAGGTACAGGCCCAGACGGTTGGCCAGGGGCGCGTAGATGTCCATGGTCTCCTGACACTTGGCAATCTGTTTTTCCGGGGACTGGTACTGCATGGTGCGGATATTATGAAGCCGGTCGGCGATTTTGATGAGCACCACCCGGATGTCCTTGCTCATGGCCATGAACATCTTCCGCAGATTTTCCATCTGGGCCTGCTCCCGGGAGGAGAAATCCGCCCGGGTCAGCTTGGTGACGCCCTCCACCAGTTCGGCAACGGTGGGGCCGAAGAGCTTCTCAATTTCCTCGTGGGAAGCGTCGGTGTCTTCAATGCAGTCGTGGAGCAGCGCGCCTAAGATGGCATCCATGTCCAGGCCCATCTCTGTGACGATCTGGGCCACGGCCAGAGGGTGGATGATATAGGGAGAGCCGTCCTTCCGCTTCTGGGCGGCGTGCTTTTTATTGGCATAGTCAACAGCCTTGTCAATGAGGGCAAAATCCGCATCGGGCATCCGCTTGCGGATGGTGTCCATCATGGAGGCATAGTGTTCTTCAAAGGTTTCCATATGTGTCAACTCTCTTTCGCATGCAGAAGACGCTGCATGGTTTGGCTTTGTGTCAGATCCGCCTTCTGGGTGCCGGGGGTCAGGCGGATGGACAGAGAAAGATGTACCCGTTTCAGCTCCAGCAGACCCACATCATGGAAGATGTCCAGGCAGGTCAGCAGGGTTTCCAGACGCATGGAAACGCCGGTGCTGCGGACGATTTTCCGGCACAGGCACAGGGGACTCTCCAGAATCTCCCCACTGGAGACAGAGGCCAGATACCGCCATACATTTGCCAGGGTGGGGCGGTCCGGCAGCAGGGCAGCGGCCTGCTCCCGGGTGATGGAGCCCTGGCGCAGGCAGCGGTAGCGCGTGACCTCCATGGAACAGGGGGCGGCGCAGCTGGGGCGGATATCCACCACATTCATCTGCACGCTGCGTTCCCCACGGAATTCATTGATTTGGGGATGGAACGCCACGTCCACAAGGTCCCCCTGGGCAATTCCGGCGGAGACCGGGTCTGCGGAGAAATAGATGGCGTTCAAATAGCTCCGCCCCCGGTGAAGCCGCAGACGCATATGCCGCCCGTTTCCAACCAGCTGAATGCGGTCTACGGTCAGCCCTGTCATCATGAGCACAGGCTTCGGGCAGCCGCTGCCGCAGGGCTCCAGGATATCCAGCCCCTGGATCTCGGGAATGGTCAGCATCTCCGGAGTGACGGCACAGTCCAGGTCCAGGGTGCTGATATGGGTATCATCGGCATAGAATTCGGCAGCCATGGCGCAGATTTTGCGCCGGAACTCCGGGATGTTGTCCCGGCTGATGGTAAAGCCCGCCGCCAATTCGTGGCCGCCGTAGCTTTCCAGCAGAGGTGACAGCGAACGCAGAGAGGCGAAGAGGTTAAAGCCGCCGTGGCTCCGGGAGCTGGCCTTGCCGTGGCTCCCATCCAGGCAGATGAGGAAGGCCGGACAGGCGAATTCCTCGGAAAGACGGCTGGCCACAATGCCCACAACACCCTGGTGCCAGCTTTCGTCGGCCAGAACGATGGCCTCCGGCGGCGTCCCCTCAGGAAGCATGGCTATGGCCTGCCGGTAGATGTCGGATTCGATCTGCTGCCGCTGCCGGTTCAGCTCGCATAGCTGGGCGGCGTCTGCCCGGGCCCGCTCCGGATCCTGGGTCAGAAACAGGTCCACGGCCACGTCTACCTGCCCCATGCGC
>ERZ825137.4347-NODE-4347-length-14244-cov-9.203397_pt1 | contig 14244 bp, 8 predicted proteins | sample MGYA00519873_ERZ825137 | MGnify/ENA primary metagenome ERZ825137 (study PRJEB31778, sample SAMEA3449190) | human gut metagenome | biome: human gut; feature: human-associated habitat; material: faeces | place: United Kingdom | collected 2010/2012 ...
AGTATAACTTCCGAATCCGGGAATTTGGCGCCGGAAGGTTTGCAGTTGTATCGGACAGCGAACGTTTCGGCGCGGATCAAGTGGTTTTTGAGAGCTTTCGGCGCGGCGAGTGCGTGGACTATGTGACGCAGCGCCGCGATCCGGGCAAGTGGAATTATTACGTCATCGAGGATTTATCTTCGTGGATTCGAGGTTCGGAAAATCCCAGCCCGCTGGAACGCTTTGACCGGTTCGATCAGGCGAAGCAGCGCTTTTGCGAACTGCGAGGCCGGCAGGAAAACGACGACATCACCGATAAGCCGCATCTGACAATGGGCGTCGGCTGGGTCGGCGGGGTTGATCTGGACGTGCTGCATGTGCGGCACGGAAAAAACGTGCTGTGCGATGATTTCACGCGAAGCAGCTTTGCGAATACGAACTGCGTCGCGCTGGCGATGATCGAAAGGATCGTGAAGGAAATCGGCGTGGACGCGGTGCGGGTCTTTCCACAGAATCATGGAAACCTGATGAAACCGACGGATATTCCGCTGAGCTTATGGAGAAATCCGTATTTCCATTCAGAGCGTTTGCGGATTGCGGACAGGCTCAAAGCCAAACATGAACGAGATACGATGACGGCGACGAAACGGAAAGACATACAGGAGCGATGAAATGCCCAAAATTGACGATTATGTACAGCTTGCCGCGCAGACCGCACGCGAGATCTCCGCCGACGGGGAAACGTGGCGCTCGTTTCTGCAAACGGCTTCCACTCTGTACAAATATGGTTTTTACGACCAGATGATGATCTACGCCCAGCGCCCGGACGCGACCGCCTGCGCGTCGTTTGAGCTGTGGACAAACACCATGCGTCGGTATGTCCGGCGAGGCGCAAAAGGCATCGCGCTGCTGGATATGACCGGCGACGTGCCGCGCTATCACTATGTTTTCGACGTGTCGGATACCGGTACCCGGCAAAACGCCCGAACGCCTTTTACATGGACGATTCGCGAAGAAAACAGCATGCCCATCGCCGCCATGCTGGAAAAAGAATATGAGGTTTCCGCCAATCGTGGGCTTGCGGGACAGCTCGAAGAAATCGCCATGCAGAAAGCGATGGATTATTGGCAGGAGCATCAGGACGAGCTGCGCGACATCGTTGACGGTTCACTCCTCATGGAGTATGATGAACTCAACCTCGAACTGGCTTTCCGAAATACGGCGACGACGGGCGTTCAGTATATGCTCCTCAGCCGCTGCGGACTGGCGGAAGAACATCAGTTCGAGCCGGAAGATTTCACGACCATCCTTGAATGGAACACACCGCAGGCGTTGACGGCACTCGGCACGGCGGTCAGCGAAATCTCCGAGGAAGTATTGAGAAGCATCGAGCGGGAAGCGCGGAGCGTTGAAAGGAGCAGGCCATATGCTGAATTACAAAACGGTGAACGGTTATCAGATTCCCGACCTGAAAATCCCGGACGGGCAGGCGACGCTGGGCAGGTACGGCAGGATGCGCAAGGCGTATCTGAAGGAGTACAGAAAGATGACGTTCAACAGCCTGCTGCTGACGGGCGAACTGACGGCGCATCTGGCGGAGATCGACCGGACGGCGGGCGAGCGGGTGAACCGCATGGTCAGCGAGATGGCGGCGGCGCAGGGCGTGAACGAAGCGCTGAAGGAACGCGACCCGATGGCGTGGGTCGGCGCGATGAACAGCCTGAAAGCGCAGGCAGAGGAAATCGTACTGAGCGAGCTGGTGTACGCTTAAATCCGGGGCAGACGAGCCTTTTTGAAACGATAACCGAATATGGCGAGGGAGCGGATGACCGAGCGGTTTCCGCTCCTTCTTTTATATCCAAAGCGCTTGATACGGCACTGCGGTTCGGCGGCAATGGCGAGGATACCCGCATGGAGCTGGCGTTTGACGCGATGATCGGCAAAACGAACGAGGAAATCGCGCTGCGAATGAAGACCCTTTACCACGACGGCAACGGCTTTGAATTGGACGGGCGGCGCTTTTCGGTCTGGTTCGACCCAAGCGGAATCCAAATGGCCGCCGGAGATCGTGCGCGGTATGCCAACAATGCGCAGGTCATATCGTGGACGGATGCCGCAAAGCGCGTCGGCGAGCTGATTGAAGCCGGGCAATTCGGCACACAGCTCGAAAACGTGGAAGCCCCCGGAACCATTCGACGGAAGGTCGCCGAGCGGCTGATCTATATGTACCGCGACAGCGTCGCAAGAGAAAACGGGTATCTCTCCCTGATGAAAGATACGCCGCTGATTTTCCCGGATTGCGTCAATCAGCTTTCCGAGAAGATGGAGCAGCCTGAATTTCTGCACGGGTTGATCCGGCAGATGGAGGTCTTTGCGGATGCGGTCGCGATGCAGCCCGATCTGATGCGCTTTCGTTTTCTTCTGCCGAAGGACATTCTCCCTCGTCTCAGGGATTTGGCATTGGCGCGGAAGGAGCTGCCCGAAGGCGAGATGCTGCTGCCCGATGTTCGCGGCTTTATGACGCAGGATGAAATCGACGCGGTGCTGACCCAAAACGCTCCGATCGCGGGTGCGGGCAGTCGAATTTACCAGTTCTTTTCAGAACCTCACAGCACCAATGAAAAGCTGGAATTTCTGAAAAACGAATACGGGATAGGCGGGAGAATGCCCGGCGTATCGGGTGAACATGGGAGTTCGGAAAGCCACGACGCAAAGGGGATACAGCTCAGGAAAAGCAACTGTCCCGATGTGCTGCTGAAATGGAATCAGGTTGCCGAACGAGTCTCTGAACTGATTCGTCAGAACCGATACCTTACGCCAAACCGGCGGGAAACGGACAACAACGCGCCGACACAACAGCAGCCCACCGAGCAGGCGTTGTTTGAGTCATATAAGCTGACGGTTGGCAATGTGCTGTCCAAAGACGAAGCCTTCGTCAATGCCTGCCGCAATTCAGATCGCCAAAACGCCTATTTGGAGGGCACACAAGCGATTCGCCGCATTGTCATGGCATCCGACGATCTTCAACTTGTCCGATTGTACTTCGATACGCCATCCTTTCACGAACGGCTGCATCAGGAACTCCTGGATGAGCTTTATCCCACACTGGCAGCCTCGTCGATCCCCCCGCCCTATCAGGTTGTGACCTATCATCACTTTGAAAATGGGTTTGACAGTAAATTGGACTATCCGACCTTGGAAGAAGCCATCAAGGCTGCGCAGGGCTATGTGAATGGCACCATGAGCGGCGACGGCTTCGCCTATGACGGTGCCGCTGTTTACAACCTTCAGGAGCGTCGGTATCTGTACATTTTGGGTGATTACCCGGATGCAAAAGCACATGCGCAGGTAGAAGGACGCGATTTTTCCGAACAGCCAGAAGGAGCGGCTGCAACGCAGAAATCTGAAAGCCCGGCGGCTTTTACCGATGCCCCTCATCCACTGATGTCGCATTATCAGGTAGGCGATACGGTCTATCTGGGGGATACGGCGTTCCTCATCGAAGAAATTACAGATACGCACGTAAATTTGCGCGACCCGACGCTGCTTTATCCGATTTCAAGGGTGGAGCGGCGGGACACGTTTGAGCAGATGCTTGCCGAAGATACAAGAAACGATTTTCTGTTTCAACAATCCGAGTTCACGCAAACGATATCCGATGATTCGGAGCAGTCTGACATACGGCAAGAGCCGCAGAGTAGGACGGAAAAATCATTGCCGCAGGAAGAGATTAGGCTGCACAACCTCGTTATCGACCTGACGGGGCAGGAAACGGAGCGCAAAGAAGCCGAGCCGTACAAAGCGCAGAACTTCCGCATCACGGATGACCATCTGGGCGAAGGCGGCGCAAAGACGAAGTATGCGTTCAACATTGCCGCCATCCAAACGCTCAAGCAGATTGAAGCGGAGGGCAGGCAGGCGCGCCCGGACGAGCAGGAAATCCTCTCCCGATACGTCGGCTGGGGCGGTCTGCCGCAGGCATTCGACGCCGAAAATGCGAGTTGGCAAAAGGAATATCAGCAGCTCAAAAGCCTTTTGACAGACGAGGAATATGCGGCGGCGCGCGGCTCCACCCTGAACGCCCACTATACCAGCCCCGTCGTTATCAGGGCGATGTATGAAGCCTTGGACAGCATGGGCTTTCGGGGCGGAAACGTGCTTGAACCCGCCTGCGGCGTGGGCAACTTCTTCGGTATGCTGCCGGAAGCGATGCAGAGCAGCAAGCTCTATGGCGTGGAGCTGGACAGCATCACGGGACGCATGGCGCGGCAGCTTTACCCCGATGCGAGAATCGAGATCACGGGCTTTGAAAAGACGAACCGCAAAGACTTTTTTGATGTCGCCGTCGGCAATGTGCCTTTTGGCAATTACAAGGTGGCGGACAGGACGTTCGACAAGTATGGGTTTCTGATTCACGATTATTTCATAGCCAAGTCGCTGGAACAGGTGCGCCCGGGCGGCGTGATCGCGTTCATTACGTCCAAAGGCACAATGGACAAGGCTTCCCCCGATGTGCGCAGATATATCGCGCAGAGAGCTGAATTGCTCGGAGCCATCCGTCTGCCGAACAACGCCTTCAAAGCCAATGCCGGAACGGAAGTCACATCGGATATTCTCTTTCTTCAAAAGAGGGAACATCCCATCGACATAGAGCCGGATTGGATCCATCTGGGGCAGACGGCGGACGGCATCCCCATCAACAGCTACTTTGTCGATCATCCCGACATGGTGCTGGGCAGGATGCAATGGGACAAAAGCATGTACGGAAACGAGAAGGAAACTACATGCGAACCGATTCCAGGCGCAGACCTCGCGCAGCAGCTCCATGCGGCAGTGCGGAACATCGACGGAGAATACAAAAGGATAGAAATATCCGAAATGGATATAAACGAAGGACGGACGATTCCGGCTGATCCCGATGTGCGCAATTTCTCGTATGCGCTTGTGAACGGTCAGGTTTACTACCGCGAAAATTCGGTGATGACCCGTCCCGTACTCAATCAGACGACGCAGGAGCGCGTCAAGGGGATGATTGAGCTGCGGGATTGTACCCGTCGCCTGATTGACGCGCAAATAAACGATGCAACGGATGACGACATTTATCGGCGTCAAGACGAGTTGAACCGCACATACGACGATTTCACAGCCAGGTATGGGCTTATCAGCGACAGAGCCAATAATCAGGTTTTTTCGTCCGATTCTTCCTATTATCTGCTATGTTCTCTTGAGATTCTGGATGACAAGGGAAAACTCAAGCGCAAAGCGGACATGTTCACCAAGCGCACCATCCGTCAATCGAAGCCGGTCGAGCACGTCGATACAGCGATGGAAGCGTTGGCGGTATCCATCAGCGAAAAAGCGGGCGTTGACCTTCCCTTCATGGCTGGATTAACCGGCAAAGCTGAAAATGTGCTTGCCGATGAGCTGACCGGCGCAATCTTTCGTTTGCCCGAAGCGCCGGACACGTTTGTGACTGCTGACGGGTACCTGTCCGGAAATGTACGTGAAAAACTGCGTGCGGCTCGGACAGCCGCGCTGCAGGACGACCAATTCGCCGTCAATGTGCACGCGCTTGAAAATGCGCAGCCCAAAGACCTTGACGCTTCTGAAATCGACGTGCGGCTCGGCGCAACCTGGCTCGATCCGGCTACGATTCAGCAGTTCATGGTTGAAACATTCAGCGTTCCCTATCGTTTCAGGGACATTGTTCAGGTGCGCTTTTTCCCCATGACCGCCGAATGGAACATCTCCGGCAAGACACGCTTATCTTCAACGGTTGCCGCATCCGTCACATACGGCACAGATCGCGCCAACGCATATCGGATTTTGGAAGATACCCTGAACCTCCGCGATGTGCGCATTTATGATACGGTTGAGGACGCTGCCGGCAGGGAAACGCGCGTATTGAACCAGAAAGAAACAACGCTTGCTCAGCAAAAGCAGCAGGCAATTAAAGATGCGTTTCAGAAGTGGATTTGGCAGGATCCCGCACGCCGTCAGCGTTTGGTTGAAAAATACAATGATCTCTTTAATTCGACAAAACCTCGCGAATATGACGGATCGCATATCACTTTTTCCGGCATGAACCCCGAAATCACCCTGCGGGAACACCAGCGTAACGCCATCGCGCATGTGCTGTACGGCGGGAATACGCTGCTTGCACATGTAGTTGGCGCGGGCAAAACCTTTGAAATGGTCGCCTCTGCGATGGAATCCAAACGGCTTGGTCTCTGCTCCAAATCGCTGTTCGTCGTTCCCAATCACCTGACCGGGCAATGGGCGAGCGAGTTTTTGCAGCTTTATCCCAGTGCCAACATTCTGGTTGCCACCAAACGGGATTTTGAGCAGTCCAGACGCAAAAAATTCTGTGCACGCATCGCTACCGGCGATTATGACGCGGTCATCATCGGTCACTCTCAATTCGAAAAAATACCGATTTCGCAGGCGCGTCAGGAGCGATTGATCGAGGAACAAATCGAAGAAATTACCGAAGGCATTGAGGAACTCACGGAAAGCCACGGCGAGCATTTTTCCATTAAACAGCTTGAAAAAACAAAGCGCGGTCTGGAAACCCGACTGGAAAAGCTTCGCGCGGAACACAGGAAAGATGATGTTGTGACCTTCGAAGAATTAGGCGTTGACCGCCTGTTTGTAGATGAAGCACATTCTTACAAGAATTTATATCTATATACCAAAATGCGCAATGTGGCGGGACTCTCTGTCACAGAAGCGCAAAAGTCCTCCGACATGTTTGCCAAGTGCCGTTACATGGATGAAATCACAGGTGGGAAAGGCGTTATTTTCGCCACCGGCACCCCCGTTTCCAATTCCATGACCGAGCTGTACACGATGCAGCGCTATCTTCAATACGATACGCTCAAACGCAAAGGGCTGGCGCATTTTGACTGCTGGGCTTCAACATTTGGTGAAACAGTGACGGCGATTGAGCTTGCGCCGGAGGGGACGGGATACCGCGCACGGACGCGCTTTGCGAAGTTCTTCAACCTGCCGGAACTGATGGCGATGTTCAAGGAGGTTGCGGATATTAAAACGGCGGATCAGCTTCATCTGCCTGTGCCGAACGCGCACTATGAGACGATGGCGGTCAAGCCGTCCGTCTATCAGGAAGAGATGGTGGAGGCACTGTCCGAGCGCGCTTCGAAGGTTCATTCGGGCGCGGTTGACCCGAAGGAGGACAACATGCTCCGGATTACGTCGGATGGACGAAAGCTGGGGTTGGATCAGCGGCTGATGAACCCGCTGCTGCCCGACGAACCGGGCAGTAAAGTCAACGCCTGTATGGAAAACATCCTGCGCATCTACAAAGAAGGGGATGCGCAAAAGCTGACGCAGCTCGTGTTCTGCGACCGTGTAGCGATACGTTGCTACAAATAAACTTTATGTGGGCGAAAGCCTGTAAGGAGGTAAAAGTAGCGGGGAAAACAGAGTTTTCCCTAACTGATATTCTGAAGAGTGGAATGATGGGGTAACGCCCTGAAACGCTCACCTGATACTACGTTGGAAGCAAAGGAGTGCAATATCCTGCGCTGACACAGCACGTTGAAGTCGGCTGAGAACCGTCCAAACAGAGCCGTAAGGCAGATGTGGAAAGCTGTCCAGAGGTGGATGGTGCGGTCTATAGGTCGGGGGTCTATAAAATGCCTATGACAAGAATGTGGCTGACAACCACTGACGAAAGTCCGAATGTATGGGTCAAGAAGAAAGAACGGTAGAAATGCCGTTGCCATGAAAATGGTGTATGTGGGGTAAAGTAAGGCGGTCGCAATGAAATTCCCTATAGCATTACAGGTGCTATCCAGCATACTGGCCAAAAGGATAGTCTAAGGGCATCATGTACAGATAGGAATGTCGGAACGTAGAAAGTCCCGGATGTGGAGCGATTGCACGCTATGAAGCATGAAAAGGAAATCTGTGTCGTCAGGAATGAAGGTGCAGTATAACTTTTCTTAATCCGGGAGGAAGGTGCAGCCATGGTACCGTATTCAGTCAGCGATGGTTGAATTTAGAAGCCGTGAAAAAAGTAAGCGGTGGAGGGACGGGCTGTAGTCAAGAGTAAATTGAAAATATCATTATTAACAAACACGCATAGGTTCGAGTAGGACTAAGAAAGGTTAAGCCCACGAAAGTGAGTGATGACCGACTATGACAACAAAGAAAAAGGCTTTGAAGAAATCGAAACTGCGCCATGCTGAATATTACGATTTCCAGAAAATTCAAGATAAGCTGTATGCCGAAAGTATGGATGGCAAGATGTTCACCAAGCTGGTGGAAATTATCACCCTGCCGGAAAATATCAAATTGGCATACCGGAACATCAAGAAGAATAAAGGAAGCAAAACAGCAGGCACAGATGGCAAGACCATACAGCACTTAGAAAAGCTCTCTGAAGAAAAGCTCGTTGTGCTTGTGCAACGGAAATTCAGTTGGTATGTCCCCCAAAGTGTTCGCCGAGTAGAGATACCAAAGGACAATGGTAAGACAAGACCGTTGGGGATACCGACCATTATGGACAGACTTGTTCAGCAATGTGTTCTACAGGTTTTAGAGCCAATTTGTGAAGCAAAATTCCATGACCACAGCTACGGATTCAGGCCAAACAGAAGCCAGCAGCACGCAATTTCTCAAGTCCATAAAAATATGCAGCTAAGCCATCTGCATTATGTAGTTGACATTGACATTAAGGGATTCTTCGATAATGTGAGCCATGGCAAGCTGCTAAAACAACTGTGGACACTTGGAATATGTGACAAAAAGCTGATTTCTATTATATCTGCAATGCTGAAAGCGGAAGTGGCAGGAATTGGGTTTCCAGAGAAAGGGACACCGCAGGGCGGTATCATCTCTCCGCTTCTGTCAAACATTGTGCTGAATGAACTGGACTGGTGGTTGGCAAGCCAATGGGAAAACATTCCAACACAATATCCGTTCAAGCAAACGCCTAACCGCAATGGCAGCCCCAATCATGGTAATAAGTATGCGTCCCTGCGTAGAAGCGGATTGAAAGAAATAACCTGTGTCCGATATGCAGATGATTTCAAAATATTTACCAGCAGCTATCCTAATGCGGTCAAGCTGTTCCATGCAACAAAGGACTGGCTGAAAGAGCGTCTCGGTCTGGAGATAAGCCCGGAGAAGTCCAAGGTAATCAGCCTGAAAGAGGACTATTCCGATTTTCTGGGATTCAGACTGAAAGTGATTCCCAGGGGCAAAACCAAACAGGGACAAACCAAATTTGTTGTAGAGAGCCATGTCAGAGAGAAATCCATTAAGAAAATTAAAGACAACCTTGCGGAACTGACCCATGCGATTCAGTACCCGAAGAATGCGGCACATTCCGAATATGAGGAAATTGCGAAATACAATGCCTTTGTACTCGGCGTCCATGACTACTACAGCATGGCGACCAAGGTCAGCAAGGATTTCAGAGGATTAGCCTTTTCAGTCCAAAAGAGCCAGAAAACAAGATTTCGACAGCGGTTAAAAACGGCAGCAGAGGTTGAAAAGAATCGGATTCCGTGCCATATAGCAAACGTGATTAAGGAACGGTACGGAAAAAGTAAGCAGTTGCGATATGTAGGAGGAATTGCGCTTGCGCCAATAGGCTATGTCAAGCACAGGCATCCCATACAGCGAAAACGTGGTGTGAACTCGTACACCGCAGAAGGTAGGGCAATGATTCATAAACAACTGGAAGCAGTTGATATGGAGATTCTGCATTACCTGATGCGAAACCCGGTCTGGAATGCCACCATAGAGTATAACGACAACAGATTGTCACTATACTCGGCTCAAATGGGTAAATGTGCCGTAACCGGGGCGAAGCTGATGATTGGAGATATTTTCTGTCACCACAAAGTCCCACGTTGCAACGGAGGCACAGATGCATACCAAAATCTGATTTTGTTATGCGGAAATGCCCACAGGCTTATTCACGCTACCGATACCGACACTATTGCAAGGCTTACGGATTCCTTAAACCTCACTCCGAAACAGAAAACCAAAGTTGATAAGCTCAGAAGTCTTGTTCATGTTGAGAGTTGTTAAAATGTAAATCAATTTGCCCTTGATGGCAAGCCGTGTGAGCTGAAAGGTTCATGCACGGTTTAGGGCGGGGGAAAAGTTGGAGATAACATCAAAATCTTACCTATCGCCACTGTCCACGCCGCATGGGGACGGTTCGTTTAACGTCTATGACGATATCCGGGACAAACTGGTTGCAAGCGGGATTCCGAAAGAGGAGATTCAGTTCATCCATGACGCGGATACGGAAATCAAAAAGAAGGATCTGTTCGCCAAGGTCAGGAGCGGACAGGTGCGGATTTTATTTGGCAGCACACAAAAACTTGGAGCAGGCACCAATGTTCAGGACAGATTGATCGCGCTGCATGATCTGGATGCGCCATGGCGGCCGGGCGATTTGGAGCAGCGAGCGGGGCGCATTGTGCGGCAGGGCAACATGAATCCGGACGTGCATATATACCGATATGTCACAGAAAAATCGTTTGACAGCTATTTGTGGCAGACCATCGAGAACAAGCAGCGCTTTATCAGCCAGATCATGTCCAGCAAATCGCCCGTCCGTGCCTGCGATGACGTAGACGAAACCGCGCTCTCTTATGCCGAAATCAAGGCATTGTGCGCGGGCGACCCGCGTATCAGGGAAAAGATGGATTTGGACATCGAGGTCGCAAAGTTGCGCCTGATGAAAGCGGATTACCAGAGCAACCAGTTCAAACTGGAAGATCAGATTCTGAAGCAGTATCCGGAAGAAATCCGCCAGGAACAGGAGCGGGCGAAGGGCTATCAGGCGGATATGGCGCTGCTGGAAGCGCATCCGCTGCCCAAGGATGGTTTTGTCGGCATGGCGATCAAGGGAAAGTGGATTGCCGATAAAGAGGCGGCGGGCAAAATGCTTCTGGAAGCCTGCCGGCTTTCGCCGCATGATATGGAGCTGGGCGAATACCGCGGCATGAAAATGACGGTGGATTATGACAGCTATCGGCAGGAGGTCAAGCTCGTTCTGCGTGGCGAGATGTCGCATACCGTGACCATGGGAACGGATGTGTACGGCAATCTGACGCGCATCGAGAACGCGCTGGCGAATATGCCGCAAAAACTCGAAAAGGCGGAAGAGCGGATTGCCGAACTGGAACGGCAGACGGAACAGGCCAAGGCGGAGCTGGGCAAACCGTTTGCGCAGGAGAAGGCGCTGGAAGCCAAAGCTGCGCGTCTTGCCGAATTGAACGCCGCACTGAACATTGACGAAAAAAGGAAGGAGCCGATGGAGAAGCGACCGATGAAGGATGTGTTGAAAGCGTATCAGGAGCGGGCAGACGCTCAGAGACAGGGAGAAAAAGGAGGAACAAACGAATGGAACCGATGAAGAATATTCCCGTGTACAGGCATAGCGCCGCCTATGCGGTGGAGCATGGCGAGCTGGAAGCATACAAGACGTCCCGGGTGGCAGGCGTTGCCTGCCGGGATGCCATAGAAAAAGCCGTTGCAAAGCATTACAGAGATAACTGTCTGAACAAAGCGGGAGCCAGAGAGGTCATCGACGAGTTTGGCAAAGAGCGCGTGATGACGGTGCTGGCGATTACGATTCGGGACAAGCTCTACGACGGGCGATTCTCGTCCGCCAATAAAGCATGGGCGCAGGCGTTTCCGATTGAGCCGGACATCGACAGTTGGGGCGGCAACCGAAATTTGACGCTGGTTGTGCGGCAGACGCATCCGGGATTGCTCAATCTGTTCTGCGATCAGGCGAAGGCTTACGAATCGGAAAAGGTTTCGGTGCGGGAGAAGCTGAAGGCAGCAGCGAAAAACGCGCCTGTACCCTCGACGAAAAATGAAATGGAGCGATGAAGCATCGATCAGCAAAAGAGGGATATTCAAATCAAATTTCGCGTGACGGCGGACGAACGGGCACTGCTGGAACGGAAGATGAGGGAAGCGGGCACGACGAACATGGGCGCATACCTGCGGAAGATGGCGCTGGACGGCTACATTCTGCGGCTCGACCTGCCGGAGTTAAAAGAGATGCTTTCCCAGCTTCGCTACATGGGCAACAATGTCAACCAGATTGCCAAAAGAGCGAACGAGGTCGGCGTAATCGACGAGATGGACATTCGCGGCGTGAGCAAAAGACAGGAGTGGATGCTCGAACAGATGGCGCGGCTTTTGGAAAAGCTGAGCGGGCTGAATTGAAACGCGGGAGGAGCGCCGAAACACCGGCAGCTTCTCCCGCGTTTTTTTCGTAGGGCGGCATCCTTGCCAAACAAATGAAGATGAGGTATATATAACGCATAAAGGAGTGCAGATGATATGAAGAAGATGTTCAAGGTTTTGCTTTTTCCGATCTGGCTGGTTCTGGAGGTTGTCGTATTTGTCCTCAAGTTGATGATGGTGCTTTCTTCGACAGTGCTGGGGATTCTTTTGCGGATTCTCATTCCGATGGCGTTTGTGGCGATGCTGCTGTCTGTCCGAAACGGATTGATGCTGCTGGCGTTTGCGTGGCTGATTAGCCCGATTGGTCTGCCGTGGGTGGCAGATCGCGTGGTGTTTGGGCTGGATGATTTGTGCGGCGCGGTGAAGGGGTGGATCAGAGAATAATCGGGATGGAAAGAGCGGAAATGATGTGGTACAATGAAAAAGGAGAACGGATCAAATAAAATCAGCAACGAAATAAACAAAGAGGTAAAAAATGTCTAAATATAGTTTTTATTACGCCGAGTACATATTTCCGCAGATCGGATATGGGCAACCGATATCACGCCAGAAGGCAGGAAACAGGCGACTATGACTGGCACAGAGGGACGGTCATCGGTATTTTGAACAAGCGCGAGTATCTGGGCATGACGGTCAATTTCAAGACGTGTACGCCTTCTTACAAAGCCAAACAGATTCAAAATCCGATAGAAAAGCAGGTGGTTTTTGAAAATACCCATGAAGCGATTGTGGATAGGCAGGCATGGGAAAAAGCGCATGAAGCGTTTGAAAAGCCCAAGAGGGCTAAGGCGGAAAATGCCGACAGCAATTTTAAGGACTTTGTATTCTGCGCCCGATGCGGCGCGCCCATGAGCAATCTCCATCATGCGCAGCACCTCAAAACCGGCACGATCTGTTACTATGACTTCTTTATATGTTCCACCTATCGAAAGTCTGAGCATTTGGAAGAACGGCAATGTGTTCAGAACGCATTCAGCGCAAAAGCGCTTCGTCCGTTACTGAAAGAAACGATTCAAACGGTCAGCCGATACGCATTGACGAATCAGGAAGAATTTCTGGCGCGGCTGCAACGGGAAATGCTGGCGGAGCAGCCAGAACAGACGAAACAGCTTAAAAAAGGGATTGCGGAAAAGAACAAAAGAGTGGCGGAACTTGACCGGCTTTTGAAAAAACTCTATGAGAATTATGCGCTCGAAAAAATCCCGGAGGAACGGTTCGATACGCTGTCTGCTGAGTATGAAAGTGAACAGACACAGCTTGAAAAAGCGGTTTTGGATGAACAGCGGCAGTTGGATGAAATTCAATCCGGCGAAGATAAGATTGAACGGTTTATGGCGCTTGTTGAGCGCTACCGCGACTGCACGGAATATTCCGATGAAGTGCTGCGTCAATTCGTGGAAAAAGTCATCGTCCATGAAACCGTGAAGGACGAGGACGGCGAGCGCTCCCGCGAGATTGAAGTGTATTTGAATTTCATCGGAAAGTTTGACGTTCCCGTGCAGCCCGTCGAGCTTTCGCCGGAAGAACAGAAACGTCAGGAGGCATTGAAAAAGCGAAGAATCCATGAAAGAAATAAACGCGCGCAGGCGCGTCAGGAGAGGATGAACGCACAGCTTAAAAACGAATCCCCAATTTGAAACAGAGAACTGAACAGACAGAAAAGGCGATGCCCCGTTTTTCATCGGGCTGCATCGCCTTTTGTGTTGAGCGGAAAGGAGCGCCTATGACCGAAAAACGTATTCCCCTTTTTACCTTTACCCAGCGGATTGGCAACACCAATTTCACCGTCCGCGCATATTGCGACGACGATATCGCCGTGACTTACGAGGACAAGCTGCTGGAGCTGATCCGCAGCGGCGTGTTGCAGGCGGATGCTTCCGAAAAGCCGGAAGAACCGCCTGTCGAACACGCGGCGTAAAGCTTAAAACGCGAACTGATTTTTGACCGAGGAGGAATGTTCAATGGCGTCTGAACGAATCGAAAAACTGCTTGCGATGCAGCAGAAAGCCGAAGCGC
>ERZ825137.4348-NODE-4348-length-14243-cov-4.170144_pt1 | contig 14243 bp, 14 predicted proteins | sample MGYA00519873_ERZ825137 | MGnify/ENA primary metagenome ERZ825137 (study PRJEB31778, sample SAMEA3449190) | human gut metagenome | biome: human gut; feature: human-associated habitat; material: faeces | place: United Kingdom | collected 2010/2012 ...
TTGACCCGACCATCGTAGAGTTTGACGACTCCATGGCATACTAAGAAAGGCGGAAAGCGTTTATGAAGAAATTCTTTAAGTTCCTCTTTAAGCTTCTGGGCAAGCTCGTCGTTATAGCGCTGGTGTTCTTCGTCGTCACCTTCGGCCTGTACATGACCAACGGCGAAAACAAGCTCATCTATTACGTCGTCCGCCCCCTGCTCAATAAGCACTATGATTCTCAGATCCGCGACAGAAGGATCGTCTGAGTATCATCAATTCAAAAAAGCAGACACCGTTCCCGTTGGAACGGTGTCTCTTTTCATATTAATATTACTGTTACGTCTCCGTGCTGCACTGGGCGCATTCCTTGCCGCGCTCATGGCATATGCCGCACAGATAGCTGCGGAACATCTGTATCTCCTCGCGGCGCAGGCTGTGCTGCATGCATATGAATTTCAGCGAGATTATCCGCTCCGGCTCCACCGGCACGGCCGTGACCTGATAGTATTCCCCGAAGGACTCGGGCCCTATGGCGTAGCCCTTCCCCGCGCGCACAAGGCGCATGGTCGTGTCGATGCCGTCCGAGCGGTATATGCGCCCGGGCTCCACGGAATACTTGCGGCATATACTGCTAAGGGTCCTGTCCTCGGCGGAGTCCTTGGGGCCGGAGATCACCGTTTTCCCGTGCAGGTCGCGGAAGGCGACGCGCTCACGGGAAGCGAGCGGATCGGACTGCGCCATGATGAGGCACTGCCGCTCATGCACCAGATCGCACATGAACATGTCCTGCCCCGTCTCGTCCCCGGCCTGGAGCCTGTCAAGTGCGAAGTCAATGCTCCCGTCGCGCAGGCCCGCCAGCATATCGCGCCCCGACTCCGTGACGAAGTTCACATCGATATCCGGGTGCTCATCAAAGAAGCGCACGACGTCCTGAAAAAGATTGTTCGAGTATACCCGCGCGCCAAGCCCGACGCGCAGGGGCTTGCGGCTCTCTCCTCCGGGGTGTACCTTGCCGCAGAAGCTGCGCCATGTGTCCGCCACCGCCCGCGCCTCGCGGCAGAATTTTTCTCCCGAGGGTGTGAGCGTAAGGCCGCGCGGTGTGCGGGAAAAGAGCGTGTAGCCAAGCTCCGCCTCCAGCCGCTGCACCTGCTGCGAAAGCGCCGACTGCGACAGATACAGCCGCGCCGCAGCGGCGGATATGCTCCGGCAGTCCGCTATCTCAAGGACATATAAGACCTGCGCCATTGTCAAAGATATCACCCTCTCTAATATAAGTATAGCTTATGGCTTCATTATATTATTGCGTTTTACATTTTTCAAGTAATTGAATAAAATTAAATTACCGGAAAGTGAACACTTATAGAGATGAGTAAAGATGTAATAAGAAAGGTGGTAAACTTCATTGGAAAAAATTCTGTTTTCAGGCAATGAAGCCCTTGCGCGCGGCGCGTATGAAGCCGGTGTAAAGGTGTGCTCGGCATATCCCGGCACTCCCAGCACCGAGATCTTCGAATCGCTCCCGCAGTACAAGGACGATCTGTACTGCGAATGGGCGCCGAACGAGAAAGTCGCGACCGAGGTGGCATACGGGGCAAGCCTTGCCGGTGTGCGCAGCCTGTGCGCGATGAAGCACGTCGGTCTGAACGTCGCGGCCGACCCGGTGTTCACCGCAGCTTACAACGGCGTGGGCGGCGGCTTCGTTATCGTCGTCGCGGACGACCCGAGCATGCACTCCTCCCAGAATGAGCAGGACAGCCGGCACTATGCGCGCGCAGCGCGCCTTGCCATGATCGAGCCCTCGGATTCTCAGGAGTGCCTTGATTTCATGCGCGCGGCCTATGAGATATCCGAAAAGTTCGATGTGCCCGTGCTGCTGCGCACGACGACCAGAGTCGCGCACTCCAAGAGCCTTGTCTCCTTCGGCACACGCGAGGAGCGCCCGGTGCCTCAGTATGTGCGCAACCCGCGCAAAAACATCGCCGCCCCGGCAAACGCGATGATGAATCACCCCAAGCTCGAAAAGAATATGCAGGCGCTTGAAGAATATGCCTGCGCTTCTCCTCTCAACCGCATGGAGATAAACGGCGGAAAGGTCGGCGTCGTCACCGCGTCCATCGTGTATCAGTACGCAAAGGACGCTTTCCCCGAGGACACCTCCTTCCTCAAGCTCGGGCTGACAAACCCGCTGCCCATCGAGCTTATCCGTGACTTTGCCTCCAAGGTCGATAAGCTCTATGTCATCGAAGAGCTCGACGGCTTCATGGAGTCCCAGATCCTCGCCGCGGGAATCCCCTGCGAGGGCAAGGCCATGACCGGCAAGCTCTATGAGCTCAACCCCCAGCTTCTGCGCGAGCGCATCTTCGGCGAGAAAGCGCAGACCGTGGACGTCGGCGTCACTGCCGTGTCCCGTCCGCCCGCTCTCTGCCCCGGCTGCCCGCACCGCGGCTTCTTCTATACGATGGCAAAGCACAAGGACTTCGTCGTCGCGGGCGACATCGGCTGCTATACTCTCGGCGGCTCGGCTCCCCTCAACGCGCTCGACAGCGTCGTGTGCATGGGCGCGGGCTTCAGCGTCGGCATGGGCATGTCTAAGGCCTTTGACGTCACCGGCCAGCACAAGAAGATCTTCGGCGTCCTTGGCGACTCCACATTCTTCCACAGCGGCATGACCGGCGCGGCGGAAATAATCTACAACAAGGGCAGCATCATCCCCGTCGTGCTTGATAACTCCATCACCGGCATGACCGGCCATCAGGATAACCCCGGCAGCGGCAGAACGCTCCAGGGCGATATCGCCGAGAAGCTCAAGATCGAGGATATCCTCGCGGCCTACGGCTATAAGAACATAATCATCGTCGACCCGCAGGATCTCACGGCGATGGAAAATGCAGTGCAGGACGCCCTCGCCTCCGAGGTCCCCGCAGCTATAATCACGCGCCGCCCCTGCCTGCTCATCAAGCGCATCAAGCACGATATCGGCCTGTGCTCTGTCGATACCGATAAGTGCATCGGATGCAAAATGTGCCTCAAGGTCGCATGCCCGGCAATAACCGTGCGCGATAAGAAGGCCGGCATCGACCCCATCCAGTGCGTCGGCTGCACGGTGTGCGCGCAGGTGTGCCCGCGCGGCGCCATTTCGAGAAAGGAGAACTGAGCCATGAAAAACACTAAGAGTGCTCTTTTGGTAGGCGTAGGCGGTCAGGGCGCTATCCTCACCGCGAAGGTTCTCGTAAACGGCCTGATGAAGGCCGGGTACGATGTCAAGATGTCCGAAGTCCACGGCATGAGCCAGCGTGGCGGCAGCGTCTCCACGCAGGTGCATTGGGGCGAAAAGGTCAATTCTCCCGTCATCGGCAAGGGCGCGGCGGATATCATCGTCGCATTTGAGAAAATGGAAGCCGTGCGCTATGCCGACTTCCTCAAGCCTGACGGCATCGCCGTCATAAACGACTATGAGATCGCTTCCTCCAGCATCGCCGCCGGGCTGTGCGAATACCCCGATGGCTGCCTTGAGGCCATGCAGCAGCACTTCCGCTGCTATGTCCTCAACGCCGCCGAGATCGCAGAGAGCCTCGGCAGCGCCAAGTGCATGAACATCGTGCTCTTCGGCAGCATGGCAAAGGCGCTCAGCATGGACGATATCGACTGGGAGAGCGTCATCGCCGAGACCGTACCGGAGAAGTTCCGGGAGCTGAACCTGCGCGCTTTCCGCGCAGGTCACGAGGCTGCCGGCAAATAATACACAGAAACGGAGAACGACTATGCTCCACAATTTTGAAGACCTGCGCAAATGCGTCGGCAGCGCGGAACCCAAGACCGTCGCCGTCGCCTGCGCGCATGACGGGCATACTCTCGAAGCGGTGCTCCGCGCCGCGCAGGAGGGTATCCTCCGCTATATTCTTATCGGCCATGCTGACGAGATCCTTTCCGCCGGCCGCACCCTCGGCTGCGAGATTGACCCCGCGACCGTCATAAATGCCGACACGGACGAGGACGCAGCGCACATCGCCGTCGAGCTCATCCGCGACGGCAAGGCAGACTTCCTGCAAAAAGGGCTGATGCAGACCGCGACCATCCTCAAGGCCGTCGTGAACAAGCAGACCGGTATCGGCATCGGGCGGCCAATGTCCCATGTCGCGCTGCTTGAGGTGCCCGGCTATGCCAAGCTCCTCGGCGTGACAGACGGCGGCATGATGCCGAACCCCGACCTCGAGGGCAAAAAGGCCATCGTCAGGAATGCCGTCGAGATGTTCCACGCCCTCGGCTATGAGGAGCCGCTGCTCTCCGCGCTCTGCGCGGCAGAGAACGTCAGCCCCAAGATCATTGAGACCGTCGACGCGGCAGCGCTCAAGCAGGCGGCACTGGACGGCGAATTTGGCCGCTGCATTCTCGAGGGGCCGATATCGCTCGACCTCGCGCTCGACGCGGAGTCGGCAAAGATCAAGGGCTATGAAAGCCCCGTCACGGGAAGGACGGATATCCTCGTCGTCCCGAGCATGTCCGCGGGAAACATCATGGTCAAGGCACTCATTGAGTTTGCGGGTGCAAAGATGGCGGGCGTCGTCATCGGCGCGAAGTGCCCTATCGCCCTCAATTCCAGAAGCGCAAGCTTTGAAGAGAAGTACAATTCCCTGCTGGTCTGCGCGCTCATGAGCGGCGGAAAGGGAGCAAAAGCATGAAGCTGCTTATCATAAACCCCGGCTCCACGAGCACGAAGCTCGCTCTCTATGACGGCGCGGAGAAGCTTGTGCAGGAGAGCCTCGACCATGACGCCGCAGAGCTTCAGCAGTACCATACCATTGCCGAGCAGGTCCCCATGCGTCTGTCCGTCATCCGCTCATTCATGGAGCGAAACGGCATTGACCAAAAGGAGCTTGCCGCCGTCATAGGCCGCGGCGGGCTGGTGTTCGGCCTCAGGACGGGCGGCTATATCGTTGACGATGAGCTGTGCCGCGCCCTTGTCGATGATGAACTGAGCCAACCGCACGCCTCGAACCTCGGGGGGCTCCTCGCTCGCGAGCTTGCCCAGCCCTTGGGTATCCCGGCATATATCTATGACGCCGTGACCTCGGGCGAGCTCACCGACATTGCCAAGATCACCGGCTACGCAGAGATCGAGCGGCAGAGCTTCTGCCACGTGCTCAACAGCCGCGCCATGGCCATCCGCTACGCAAAGCAGCAGGGCAGAAACTACAGGGACATGAACCTCATCGTCGTCCATATGGGCGGCGGCGTGTCCGCAAGCGTCCACCGGCACGGCGAGATCGTCGACTCCGTCGGCGATGACGACGGGCAGTTCTCGCCCGAGCGCGCGGGCTGCGCCCCGGCGCTCTCGATGATAAAGCTGTGCTACTCCGGCAAGTACACCTACGAGGAGATGCGCCGCAAGATACGCGGCCGCGGCGGCATGTATGCCCACCTCGGCGTGAGCGACTGCCGTGTTATCGAGCAGATGATAAAGGACGGCGACGAATACGCCGCCCTCATCCTCGACGCGCAGGCGTACCAGATCGCAAAGACGATAGGGCTGCTCTCCATCGTCCTCAAGGGCGACTGCGACGCGATCATCCTCACCGGCGGCCTCGCTTACTCGGAGCTTCTGACAGGCAAGATAAAGGACTATGTCGGCTTCATCGCGCCGGTGTGCGTGCTCGCCGGTGAAACGGAAATGGAGGCGCTGGCTCTCGGCGGCGTGCGTATGCTGACCGGCGAGGAGCAGCCCAATGTGTATCACGCAAGTGATGGAAAGGGGAAGAACAAATGATCTCCGAAAGCTTCATTCAGCTTGGAACAAAAAAATCCGAGATACGCGAGCTTTTTGAATACGGCATCCGTCAGGCGGCGGTCGTCGGCAAAGAGAACGTGTATGACTATTCTATAGGCAATCCCTCCGTGCCCGCGCCTGCGGCCATCGCGGATATCATCCGCGAGCTTTTGGAGGGCGACAGCCTCGCCCTGCATGGCTATACCCCCGCCGCCGGTGCGATGGAAGCGCGCCGCGCCGTCGCCGATGACCTCAGTGCGCGCAGCGGCATGAGCATAAGACCCGAGAATATCTTCTTCACCTGCGGCGCGGCTCCCGCGCTCGTCGCGGTGATACGCGCGCTCGCGGTGCAGGGGGCGGAGTTCATCGCCGTCGCGCCGTATTTCCCGGAATATCAGGTGTTCGTCTCCTGCAACGGCGGCAAGTTTGTCGAGGTCGCGCCCGATACCGAGAGCTTCCAGATAAACGTTGAAGCGCTCGACCAAGCGCTCACGCCGCACACTCAGGCCGTCATCATCAACTCCCCGAATAACCCCTCCGGTGTCATTTACAGCGAGGAGACGCTGCGTGAGCTTGCTTCTCTCCTTGAGCGCAGGAGCGCGGAGTTTGGCCACCCGATCTATATAATCGCCGATGAGCCGTACCGCGAGCTTGTGTACGATAACGCCGTAGTGCCCTTTATCCCAAGCATATACCGCGACACCGTCGTGTGCTATTCCTACTCCAAGTCCCTCTCCATGCCGGGCGAGCGCATCGGCTATGTCTGCATCCCCGATACCGTCACCGACAGCGCCCTGCTCTTCGCCGCCGTCGCCGGCGCTTCCCGCGCCTGCGGCCATGTCTGCGCGCCGTCCATGATGCAGCTCGTCATTGCCCGCGCCGCGGCTCTGCGCCCCGACCTTGCGGCATATGACCAGAACCGCAGCCTCCTGTATAACGCACTGACCGAGATGGGCTATGACTGCGTCAAGCCTCAGGGCGCGTTCTACATGATGGTCAAATCCCCCAATGGGGATTCGAGAGCTTTCTCTGAGCTCGCAAAGCGCGAGAACCTGCTTATCGTCCCGGCCGATACCTTCGGCTGCCCCGGCTTCTGCCGCGTCAGCACCTGCGTCGATCCCGACATGATCCGCCGCAGCCTCCCCGCGTTCAAAAAGGTCATTGAAGAAATTCGGTAAACCCTTTTTAAAACAGCACAAAACTCCCGCCGTGCGTTACGCACGGCGGGAGTTTTGTTATATATGCGTTTTGTGCTTATTTCAGGTTGGTGAGCGGGGTCAGGGCGAGGTAATCTTCCAGAGGAGCGTCGTTTATCACAAGCTCAATGATCTGGCGGCCGAGCGGATCAAGGTCGTCGGTCATGAACTGCTTGAGCTGCTCCTTGAAGAAGTCGGTCAGGATCTTCGCGCCGGCATCGTAGCCCTCGAAGCCCAGCTTAGACTGAAGCTCAGGACGCAGGAAAGTCTGACGGACGTACTGACCATCGATCTTCATCTCGTCGAGCGAGTAGCCGAAGATCGGGCAGCGGGCCGGGACAAGGTGCTTCATCCTGATGGTGCCGCCGTGGCGCGCAAGGTACTCACGGGTGATCCATTCGCCCATGAAGCCGACCTGATATGCGCCGATGTGCTGGTTCGGGATGAGGATGTTCAGCGTGTTCGGGCAGGCAAGCATCTGATGAAGCAGCATATTGGCCTGAGTGACCTTCTTGCCGGTGGAGAACGGCCAGTAGGAACCGACGCCTTCCGCCTTCAGGCCGCTGCCGGCATTGGTATCGGCGATGGAGGGGTTCTTGAAGCCGCGCGGCGCGATGAGACGCCAGAGCCACGCGATAGAGGTCGGGACTACCTGCACCATGCCCATGACGCCGTAGTTCGGAGCCATGACCGTGGACGGCGGCATACGTACGCCGAAGGAGCGGACATTGACTTCCTGCGGCTCATTGCCGGGGACGATGTTCTCGATCATATTGCGCGGGATAATGACGCGGGGGTTGGTGCAGGGCTTGCCGTCAGACTCGGGGACATGCTCCCAGATAAGGCAGGTCGCGCCGGGGACGGCGTCCATATTGAAGAACTCAAGCGGCTCTGACGGGTGGATGCTTATGCGCTCATACTCCGGGCTGTTGCCGTAGTAGTTGTCGCCGTCCATGCGCAGGAACCAGCCATCTTCCGCGTCTGCAATGACGAGGTGGCCGGAGTCGTTCTGCATATCCTTGTGGGCAAGGATCATATCGTCGGCGATCGGGTGGATCTTACAGGTCTCGCCGAGGGACAGGTAATACTTTTCGCCGCTGACGGTGTGGATACCCATGAGCAGGCGGTTATCCTCCTCGCGGTGGATCTCTTCGAGCATCTCGCTCTTGCCGCCGCCGGAAGCGCCCTCATGCATGAAGACGGTCTCCATCTCGTAAGGAGATTCGAGTCTCGCAGCGGAAGCGTGGTTGGTTATCCAGCCTTCGTTCTCGCCGATATCGAGAAGCATGGAGAACACGCCCTTCTTCGCGGAGGGGCCGGGATAGAGGTTATATGCAAAGACCTCGTGCAGGTTCTCGCTGCGCTGGTGGACAACGACCTGCTTGCCGTTGAAGTGGGTGTGACGGAACGGCGGCGCGACATAGATGATGGCGCGTGGAGTAAAGCCGTCCTCGACATCGTTGATGCTGACAAAGCCCTGCATATTTGCAAGGGACAGCGCAAAGAACGCGGCGTTCATCGGGCAGATCATAAGGCTGTCATAGCCGTAATACCTTCCGCCTGCGTGGAACGGCAGCATTATAAGGCGCTGGGAGCCGAGCCAATCCATAGTCTCCTTGCGGAGCTTGGAGAACTTATAGCCGTAGACGTCGGCAAAACGCGGCTTGTCGGTAGGCAGATCGTCGCCGATGCGCATGCAGTCGGGGTCGCGGCGGCGCATATAGTCCTCCATGAAGTTGACGGCAGTGCCGTTCTTGCAGCGGACGACCTCGGCCTCCTTGACAAGACCCTTGCCGTCGATGCTGTAGCACACGTCAAACTTGGAGGAATGCGTGGGGCCGTAGCACATCTCGATGAGCTGCTCCTTGGTCTCGGGATAGCAGAGGCAGTTGGAGTTTTTCAGCGTCTGCATAAGGTCCTCGGGCAGAACGAACTTTGCCAAATAAGCGTCTGTATACATTGTTCGAACCTCTTTTCTGATTTATAAGCTCAATGAGCCTGGTCCACAAAAAACATAGACCCACTTTATTGTTAATATATTACCACTCTCCGTGGGATTCTTCAATTCGAAAATGTAATGAATTTCGTATTTTTTCCGTCAAGAAAACGCGGCTCGATATGTGTATTTTTAACAATTGCGCATTTATAATCAAACTGATACTTAACAAATGTGTCTTGCACGAAGCCCGCCGATAGTGTAAACTGAGACACGGAGGGGACGGCAATGAGAAATTTCAGGCTCACGCTCTGCTATGACGGCAGCCGGTACAGCGGCTGGCAGAAGCAGGGCAACACGGGCAACACCATACAGGAAAAGATAGAGGCGCTGCTGACACGCCTGCTCGGTCAGCCGGTGGAGATCGCCGGCTGCGGCAGGACGGACGCGGGCGTTCACGCAAGGCGGCAGGTCTGCTCATTCCGGGTAGAGACGGACATGGGCTGTGCGGAGCTTCTCGCGCGGCTGCGGCAGTACCTGCCGGAGGACATCGGCGCGCTCGCGCTCGAGGAGGCGCCGCCGCGGTTCCATGCGCGGCTTTCCTGCACGGAGAAGAGCTATCTCTACCGCATATGGAACAGCGGCGCGCCGAACGTTTTCGAGAGAAAATACCTCTACCGTTACCCCGGCGCACTCGATACGGACGCGATGCGCCGTGCCGCGCAGGCGCTCATCGGGGAGCATGATTTCACGGCTTTCTGCTCGAACCGGCACATGAAGAAGTCCGCGGTCAGAACGCTCAAAAGCATAGAAATAGACCGGCAGGGCGATGAGCTGCGCATCCTGCTGACGGGAAACGGCTTTCTATATAATATGGTGCGCATCATCGTCGGGACACTTATCGAAGCCGGGCGCGGCGAGCGCGATGCGGAAAACGTCGCCGCGGCGCTGCAAAGCCGCGACAGGAAAAATGCGGGCTTCACCGCCCCGGCGCAGGGACTGTGCCTGTGGGACGTGCGGTACTGACAGTCAAAAAACCTCTTTTGCCAGCTAAGGCAAAAGAGGTTTTTTGACGTTATATATCCGGGACATTATTCTCCGATCACAACGACGGAGCACTTTCTCTCGCGGGGGCGCGTGCGGTCGAAATCGGCGAAGTAGACATACCCCGTCGTGCCGACGCCGAGCTTGCCGTCCGTGACCTCAAAGGTCTGGCTCGAGCCGATCACCGTCGCCTTGAGGTGAGCGTCCCCGTTATACAGGTCGCTGATATCGTCATCCGGCAGATAATCCGCCGCATTCGGCCATGTCCGCACTATCCTGAAATGCTCGGGGCCGGGGTAGCGGAACTGGCTTGCGTCCGTATGATCGGGGATGATCTTTTTCAGCACATCGTTCAGGTCTGCCTGAAGAAACTCGTCCCCCTCGGGGGTGATGTCATGGACGAACTCTTCGAAGAACACGCCGCAGGTAGTGTGCGGGGAAATGACCACGCATATTCCCTCTTTGATGCCGCTGTTCTCTATCGCCGCCCTGATCTGCGGCGTCACGTTTATGTAGGAGGGCGTGCCCCCGTGCGACTGTAATTTAAGATGCTCTTTGTATACGCTCATGTTCAGTCTCCCTGCTGTTCTCTGTCCTTTACTGCCTGTGCCATTGCTCTGGCCATCTCCATCACTCTCAGGCACGGATCCGGTGCCTTCAGTATGCATGAATCTGAAAAAGTTAGCAACATGGAGCTGGAACAGCTCTGACTTTTTCTGCTGTTTTGCTCGTTTTTTCAACAGCTGCGTAAATTATGCTGTTCTGGCTTGATCTAATGCACTGTTCTGCTTTCTTTGGCAAGCGCAAGCGGGAGGAATGATCCTCCCGCTTTACTTTTTATTCTTCTATTACTCCCCACTCCGGGACATGAACCGTTATCTGCTCTTCGGAGGACTTCTTTGCCGCGATGGAATAGGCCAGTGCAGAGATGCCGTCGCTCAGCGGAGTCTCGATTGGCTTGCCGTTCTTGAGGCAGTCCTGGAATGCCTCATGCGCATAGTATATGACGTCGCCGGTCGCGTGGTCATACGAATCGTTGAAGCGGAGGGTCTCCGCATCAAATCGACCTCGTCAAACTCATCGCGTCTGCACGAGAACGAAATCCACACAGAATTTTTATTCATGAGAATATAGTTCACAGGCACACCTCCCTAAGCTTTACTGAATCGCCTATATTTTATCACGTATCCCGCCAAGTCACAAGCCGTGAATGATACCATTACTTCTACATTCTATTCAGTTCCTCCGCACCAGCTGCGCAGATGCCTAAGAAAAACAAACGATGCTTTATAGAGTGTGTCAAAGAACATGTATACAGTAGAAGTTACGGGAAGGAAGATACGGTGAAAGAAACTATGAAACGGTGTCCTTCACACGATCGTCACACGCGCCGCGCCGGTATTCAGCTCATCCGGCAGTTGGGCATTCGTGATGATGTGATCCGCCTCGCACAGCGGCATCAGCATATACGCGCCAGACTTCAGAAACTTCGACTTGTCGCAGAGGAACACCTTCATGTCCGCCTGCTGTAAAGCGCGGCGGCGCAGGGCGTTTGCCCGCGCGCTGTAATCGGCGATCCACGACCCCGGCGTTATCGCCGAGGATGAGTAGAACATGATGTCGATGCCGAAGTGCGTGATGAGTTCCTCCGCCTCATACCCGTAAAAGCTCATCGTGTCATAGCACGTCTCTCCGCCGAGGCAGATGGTGGGGACGCGGTACTTCGCGGCGAGCTGCAAAACGGAGATGTTGTTGGTGACGACAGTGATGTTCTTGTAAGCGCTCATCTGGTCGATGATGTGCAGCGTCGTGGTAGATTCGTCCATGAACACCATGCAGTTGTCGCGCAGCAGTTTTGCAGCTGCCTTATCGAGCTTGAGCTTTTCCTGAGGGTTGACGCCCATGCGGAAAACCGCAGGGCCTCCATCCATATCGCTCAGGCGCTGCACCACGCCGCCGTGACTGCGCACCACGAGCCCAAGATCCTGCATTGTGTTCAGATCGCGCCGCACCGTCGGCATACTGACAAAGAGCTCCTTACTGAGGCTGTCCACGCTTGCATAGCCGCGTTCCGCCAATATATTCATTATTTTTTCGTACCGCTCGTTTTTCACTGCTATCCCTGCCTTAAGCTGATCGTTTTTGATCGTTTCTCAATATTAGCGCCAAATCTTGCAGAAGTCAAGTATTGTGAGTATAATACGGTTTAGCTATTTTGATGAAAAACGCCGCCGCAAGGCGCGTGAAATATATATTTTTGATGCAAATTTGTCAAAGTGTTGGAGACTGCACGTTAAACCCACGTGCGCTGGAAAAGTTCATATACGAAAGGCAAAAGAGAATATGGATAATGTAAGACTGATCGCGTTTGACCTTGACGGCACACTCACTCAGCACAAGACGAAGCTTGCCCAGCCCAATCTCGGTGTTCTGGACGCACTGCGGGCAAAGTATAAGCTTCTGATGGTCGGTGCGGGGATGTGCAGCCGCATATTCAGTCAAATGAACGGCTACCCCATAGATATTATCGGCAATTACGGAATGCAGTTCTGCACGTATAACGCCGCGACAGGTGAGCTTGACCATGTTTTTGATGAACACGCCCCCTGTGACCGCGCCAGCGTCGAGGCCCGTGTGACTGCGCTGAGGGAGCGCTTCGGGTACACGGTGTTCAAGGGCAATAATGTGGAGTATCACGACTCCGGCTGCGTCACGTTCCCGCTGCTCGGCACTGCGGCGGACATTGCCGACAAGCTCGCCTTCGACCCGGATCGCGCAAAGCGCAAGCCGATGTATCCCGTCGTGCGCGACGCTTTCCCCGATTATACGGTGTTCATCGGCGGGTCGTCGTCGTTTGACCTCGCGCCTTTCCCGTACAATAAATATTACGCGCTCGACCGGTACTGCGCCGAGTATGGCTATGATCATTCCGAGATCGTCTATGTCGGCGATGATTACGGTCCGGGCGGCAACGACGAGGCGGTCTACCGCTCCGACTTCCGCTTTATCCGTGTGGATGATTACACCCGCTTTGGTGAGTATATGAAAGAGTTCCTGTGAAGAGGAGCGTTGAAAGATGTTTATAGATTGCAGCAAGTACGCCGGAAAATGCGCCTGCGGACGCGTGCATACCATGGAGACCCGCGCCGCGGTGATAGAGCCGGGTTGCCTTTTTGAGTTTGAGAAGTACATGGCGCAGTTCGGTGTCACGGGTAAGCGCTGCGCGCTCTACGGTGAAAACTCCTATGCCGCCACGGCGGACAGGCATCCGCGCGCCGAGCAGAAGATCGTGCTTGACCCGACTGGGCTGCACGCGAACGAGATATCCACGGCGGAGGTGCTCGCGAAGCTTGAGGGCGATGTGGAAGTAATTGTCGCCGTCGGCAGCGGCACCATTCACGACATCGCGCGCTTCTGCGCGCACGAGCGCGGCATACGCTTCGTCTCCTGCCCGACAGGCGCGAGCGTGGACGGCTTCTGCAGCACCGTCGCTGCAATGACGTGGTACGGCTTCAAAAAGACGCTGCCCGCCGTCGCTCCGGAGATAGTGCTGGCGGACACTGAGATCATCAAGAACGCTCCCATGGAGCTCGTGCGCAGCGGTGTGGGAGACATTATGGCGAAATACACCGCCCTTGCCGACTGGAAAATGGCGCACGTCCTCACTAATGAGTTGCTTTGTGAAAAAATTTATAGTATAATGCAGGATGCCGCCGACACAGTCATGCAGAGCGTCCCCGGCATTGCCCGCGGCGAGGAGAGCGCCTACGCCGATGTGACCTATGCGCTCATCATGAGCGGCATCGCAATGCAGATGATGGGCAACTCCCGCCCCGCCTCCGGCGCGGAGCATCATATATCCCACATGATAGAGATGGAGCCCGAAGCATTCCCGGTAAAGTTTCCCGCCATGCACGGAGAGAAGACCGGCGTCGGCTCGCTCATTGCGGTGCGCGAATATAAGCGCCTTGCAAAGATAGAGGACATCACCCCGTACATAACCGACTACGCCCCTATACCGGAGGAGCACTTTCGCAAGTTCTTCGGCGAGCGGCTGGCGGATTCGCTGATAAAAGAAAACGAAAATGACTGCCTTGCAAAGGTGAGCCGCGAAAAGCTCAGCGCGAGCTGGGGTGAGCTGCGGCATATAATTGACGAGCTCCCGACTGAGGAGTACCTTTACGGGCTTTTGGAGATGCTGGACGCGAAGCGCGACCTTGCTTCCATCGGTGTGGAGGAGAGCGAGCTTTCCGTACTGCTGAAAAATTGGCTCTGTGTCAATAGTTGGGGTAGAGCTTAGCAAGAAATAGCAGAAAGGCGT
>ERZ825137.4356-NODE-4356-length-14210-cov-3.368350_pt1 | contig 14210 bp, 13 predicted proteins | sample MGYA00519873_ERZ825137 | MGnify/ENA primary metagenome ERZ825137 (study PRJEB31778, sample SAMEA3449190) | human gut metagenome | biome: human gut; feature: human-associated habitat; material: faeces | place: United Kingdom | collected 2010/2012 ...
GTGGATACTATGTGGTATCTGATTTTGATTCACCTTTAAGGTTCCAAAAAGTAAATATCCCTCTTCCGGCTCCTGAACCGGAAGAAGACTGGATCATTGATTTTACCACAAATACTTGTATTTATGAAAAGTTTCCATTCTCTGTCTGGTCGAAAGTGATTCGTCAGGTTCTTACGGATTATCATATTCAGCTTGCAAAACGAGGAGATTTTCTAGGAAGTCCCAGACTACGCCAGGAAATTGCAAACTATTTGTATCAGAATCGAAATATTCTGGTGTCTCCCGACTATATTGTTATCGGAACCGGAATCGAATACCTGTATTATAAATTGATTTCTCTGCTTCCTGAAAATGCAGTTTATACGTTAGAAAATCCCGGTTATAAAAAAATCCGAAGAATTTTTAAGGATCATCACGTGAACTGGATCTCCACATCTATGGATGAAAATGGAATTAATATGAAAAGTCTTCGTGACGGTAACGCCACCGTTGTCCATACTTCCCCGGAACATCACTATCCGCTTGGTACCGTAATGTCAGCCAGAAGAAGACAGGAGCTTCTTGCCTGGCTTAGCGAATCTGAAAACCATTATATTATCGAAGACGATTATGACTGTGAATTCCGCTATCATGGACATACGATTTCCGCTCTGTACGGAATGGATCAGAGCAGACGTGTCATTTATATGAATACTTTCAGTAAAACCATGACTCCTGCCTTGCGTATCAGCTATATGATACTCCCGCCTGATCTCTTAAAGAAATATGTAAACACTACCAATTTCTATTCCAATACTTCCTCTAACCTGGAACAGGAAGCTTTGGCCCGTTTCCTACATGATGGATATTTTGACAAACATTTAAACCGTATGCGGAAATATTATTTGCAACAAGGGACACGGCTCAAGAATGCACTGCTCGACACACCATCTATTCCCATTGTAGAAATAAGCGGGATTGAAACCGGAACTCATCTACTGGTAAAATTAAATACCTCTTTATCCGATGCGGTAATAAAAAAAAGAGCTGCCGAGTTAAAGATAAACTTATGTTGTCTTTCAGAATATTGTACCGAAAAGTGGGAACAGTACACACATACATTAATACTGAACTATTCATCCATGCCAAATGAACAATTACAAAAAGTAACAGCCCTTTTAGGACAGATTTTTTTCTAAATAATCTTTATATAAAGAAATCCTCATGAACCATTGCAAGTTCATGAGGATTTTTCTGTTATTTGTGATATGGTTCCCCGGAAATAATACGATAGCTTCTGTAAATCTGTTCTAACAGGATAACCCGCATCAACTGATGCGGAAATGTCATTTTTGAAAAACTTAACGCAAAATCAGAACGTTTTAGGATTTCAGCACCAAGGCCAATCGAACCGCCTATTACGAAAATAATATGGCTTTTTCCCTGAATACCAAGCGTATCAATCTTGTCTGCCAGTTCTTCGGAAGAAAGTAGTTTTCCTGCTATCTCCAATGTAATGACAAATGCGTCATCCTTCATATATTTCATAAGACGCTCTGCTTCTTTTGCACGGATTGTATTTTCCACATTTTCGCTGGCATTCTCCGGTGTTTTTTCATCTGCGACTTCGATTACTTCTAATTTACAATATTTACTAAGACGTTTGCTGTACTCTGAAATTGCGTCTTTTAAATATTTTTCTTTGATTTTTCCGACTGTTAAAATAGTGATTTTCATTGTCTAGTAACCTAAAGCTCCTTCCAGTGATTCATCATTCTCTATCCAGTCAGACACTTCTACTGTGCGATACTCGTCTTTGGTATCACGGATATATACTTTCTCGATTCCTGCATTGATAATTTGACGTTTACACATAGAACAGCTATTGGCATTCTTTACGTATTCGCCCGTATCCATCTCAAGACCCACTAAATAAATGGAGCTTCCAATCATCTTATCACGGGAGGCACTGATAATCGCATTTGCCTCCGCATGGACACTACGGCAAAGCTCGTACCGCTCTCCCCGTGGCACATTCAGTTTCTGCCGGATACACATTCCCAAATCGGAGCAATTCTTTCTCCCGCGCGGTGCACCTACATAACCTGTGGAAATCACTTCGTCATTCTTTACAATGACTGCACCGTATCGTCTCCGGAGGCAAGTTCCTCTCTGAGACACCATTTCTGCCAAATCAAGATAGTAATTGATTTTATCTCTACGTTCCATCGTTCTTCCTCGCTTTTTTTACCTGAAAATATCCTTCGGAGCTTTCTGTCAAATGCCCTTGCAGCACCGGATTATTTCAAAACCACTCCAGCAATTTGATTGGCCTTTTCTACAATATAGTCTGCTCCAGCGGCTTCCAGTTCTGTTCTGTCTCCATAACCATACAGTACGCCCAGTGAAGCAACCTGATTTTTCTTTGCGCCAAAAATATCATGCTCCCGGTCACCCACCATCAGCACTTGAGATTTCATCCTTTCAGTGACTCCCAGTTTTTCAAGTGCATTCCGCATAATATCAGCTTTTGCAACCAGCGATTCGTCCATGGACGCTCCACAGATAACATCAAAATATTTATCAAATCCAAAATATTCCGCAATCTGCTTTGCAAATTTTTCCGGTTTCGATGTTGCAATTGCAAGTTTTCTTCCATTTCCTTTTAATACCTGAAAACTTTCTACAATTCCTTCGTACACTTCATTTTCAAATATTCCACCATTGGTATAATATTCACGGTAACACCGAATTGCTTCTTCGGCCTGTTCCCTGCTCATACCGAAATATTTCTGAAATGACTCAGAAAGCGGTGGTCCGATAAATCTTCTGAGGACACTGTTGTCCGGCACTGCATACCCCATCTTCTTTACCGCATAGGCAACAGAATTCATAATTCCCGGCCCCGACTCGGTTATGGTTCCATCTAAATCAAATAAAATATATTGATACATGTTCCTTCATCCCCTTATCTTCTTATTCCATTGCACGATTACTTATTCGACAAATATTCGTGGATTCCTTGTGCTGCAGCTTTTCCTGCACCCATAGCAAGAATTACAGTTGCAGCTCCGGTAACCGCATCGCCGCCGGCATATACCCCATCTTTGGTTGTCTTCCCTTTTTCATCTGCCACAATGCATTTCCACTGATTGATTGCAAGTCCCTCTGTGGTTGAGGCAATCAATGGATTTGGTGAAGTTCCAAGGGACATAATTACGGTATCCACATCCAAGATAAACTCAGAACCCAAAATTGCAGTCGGACGTCTTCTTCCAGATTCATCTGCTTCTGTCAGTTCCATCTTAACGCACTTGATTCCCTGAACCCAGCCATCTTTTTCCACAATTTCTACCGGATTTGTCAATATATCAAAAATCACGCCTTCTTCTTTGGCATGATGCACTTCTTCTGCACGTGCCGGAAGTTCTTCTTCGCTTCTTCTATATACAATGTGTACCTCGGCCCCAAGGCGTAGTGCAGTTCTTGCGGCATCCATAGCCACGTTTCCTCCACCTACGACGGCTACCTTCTTTCCACCGATCATCGGGGTATCATACTCTTCTTTTGCGGCTTTCATCAGATTGCTTCGTGTTAGATATTCATTGGCTGAAAATACACCGTTTGCATTCTCTCCCGGTATTCCCATGAATTTCGGAAGTCCGGCCCCCGAACCAATAAAGACTGCTTCATATCCTTCTTCTTCGATTAACTGATCTATGGTTGTAGATTTTCCAATTACCACATTTGTTTCGAAAGTAACCCCTAATTCTTTTACCTTTTCAATTTCTTTCTCTACAATTTTTTCCTTCGGAAGACGAAATTCCGGGATTCCATATACCAGAACACCACCCAATTCGTGAAGTGCCTCAAATACGGTTACATCGTATCCCAACTTCGCCAAATCTCCTGCGCAGGTAAGCCCGGAAGGTCCGGAACCAATAATTGCTACTTTATGTCCGTTTTTCTTCTCTGCTTTTACCGGCTTGATATCATTTTCAAGGGCATAGTCTGCCACAAACCGTTCCAGTTTTCCGATAGAAATAGAGTCTCCTTTGATGCCGCGGATACATCTTCCCTCGCACTGGGATTCCTGCGGGCAGACACGACCACATACTGCAGGCAATGCCGAAGATTCACTGATAATTCGATATGCTTCTTCTATATTTCCCGCCTTAATCGCACTGATAAATCCCGGAATATTGATTCCTACCGGGCAGCCTTTTACACATTGTGCATTCTTACATCCAATACATCTGGATGCTTCACACATGGCCTCTTCCTGATTATACCCATGACACACTTCTTCAAAGTTCGTTGCCCGTACTTTTGGGTCTTGTTCTCTTACCGGTATACGTTCTAATACATTTGCCATTATTCGTCACCTCCGCACTGACCACATCCGCCATGATGGGTGGCACCTTCCTGCCATCTCAGCATGGCTCTGCCTTCTTCGGTTTTATACATGGCCTGTCTTTTCATTGCCTGATCGAAATCAACCAGATGACCGTCAAATTCCGGTCCGTCTACACATGCAAACTTCACTTCATTTCCAACCTGAAGTCTGCATGCACCGCACATACCTGTTCCATCTACCATAATTGGATTCATACTTACAATCGTCTTGATTCCAAGCTTTTTCGTGAGCAGGCAGACAAATTTCATCATAACCATCGGTCCAATGGCAACGCAGACATCATACCGGTTCCCAGCAGCTGCCAGTTCTTCTATTTTACTGGTAACCATCCCTGCATGACCATACGAGCCATCCTCTGTACATGGATAGTAATTTCCAGCTGCTGCTTTCATCTGATCTTCCAGTATAATGTAATCCTTATTTCTCGCACCGATAATTACATCCACATTCACGCCGTGTTCTTTCATCCATTTAACCTGCGGATATACTGGTGCAGCACCTACACCACCACCCACGAACAGAATTTTCATATTTTTTAATTTTTCGATATCTATATCTATAAGCTCTGAAGCACATCCTAGAGGTCCTGCTACATCCTGAAAATAATCGTCCTCTTTTAAACACGCCATCTTTTCAGTAGATAAGCCAACACTTTGGAATACAACAGTAATGATTCCTTCTTCTCGATCGTAATCACAAATGGTAAGCGGAATACGCTCGCCCTCTTTACCTATTTTCACAATGACAAATTGTCCCGGTTCACAGTGTTTTGCAACACGTGGGACCTCTATATCCATAAGAAAAATCTTTTCCGCAAGCTTGCTTGCTTTTCTGATTTTGTACATGATCTTTCGCCTCTTTTCCTTTTCATTTCCACTAGATTTTATCATAAGATATCTATCTGTAAATAGCAAGAATCGTTAAGAATTAGACAATTCAAATATCAAAAAAGAGTATATGCAAAATTTCGAAACAGCGTATACTCTTTTTGTCTTTTTATTCATTTATAATAATTTTTATTACTATTCTTCTTATTATTTATTCTTCATTTGAAAGAATTAATTCGTAATTTCGCTTTGTCACATCGCTATAACGTTCTTTGGAGTCCATCAGCACCACATTCAGGAATGTGTTCCCCTCCGGCATAGCGAATGGACCTGTATACTGAATTCTTGTACCGGAAGTCTTCGGGTCAGATCCGTCTGTTGTATAGTATGCTGTATATCCATCCGGCACCACAACTTTAATATCCTGATTTTCCTCGTAATGTCCCGTAGACGGTGTTACCGATGGGGCGGCTTCAATTGGGAATTCTACCGTATAGACTTTCTTGACCACAAGACTTGGAATCCCCTTCTTATTGACAGAAATTGCTCTTACTTCCGTCTGACCTTCTCCGAGTTTGATTGCTTCTGTGTATTTTTCACTGGAAGTAGTTGGGTCTGTTCCGTCTGTCGTATAGTAAATGGCTTCTCCATTTCCTGTAAGTTCTAATGCCTGCACTTCATCATAAACATCCTTGTCGTCCAGACTGAATTCCGGTTCGGAGGACTGATAATCTTTCAGTGCATTTTTTACATTATCCGATACACAGGCCTCTATCAGTGGCATAACCTTTCCTTCCTGCTTCGTCTCAATATAAAAGAGAATTGCTGCTTCGTAAATCTTTGCATTTGTCGGCTGAACTGCAATCGCATCCAGAAATACTTGTTCTGCTTTATCTTGATCACCCTGGGCCAGCCAAACCTCTGCAAGACCCGTATATGCCTCACTTCGTGTTTTTTTCTTTGCAATTGCTTTTTCAAACCGGCTTTCTGCTTCGGAATAATCTTTATTATTCAAATATTTGTAAGCACTCTTAATTCTTCCTGTATAAGAAGTCTGATAAAAATACACACTCACTCCAACTAATGCCAGAATTACTGCCACCATGATAATAATCAGTCTCTGTCTTTTCTTTTTTGCAAGCTGTCTTTTCTTTTCAGCCCTCCGTCTTCTTGCCTCACGCTGATCCCGCATCATTTCCTGCTCAGAACTTCTGCTCTTAGTACCACTGCCTTTTTCATCCAATCTGCTGCTTTTTCTATTTGAGCTGCTGTTTTTTCTATTTAAGCTGTTATTTTTCTCATTTACACCGGAAGTTATATTTCGTTCTCCGTCATTTTCTACATTTACACTCTGTCCGGCTCCTACACTCTTACGGTAAGGTCTGCCTTCTGTTGTAATTCTTCCGGTGTTTCTCGGATTTTCCTTCCGGCTATTATTATATTTTTCCAATTGTTCTTGATTTATATTAATTTTCAAAGTCTCACTGATTGCACCCTTGACCTGCTCCGTCAGGACATCATCCAGAGGATTATAGTCCGGTACAATCTGCACTTCACAACCGCAGACCGGGCAAACAAGATGATTATCTGAAAGCTCTGCTCCACAATTCCTGCATTTCATATTTGTTCTCCTTTTTCCAGTAACATCTATATCAGTATATGAATCATATCAAAAAATCTTTTTATAACTTTTCTATTATACTTCATTTATACATACTCGTCAATATACTGCTCAAATGCTTCCATGGACATCAGAACTTTTCTTGGTTTTGTTCCCTCATCCGGTCCCACAACTCCGGCTTCCTCTAACTGGTCAACAATTCTGCAGGCACGGTTATGTCCAATACGCAATACCCTCTGAAGCATTCCGATAGATGCTTTATCTTTGTCGATAAAGAGTTTTCCTGCCTCCACAAAATAGGAGTCTCTCTCGTCTGGATTGTCTCCGTTTATGCCTACTACTTGTACGCCGTGGTTTACCTGATTCTGAATTTCTTCGTCATATGTAACTTCACCGCTGCAATCTTTTAAGAACTGTACAACTTTCTCTACTTCATCATCGCTGACATATGGTCCCTGTACACGTTCCGGTTGGGATTTTCCGGAAGCAAGGAACAACATATCACCATTTCCAAGCAATTTTTCTGCACCGTTCATATCCAGAATCGTTCTGGAGTCCACACCGGATTTTACAGAAAATGCAATTCGTGACGGCATATTAGCCTTGATGAGTCCCGTAATAACATCTACCGATGGCCTCTGAGTTGCCAGAACCATATGAATTCCCGCAGCTCTGGCTTTCTGCGCGAGACGAAGGATTGCATCTTCTACTTCACCCGGAGCTACCATCATCAAATCGGCCAGCTCGTCCACAATAATTACCATTTGTGGAAGCTTTTTCGGTTTATCCGGTGCATCATCCGGAATATCGAGATGGTCAATTTTCTCATTATATCCTTTTAAGTCACGGACATGATATTCGGCAAGAAGCTGGTATCTGCGTTCCATTTCTGTAACTGCCCAGTTCAAGGCACCTGCAGCCTTCTTCGGATTGGTCACTACTGGAATCATTAAGTGTGGAATACCATCATACACACTTAATTCTACCGCCTTTGGGTCTACCATTATCATCTTCACTTCATCTGGTGTTGCCTTATATAAAATGCTCATAATCAACGTATTGATATAGACTGATTTTCCGGAACCGGTGGCACCGGCTACTAACAAATGTGGCATTTTCGCAATATCGGAGATAACCACATCTCCGGAAATATTCTGTCCCACTACAATCGATAATTTGGATTTACTCTTTTTAAATTCTTGTGATTCCAGAATATTACGCAGATATACGGTAGCCTTTTCTTTGTTTGGGACTTCAATTCCCACTGCAGCTTTGCCCGGAATCGGAGCTTCAATTCGAATGGTTGTGGCAGCAAGATTTAACTTAATATCATCCGAAAGTCCCAGAATCTTGCTTACCTTTACTCCTCGTTCCGGCTCCAGTTCATATCGGGTTACCACAGGACCACAGCTGATATTCCCCATTTTCACATTTACGCCGAATGTTCGCAGGGTATCCTGTAATTTAAGGGCAGTTTCTCTTAACTCTGCATCTGAATCACCACCACTCTTACTGCCCTTTTTCAGCAAATCAACCGGTGGATATTTGTAATCTCGTTTCACTTGAACTGCATTTGCTGCCCGTTCCACTGCTTCGGTTTCTTTCTGGATATCTACTTTCTCTGTGTTCTTCCTAAGAGGTGCTTTTTCTTCCGGCATTTCTGGATCCGGTGTCAGTTCTACCGCAGAAACCGGCATAGAACGGTTGATTATCAGCTCTTCCGGATTTTGTTCCCGAATCGTTTCCACCGGCTCTGCACCTTTGGTATTGCTGCCTGATTTACCCGGTTTGACTGCTTGCTCTACTGCATTTTGATCAGCAGCATTCTTATTCTCATCATGTTTACTCAGAGTGGTATCAAAAGACACCCCTGAAACCGTATGTTCCAGGCGTCTCTGTCGTTTCTCTTCATGTACTTCTTCTCTGCGTGCACGCTGAATTTCTTTTCTTTCCTGATGGTCATCCCGGTATCGCTGCATATCTTCTCTGGCACGCCCATAAGCTTTCTCGCTTTGTTTTTTTACACCTCTTAAAATTGATTTTTCTGTCATCAATACTATACAAATCAGCAGAACAGCTACCGTTACCACATAAGTCCCTGCCACCCCGATTGCAGGACTGATGCCGCGGATAATCAATTCTCCTGTCTGCCCGCCTGCTTCGTTGACAAGTTGCAGAAAGACACATGCAAAAATCAGAAATACCGCACCTGCTACAGTTTTCACATAAGCAACTTTATTTCCTTGATTAGAGATTACAAAAGCAATCCCGCCAAACAGACAGACCGGAAATACATACGCAATCCACCCAAACAGATACTGCATAAAAGCGGCTACAGCATCTCCTAAAAATCCGCCCACACCAAAATTACTAATCATGAGCAGGATGCAGAATGCCAACGTGAGCCAGATGGTAATTTCTTTTCCAAGAAATTCCTGATTACTATTCTGTTTGCTGCCTTGTTTTCTGGTTCCTTTTGTATATTTAGACCGTTTTGAAGTCTTTGTATTCGTCTTGCTATTTGTTTTATTCGTTTTCTTTTTCGTTGTGTTTGAAGCCATTTCACTTCCTCCTCGCCTACTGGATAATTATAGCATTGGAAGATGTGATTGTCATTACTATTTTTCATCCGTATCTGCGTGTTCTCCGGAATGCTCTGCAGCAATCATCTCACGAAGCTTCTGAAATGCTTCCCGGATTCCGCCCACTTCATCAATTAATCCTTCTGCTACTGCTTCTTTTCCCTCCAACATGGTCCCTACATCCTTCACAAGCTGTGTTGAATCCAGCATCAGTTCCTCGATTCTCTCCTGACTCATATTCGAATGTGCTGCGAGAAACCCGGTAATCCGGTCCTGGGTTTTCTCCATATTCCGAAGGCTCTGGGCTACTCCGATAAACATTCCGGAGCTTCGGACCGGATGAATTACCATCGTTCCGCTTTCTACAATAAAAGAGTAATCTGCAGAAACTGCAAGTGGACCTCCAATAGAATGACATCCGCCAAGCACCAGTGAAACAGTCGGCTTGCTGAGACTTGCTATCATTTCCGCAATCGCCAGTCCAGCTTCTACATCTCCGCCAAGTGTATTTAATAAAATCAACACTCCGTCAATTTCATCATCATTTTCTATCTGCGCCAGTTTCGGAAGTAAATGCTCATATTTAGTAGCTTTCGCATTACCGGAAACCGCCTCATGTCCTTCGACCTCTCCGATAATGGTAATCAGTTCGATTTTTCCCTGCCTGTTTTCTTTGAGTGGAAGACTTCCCATCTCTTTTAAATGTTGGTCTTCCTTTTCCATATCCTCTGCCATAATCTGTCTCCATTTCCTATTTTTTAAGAAATATTATATGCAAAAAAACTCTGGCTATTCTCAACGAATGCCAGAGTTTCTATCATATAAATTCTTTATCAGCAGATGATTAACTATATTTTATACGCATTATACACAAGAAAGTGCCTGTTCCAAATCTGCAATAATATCTTCAATATTTTCAATACCTACGCTGAAACGAATCAGGTCAGGCTGTACACCAGCTTCCAGTAATTCCTGTTCGTTCATCTGTCTGTGGGTATGGCTTGCCGGATGTAACACGCAGCTTCTTGCATCAGCAACATGTGTCACAATGGCAATCATCTTCAGATTATCCATCATACGGACTGCTGCCTCACGACCGCCCTTAATTCCAAATGTAATTACTCCACATGTTCCGTTTGGCATGTATTTCTGTGCCAAATCATAATACGGATCTCCTTCCATGGATGGACAGTTTACCCATGCAACCTTTTCGTGATTCTTTAAGTATTTTGCTGCAGCAAGTGCATTTTCGCAATGTCTCAGCATACGAAGATGCAAAGTTTCAAGGCCAAGATTCAATAAGAATGCATTCTGTGGGGACTGAATAGAGCCAAGGTCACGCATCATCTGCGCTGTTGCCTTTGTAATATATGCACCTTTTCCAAAACGCTCTGTATATACCAGTCCGTGATAGGTCTCATCCGGTGTAGTAAGTCCCGGAAATTTATCTGCATATTGATTCCAGTCAAAGTTTCCGCTATCTACAATTGCTCCACCTACGCAGGCTGCGTGACCATCCATATATTTGGTAGTAGAATGCGTAACGATATCTGCACCCCATTCAAATGGACGGCAGTTAATTGGTGTCGCAAAAGTATTGTCCACAATCAATGGTACCCCATGTGCGTGTGCAGCCTTGGCAAATTTTTCAATGTCCAGAACGGTAAGTGCCGGATTGGCAATGGTTTCCCCAACTACAGCCTTTGTATTTTCCTGAAATGCTGCATTTAATTCTTCTTCTGAACAATTCGGATCTACAAAAGTTGCAGCAATTCCCATCTTACGGATGGTATGTGCATACAGATTATATGTACCGCCATATACAGCTGAAGAACAGATGATATGATCCCCCGCCTCTGCAATATTCATGATTGCATAGAAGTTTGCCGCCTGACCGGAAGAGGTAAGCATTGCTGCCACTCCGCCTTCCATATCGCAGATTTTCGCTGCTACTGCATCATTGGTCGGATTCTGAAGTCTGGTATAAAAGTAACCGGACGCTTCTAGGTCAAACAATTTTCCCATCTCGTCACTATTATCGTATTTGAACGTCGTGCTCTGGTAAATCGGAAGGATTCTTGGTTCTCCGTTCTTTGGTGTATATCCTGACTGAATACACTTTGTCTCTATCTTATAATCGCTCATTCTTGTTTTCTCCTTATTCAACTGTTACTGATTATTCTTCTTCCCAGTTGTGGTACACTTCCTGGACATCATCGTCATCTTCGAGAAGGTCCAAGGTCTTCTGAATGTTCTTAATATCTTCTTCATTTGCCAGTGCCACATAGGTCTGTGGAATCATGGTTACTTCTGCACTGGCCATAGGAATTCCTGCCTCCTCCAGTACAAGACGTACATCACTGAAATCATCCGGCTCAGTGAGAATTTCGAAGCTGTCTTCCTCCTCTGCGAAATCAGCAGCTCCTGCATCCAGTGCCTGCATCATTAACTCGTCAGCATCCATATCACATTCTTCTTTATCGATAATAATCTGACCTTTTTTATCAAACATGAAAGATACACATCCAGATGTACCAATGTTCCCTTTTCCTTTTGTAAATGCATTTCTTACGTTAGATGCAGTACGGTTACGGTTATCGGTAAGTGCTTCCACGATAATTGCAGTACCGTTTGGTCCGTATCCTTCATAAGTAATATGCTCATAATTATCTGCAGCGCCTTCGCCTGCTGCCTTTTTGATACTTCTGTCAATATTGTCATTTGGCATATTATTTGCTTTTGCCTTTGCAATCGCATCACGGAGTCTGCTGTTGTTAGCCGGATCAGCTCCGCCTCCTTCTTTGACTGCTACAGCGATTTCACGACCGATCTTCGTGAATACTTTTCCTTTTGCTGCGTCGTTTTTTTCTTTTTTATGCTTGATATTCGCAAATTTTGAATGTCCTGACATTACTTTTTACCTCTCTTCAGTATTTTTACTATTCTCAATTGTACTATTTTATCACTTTTTTGTCCTACTGACAAGGACTTTGCGTATTGTATTATTATCAACTGACAATACATGGAACAGATAGCCTCCGAATTCCACCTGACATTCTTCATCTTCCGAAGGAATTCTGTCCAGGCAGTCGATCAGATAACCATTGATCGTATCGTAATCTTCTTCGTTGAAACTGATTCCCAGAAGCTCTTCCAGATCCTCCAGCTGTGTCATACCATCCACGATATATGTACCATCTGCCTGTTTGATGATCAGCTCTTCTTCCTCATCATACTCATCCTGGATATTTCCAACGATTTCTTCTACAATATCTTCCATCGTAACGATCCCTGATGTCTGTCCATACTCATCCAGCACGATCACCATATGGCTCTTGTCCTGCTGCATCTGTTGAAACAGTTTGTCAATCGCCTTTGTTTCCGGGATAAATCCTGCCGGACGGATGGCATCCTTCAGATCGTGCACCGGTTTTTTCCTTGCCGGACCGTCCAGGTAGCTCTGCATCGCATCCCGGATATGAAGAATCCCCACAATGTTGTCAATATCTTCTTCATAAACCGGGAATCTGGATTTGTTCTCCTCCAGCATAAAGGTAAGTGCTTTTTCCAGAGATTCCTCTCCATCCAGTGCTACGATATTTTTCCGGTGCGTCATGATATCTTTTGCATCCGAATCCATATATTCAAAAATGTTGGTGATCATCTTCATCTCACGTCTTGTCAGAACACCTTTTTCATAGCCTTCCAGTACTTTTTCAATGATTTCTTCTGCAATTTTCTCTTTATCTTCATTGTCAGAAAATACATTTTTCATTTTCTGAAGTAAATTACCTTCCGTTTCCATTGCTTCCCATACTTCTCCTCTTTTATGTATGAAGCATCAGGCTGACGCACAGCGCTTCATCGACTTTTCTCATAAGCTCTTTGTCTACCCGGCACACGTAATCCTTCAGTCTCTGTTTATCGATAGTCCGAATCTGCTCCAGAAGGACAACAGAATCCTTGACGATTCTGTACCTTTTTGCATCGATTTCCACATGTGTCGGCAGCTTCGCTTTATTCATCCTTGAAGTGATCGCGGCACAGATAACGGTCGGACTGTGCCGGTTCCCGACATCATTCTGGATGACAAGAACCGGACGCACACCGCCCTGCTCCGAACCGACTACCGGACTTAAATCCGCATAATAAATATCTCCACGCCTGATCTGCACTTCTTTCACACTCCGCTTATCAAGATACTTTCATTATTGCCAGCTTTCTCCTGCTGTATTCATATCTCTTTCGAAGTGCATCCCCGCATTTTAGAAATAATCGACCTGCTCTACAACTTTTCCGTCACGCAGATATTCCCTCGGAACACGTTTATTGATATCACAGATAAATTCATAAGAAAAGCGACCGCAAAGATCACCAAGTTCGTCTACGGTGATCTCTTCGTCTCCCTGTCTGCCGACTAAAATTACTTCATCCAGTTCTTTTGCCTGCGGAATGTCCGTCACATCGACCATTGTCTGGTCCATGCAGACACGCCCGACCACGGGGGCCCGCTGGCCGCGGATGGCCATGACGCCCCGGTCCGGCCCGCCGGACAACATCCGCGGGTAGCCGTCAGCGTAGCCCACACAGACTGTGGCGACGCGCATCGGCTTATCGGCGGTAAAGGTGCGCCCGTAACTGACGCTCTGGCCGGGCTGCAGCTCCTTGACAAAGGTCACGACGGATTTCAGCGACATGACGGGCTGCAGGGCGGGGAAGTGTACCTCATTGCTGGGGTCAAGCCCGTACAGGATGATGCCCGCGCGGGTCATGTCGTGCCGCCA
>ERZ825137.4357-NODE-4357-length-14209-cov-2.276742_pt1 | contig 14209 bp, 12 predicted proteins | sample MGYA00519873_ERZ825137 | MGnify/ENA primary metagenome ERZ825137 (study PRJEB31778, sample SAMEA3449190) | human gut metagenome | biome: human gut; feature: human-associated habitat; material: faeces | place: United Kingdom | collected 2010/2012 ...
TTTTCCCCTCTCGAGAGGGGGCAGGGGGTGTGTTACAGGCAGGGCAGACAGAGGCTGTGTACTAACCCGCTCCCCGTTTGCCGGGGCTACCGGTAGCCTAAGCCTTGGAGGTGCATCATACGGATAAGGTGGCATACCTCACCCCAATGAGGTAGTTGACATCATCCGGATGAGGTAGACTGCATCACCCTGGTGAGGCAGGTTACATCATCCCAGTGAGGCAGTGTCTAGCACGGTAAAGGCGACAGTGCCGACACGAGGCTTCTTGTACAGGTGGTAAGTAGGTGTGTACTGGCTATGCACTTCCGCCACCCACTTCCCCGGCGTCAGTGGCTCGGAGACTTGGAAAGCCAGATGCGCAGCTTCATTGATGAAGACGAACCGGGGTTCGATAAAGTAACGTTTGTCGCCTTCCTCTTGGCGGATCACGATGCCGACTTCCGGATGGTCGCCCATCACTTTCACACGTCGTCCGTGGATGAAGAGCGGGAGGGTATAGTCGGGAGGGATACAGCGGAACTCGTAGGCACGTCCTTTTTCATAGCGTTCGTTGTAGATGCTCACTTCGTTCGGGCTGGGGGCGTTCTCGTAGAAGTTGCTCACCTCTGCCGGAAACCAGTCGGTCAGTTGGTTTAGCCGCGGAGAGGGACGGAAGTTGGCACGGATGGCATGGCGCTCGCGGTCGAACTTATCGTTAGGAGAGTTGAAACGTCCGGTCACGGTCAGTTCCGTGCGTCCCAGGCCGAAGTCGACGTTGAAGCCGTCTTCGATGGCGTTGTACATCTCGTCGATCATCGTACGGAACACTTCGACGAACGTTCCGTGGCGGTAGGAGGAGCGGGCTTTGACAGCCCGGGTGGCGATATCTTCGATCGTAAGTGTCGGATGGTTGGGCAGGGTTCCTTTAAAGAACGGCTCCTGGCCGGGCAACTGGCTTTTGCTTAACTTGATGAACAGTTTGCCGGGCTTGACCAGCATCTGCGATTTAGGGAGTTCCTTATCCATGACTAGTGTGTTTAGTTATAACGAGGGCAAAGATAGCATATTTGGTCTGTTGTCTCCATTGCTACATTATTATTATTCCGTACATTTGTTCCTGTCAATCAATAAACACAGTCAGATATGGAAGCAAAGAATATACCTTACGGGATGACAGACTTCGAAACAATCCGCAAAGAGAACTATTATTATGTGGATAAGACACAGTATATCCCTGCAATTGAGAAGGCTGCTCGTTTCTTCTTCCTGATCCGTCCCCGCCGTTTCGGGAAGTCGTTGTTCCTGAATATGCTTAACTGCTATTACGATGTGAAATATGCCGCCCGTTTTGAGGAACTGTTCGGCAATCAATACATCGGCAAGCATCCGACTGCTGAACAGGGTAAATACCTGGTTTTACGTTTTAATTTCAGCATGGTAAGGGCTACGGACGATAAACTGGAAGCTGCCTTCAACCGGCATATCAGTTTGGAAACAGCGTATTTTGCCAGTGTATATGCTTCTTATTTTAAACCTGATTTCCAGGAACAGCTAAAATTGATTCCGGAGGCTGCCGGACGTCTGGAATATATTTGCTTGTGTGCCAAAGAACAAGGACTGTCTATCTACTTGCTGATCGACGAATACGATAATTTTACCAATACGATATTATCCTCTAAAGGAAATGATGTGTATCATTCTTTGACGCACGATTCAGGTTTCTATCGCTCATTCTTTAATGTGGTAAAAGGTGTTACCACCGGAGCGGAAGCCCCAGTGAAACGAATGTTCATTACCGGTGTGTCACCCGTTACGCTGGATGATGTGACGAGTGGTTTCAATATCGGGACGAATATAACGACAAATGAACAGTTTAATTCGATGGTCGGTTTTAGCGAATCGGAACTGCATGAGATGTTATCTTATTACCAATCGGAAGGTATGCTGGCCGATCCTATCGATGATATTGTCCGGATGATGAAACCCTGGTACGATAATTACTGTTTTGCCAAAGAATGTATCGGGCAGACGATGTATAATTCGGATATGGTGCTCTATTTCCTGAATAATTATTTGCAGAGGAAACGTCCGCCTTCCGAAATGGTCGACCGTAATATCCGGACGGATTACAGCAAATTGCGCCACTTTATCCGTATCGACAGGATGCAGGAAGAAGGTTGTTCGGTCATTACAAAGTTGATCGATACCGGCGAAGTGAACGGAAACGTGATAAAAGACAGTTTTCCTGCAGAGAACCTGGCCGATCCGGGTAACTTTACCTCGCTGCTTTACTATTTCGGCTTGCTGACTTACGACCGGATGGAATATGGCGAAACGATCATGAAAGTACCTAACCTGGCCGTCCGCGAACAGATTTACAGTTATCTGGTGGAAGCGATGAAAGAACGCGAGTCGGTTGTTTTCCCTTTTATGGACTTGTCCGACCGGATGCGTCGTATGGCTTATTTCGGGGAATGGGAAGCTGCTTTGGACTTTTTTGCCCGTCAGGTTGATAAGAAAGCGGTTCTTCGTGATACGATCTATCAGGAGTCGACCATTAAAACACTGATGGTTGCTTATATGGGGTTGACGGATTACTTTATTATCTGGCCTGAGTTTGAGGCAGGCCGTGGTTTCTCCGATCTTTACCTGATGCCCAACCTGGCAAACTATCCGGATATGCAATATTCCTATCTGGTAGAGTTGAAATTCCTGAAACGGGATGATACGACAACCGATGTGGAAGCCTTATTGCAGGAAGCCGAAAAACAATTGCACCGTTACGCCGCAGACGAAAAGATACTCAGCAGCACCGGTAACACCCGTTTACGCCTGCTAGCCGCTGTTTACCGTGGCTGGCAACCGGAGGTGATGCGCGAATTTGTTTTGTGAGTTGTACTTTTTTGATAAATCAGAAATAACAATATGCCAATAAAACCCCGCCGCATAGAATTACTATCGCCGGCTAAAGATCTGAACTGTGGTATCGAAGCCATTAATCATGGTGCCGATGCCGTGTATATCGGTGCCCCGAAGTTTGGAGCCCGTGCCGCAGCCGGTAATTCACTGGATGATATCCGTGCCCTTTGCGAGCATGCTCATTTATATAATGCCCGTATCTATGTCGCTCTGAATACGATCCTTCGCGAAGAGGAATTGCCGGAAGCGGAAAAACTGATATGGGATCTTTATCAGGCCGGTGCCGACGCCTTGATCGTGCAGGATATGGGGATCACCCGTCTGAACCTGCCGCCGATCCCTTTGCATGCCAGTACCCAGACGGATAACCGTACGCCCGAAAAGGTCAGGTTTTTGGAAGCAGCCGGTTTTACCCAGGTCGTCCTGGCGCGCGAATTATCGCTGAATGAGATCCGCAGTATTTCGGAACAGGTATCTGTGCCACTGGAAGTTTTTGTGCATGGGGCATTGTGTGTGAGTTATAGCGGGCAATGCTATTTGAGTGCTGCGCTTAGCGGACGCAGTGCCAACCGGGGGGAGTGTGCGCAGTATTGCCGCCTGCCTTATTCGATGGTGGATGCCAACGGCACCGAGATCGTGCATGATAAACATCTGTTGTCTCTTAAGGATATGAACCGTTCCGACCAACTGGAAGCCCTGTTGGATGCGGGTGCTTCTTCTTTTAAAATAGAGGGGCGCCTGAAAGATGTCACTTATGTAAAGAACATAACGGCTTATTACCGGAAGAAGCTCGACGCTATCTTGTCGCGTCGACCCGAGTATGTTCGTGCTTCGGTAGGTAAAAGCAGCTATGAGTTTGAGCCGGTAGCCGAGAAAAGTTTCAACCGGGGATTTACTCCTTTCTTCCTGCATGAACGTACAAAAGATATAACAGCCTTCAACACCCCGAAATCGTTAGGTGAACCCGTAGGAACAGTTAAGGAACTGAAAGGAAACTCCTTTACCATTGCCGGACTGAAGCAACTCAATAACGGAGATGGCCTGGTTTTCTTCAATAGCCGGGGTGAGTTGGAAGGGTTTCGTGTCAACAGGGTAGAGGCGAACCGTGTCTTTCCGTTGGATATGCCGGATATAAAACCCAAGACACCTTTGTATCGTAACTTCGACCAGGTTTTTGAAAAGCAGTTGGCGAAACCTTCTGCCGAGCGTAAGCTGGCTGTAAAGATGGAATTTCTCGACAATCCTTTCGGCTTTACGTTGGTTATGGAGGATGAAACCGGTGCACGTGTCATGCTGACCGAGCCTTTCAATAAAGAGCTTGCCCGTCGTGACCAGCAGGATAATATCCGTACACAGCTTTCAAAGCTGGGAAACACGCCGTTTGAAGCATCGGAAGTACATATAGAGCTGAGTGAAAACTGGTTCGTCCCGTTGTCCCTTCTGGCAGATATGCGTCGCAAGGCCGTAGAGAAGTTACAGTCAGACCGTATGATCCGCTATCAGCGTGAACTGTCGCGTAAGGTTGAACCTGCTAAAGAGATTCCATTCCCGGAACGCCAGTTGACCTATCTGGGGAATGTCTCTAACAGTCGGGCAGAGGCTTTTTATAAAACGCATGGGGTAGAGACGGTTGCCGAAGCTTTCGAGTTAAAGCCGGAGAAAGATGTACCATTGATGTTTACGAAGCATTGTTTGCGGTATAGCATGGGATGGTGTCCGACTTATCAGAAGCAAAAGTCCCCTTATAAGGAACCCTATTACCTTTTATATAAAGACACCCGGCTCCGCCTGCAGTTTGATTGCAAGCGGTGCCAGATGTTGGTGTACGCTACGGACTTTTTGCCAAACGACCGGATGAAATAGCGCCAAATGACCGAACGAAACGCCGCCAAATAGCCGAACGAAACATCGCCAAATGACCGAACGCCAAGAAAAAGTATTATCTTTGCTCTCAGTTTCAATAACTTTATTCAAAATAGAGAAATATGATGAAAGCATATAAACAACGAATTGCCGACCGTTTGTTGGTTAGAAAACTGGCTGGGAAAGGAGCTGTTTTGTTGGAGGGCGCCAAGTGGTGTGGAAAGACTACTACGGCAGAACAGATAGCACGAAGCGTGTTGTATATGTCCGAATCCGGCAAAATAGAACAGAACAAACAATTGGCAACAATGAATCCGGGATTGCTGTTAAGGGGGGATAAGCCACGCTTGATCGATGAATGGCAAGTCGCTCCGCAGTTATGGGATAGTATTCGTTTTGAAGCGGATCATAGTCATGAATTGGGGCTGTTTATCCTGACCGGTTCGTGCGTGCCTGCTGATATGAGTTCGGTTGTACATAGTGGCACCGGACGGTTTGGTTGGTTGAAAATGCGACCGATGTCGCTTTGGGAATCAGGAGATTCTACGGGTGAGGTGTCTCTCAAAGATATTTTCGAGGGTAAAAAGCAGATAGAAGGAGTATCGAAGCTGGATTTGGAAAGAGTTGCTTTTGTCACCTGCCGTGGAGGATGGCCTTTGGCTGTGGACATGGAGGACGATATCGCTTTAGACCAGGCATTCGATTACTTTACCGCCGTAGAACAGCGCGATATTCAACAGGCAGATGGCGTTGAGCGCGATCCGGCAAGGGTGCATCGCCTGCTACGTTCGTATGCCCGCCACCAGGGGACTCAGGCAAGTTATGCAACCATGCGTGCTGATCTTGCAGACAATGAGGGGGATTCGCTTAGTGAAGAGACCATAGCGTCGTACATCAAAGCCCTGAAAAGTATTTTCGTAGTGGAGGATGTAGAAGCCTGGAATCCTAATTTACGCTCTAAGGCGGCTATCCGCACATCGGATACACGCTATTTTACAGATCCTTCTATCGCGACTGCAGCGCTTGGGTTAGGGCCGGACGATCTCATCTCTGATCTAAATACATTCGGATTGATATTTGAAACACTTTGTATGCGCGACCTTCGCGTGTTTGCGGAGGCACTGAACGGCTCTGTCTATCATTATCGTGATAAAAACGGCTTAGAATGCGATGCTGTGATTCATCTGCGAAGCGGACATTATGGTTTGGTTGAAATAAAGCTGGGGGGCGACAAACTCATCGAAGAAGGGGTACAAACACTTACTTCTCTGGCGGAAAAGATAGATACGACGAAGATGAAGAAGCCGTCGTTCCTGATGGTGTTGACTGCAAACGGTTCGTATGCTTATCAAAGGACTGATGGCGTATACGTAGTGCCGATAGGCTGCCTGAAGGACTGAACCGGCAGTATAAATTAATTCTGACGGTTGTTGATGCGGAACTGCATGGTATTATTATGCAGTTCCGCGGTTGTGGGTTGGTGAGGATGGAGGAGGTTCCTTTAGGATAAGTCTTTACTTTCTAAAAGTATTCGATGATTCGTGTTTCGATGTAAGGTGGATCTGTAATGGTTTCTGTGTAGTCATTTTCATAGTTTTCATCAGTTCCTGAATTTTCCTTTGTTCGGGTTGCTTTCCTTTTTAACCAATTTCCTTGTTTGTCCACTTCGGGATACTCATATACTTCCGTTGTCGTATAAGTTCCGTATTCGCCATAAACTATTGCTTTCATGCTATCTGGAAGTTTTTGTTTTCCATTATAAGTGAATGTTTTTTCTAGAGAAGACATCCATACATCTTTTGTATACTTAATAATCCTGTCTTGGTCATCAAAGTAGTATTCGACAGACCCTTCCGTGTCTGCTTTGTTTTCTCCCAGGTCCTTCCTTTCATGATCGGAATATATGATGTTGTAAGGTCCGGAACCATTTAGTGTATATTTTTTATACGCTACCACGTATTCGTAGGTTTCCGTATATTCGCCGTTATTGCTAACTTCTTTCAGGATATTTCCAATCTTGTCAAACTCAATAACATTCCCGTTGTCTTCAGTTACTTTACTGACATTTCCATAGATACATAATCCTTTTCGTGCAGATCGTGGGTGAGGTAACAGAGCATCCAGTATTAGTTCAGAAGGAATTGCTCTATGATATTGACCATATAAGTTGCCTGAAAGGATCATTTCTTCTTCTTCACCACCTTTTTTTACTATGTCTCCGTCCTCAAATTTTAATTGTCGGGTTTCTGGAATGTAGGTTAATGTAGCCGAATAGGTCAGTGCTGCAGGGTCAATATATTCTATATACGCTTTATTCCCCTCTAATCGGGCAGAAGTGATATCTCCTCCTTGTTCAAAGAAACCATTGTTTACATAAAAGTCACCGTGAGTCATTTCTCCTCCACCTCGTTCTTCAATTGTTTTTGCATAAAGATCAATGTTTATATACATAAAATAAGGATCTATATTTTCATTTAATGGCTCTTCGCTATTAAACCACACACCTTTAAATATTTCATCTGTTTCAGTCGATTGACCACCTTTTGTAGAACATGCCCCTAAAGTCGAGACTAGTATCACTACTAAAATAATCTGTATACTTTTCATCTTATTAAAAATTTAATTGATTCTTTACTGATTAATATTTCTTTGTATTATCAAAACTCACTTTCCACAAACTCAAATATCATATACCCCAGATAATTGATAAACCCATCGATTTTCGAGTTGGTATCTTGGTAATGGAGCAGTTTATCCGACACATGCTTTACGTTCGTGTGCGGATAGAAATAGCCATTGGGGAAGATAAATCGAGTTGTCCAGCTATAAGCCTGAAACATGCCTTGGCAATAAGAGTCCGGTTGTATTTCCAATGTATAAAATTCAATATTAGAAAAAGGCCCGTTGACAATGTTCATGTCACGGTCTATTACGTATAATCCGTCGACAATAGAACGCCCTTGCTTAAACGGCGTGATACTATTGTATTCTCCGGACACAATTGCACCTGTTTTATCCATCAATACTTGTTTATCATTACGCTTTGTTACTACAGCCCAGCTTTCTGAGAAACCGCCCGGCTCTTTTTCAAACATCGGGCCGATTACGGTTTTTCCGGTACGATCGATATATCCCCATTTAGAAGCCTGCGAGTTAGTCGCTTTGAAACGGACAGCTGCCAATCCTTCCGAAAACTTATCGACAAATTCATATTGCGCAGGGATCACAACCTTTCCAGTTGAGTTTATAAATCCCCAATTGCCCGACGACTGGTCTTTAAATGCAGCCAGGCCTTCATAAAAAGGATCCAGGATATAAGGATATAGCGAAGGATATACAGGCTTCTTGCTCAGATGAGGAAATACTTCCCGTCCTCGGCCATCGATAACCATTACCTTGAATTCTCCCCCTTCTTTGATGACAATATTGGCATATCCATCTTTATTGAATGGAGTCACACGGTTTACACCTTTCCCCAGATCGGCTGTAACATTCCCGTTCTTATCGATTATATACCAGTATTCGACCTGATCGATCCGTTTGGCAACCAGGCAGTAGCCTCCGCCGAATCGTGGTTTATGACCTAAACGGATAAAGGGATAATACCATTCGAATTTAGTACGAACTGTACCTTGCTCATCAATAAATCCATAACCTCCCAAATCTTTGTTATAAACCGTCAGCATCCCGTCATAGAATTGGTAGTCGGTATCGTACCGGTTGATTTGGATCTTTACGGTTGAGGCCGTGCGCCTCGGTTCAGAAGCATCATAGCCTGTTTGAGGAAGATTACAGGCAGAAGGTGCTGGCTGACTAAACAACGAGCGAACATTGATGCCATAGAAATCAAATCCCCCCTGGCTTCCAGGCCAGGTCAGGTCTAATGAACTGATACCATCGGGCAAAGCAGGAAACACAATCTGGAAATGTAGCATTCCATTTTTTACTTTGCTGATATAGGTATAATCCGGATCATAAGCTACATTCATTACATAACGGGCTTTATACTTATGGCCGCTGTTATCCGTTAGGTAAAAATTATTGTCGACAGATAGCCCATTCACGTTCCCATATTTGAAGAATTTCAAGTTGACTACTGTTGCGTTTGTCCATCGTTCGATCCCCATCAATTCAATATAGCCGCCATTACGTGATTGATATGACGGGTGTCGGAGCATGGTCGGACAAGGAAAGAACTGTTTTTTCTGGTATGTTTCTGTTGTAACTTTCTGTGAATCGTTTATCGACAGGTCGACCGTATTTTCGTTTTCCGGATCGGCAAGTATGTAAAGCGTATAATTGGAAGCCGGTACTATATGACGTGTTTTAAAATCCTCCAATACATTCTTAAAAACAGGAACAATTGATTTATCATATCTCAAAACATTCGCGTTATTTCCTTTTCCTAATAAAAAAGCATTCAAAGGTCCTCGCTTTTTTTCGGCACGTATGCGTCCTTTTTCAATACACTCTTTGATTGTCAGTCCACTTTCCAATTCGGAATCTGTTATCCGGCGTGATATGATTGTGGCTTCGATTTGTTTGTTATCGATGAATCGGATAAGTTCCGGTACATTATCTGCATATTTTGTATGATCCAGATGATAAAACATTTGTGCATGTGAGACAACCTCTTGGGTATCAAAACCATTTTTATATGTAGTCTGTTTTTGTGCTCGGAGGTTACTTATTCCAAGAAAGATACCTGTTACCAGTAAGACTTTAATGACAGTTTTCATAATACTCTCTTTTTAGCCACCCGATTCCTTTTTCCGAGTGGGCTGGTTATACAATATTTGTATTATAAGATTGTTCGTTGTCCTAGCGCTTGCAAGATCGCTTCTCGGATGGCAAGCAGTTCGGATTGGTTAGTGGAGATGAGGGGAATGTTTTCACCAAAGCGAGTGCGCAGACGGAGAATGTATTTGGTTCTCATTAGGAAAGCAATGATGAAACATATTAGGGCTACTATAAAGCAAAATGTGGCAAAGCCCGAAGAAATGTCCAAGGAAATACTTCCTCCCAAAAGATTTAAAATTCCTAAGGTGATAGGATATTTCCGGTGATTGACTTTTTTTGTTACGAATACGGCATTCACGTCATCCAAATAATAGCGCGATCCATTTACAATTAATTCTCCGGAAGATACTTTGATCCCATCCGTATCATAAAATAATCTTGTTTCCATTTTGAATTGTTTTTGTTTTCAAAAGAAGTTATAACAAGGAGGCTGTATCGAAGAGTTTTTAATACAATCTTTTTACAGCCTCCTTATTTTCCGGTTTACATACGTCCTTTCATCAATTTACTGTTGTGTGAGCTGGCTGCAATGGCTGCCCATATTACACCGATGGGGATCGTGACTAATAATCCGACTCCCAGTGTGAAGATACCGACCAACACATTTACAATAAGCATGATAATAGCCCCGATGACGGTAGAATAAAACATACCTAACGGGCCAAAGAATAAAGCTAATGCAATAGCTATTCCTACACTTTTCGGTGATCTTGTCACCACTACGTTTACATTTTGATTTTCTGTAGCCATGATGATAATAATTAAAATAGTTTATAAATAAATGGTTATTTAGGTATTAAAGGAATACCCTTTCTTATCGGGATAACGATATCTGTATCCATCCGCCGTCTGTAAATAGAATATCTATCCATCCGTTGGATGAAGTTATACTTTTAATGTAGCCACTTTCGGATGAACTGAGCCGTCGGGCCGTGCGATATATTGGCTTCTCCGTTTCATCGTCGAAAGAATAGATAACCAGTCCGCGCTCCTTTGTCCGGTTGTTCTTCATGATAAAGGTAAAGTCGGTGAACTTACTGTTTGGGTTATAGATCCGGCGGTAATACATGTTGTTTATCCGACTTTCCTTCCCTGCTGTAAAGATCTGCCATTCGCTGCCTCCGCTCATATTAAAGCGTTTATAGTAATCGAGTACAGCCAGGCGGTATTTAGCGGTGTTGATACATTCTTTGGCATCTGTATTGCCCCAGACACTATTCAGCAATTCAAAGTCGGCCTTTGAGCGGATCAGGTGGGAGGCAACATAGCCCTTTTGCCCGCCTGCCTTCACACTAGCCCAGTCGGCATCGATGGAATAAGTAATCAGTTCGGTGCCATAGGGCAGCAACTCCAGTAGATTATGTTTTACATCTGCAATCTTGGAAGAGCGCAGATTCAGATTGGTAAATGTGAAATAACGTGGAGCATCCCTATCGGTGGCGTAAGGTTTATACCAGAATAAGTAAGCAGGAAACGATCCTACCAGTAAAACGGCAAAGGCAATCAGTACCCATAATCCCCACTTGTTGCCAGTGGCGGCAGAGGGCGAAGCCGGTATCTTTCGTTCTACAACTTTCGGTGGCTCTTTCACCTGCGGTTCGGGACTGCTCTCAATCGTAGGATGAACTTTGTTTTCCACATGGATCGCACTTCCTGTTTTTGTAACTACGGGGCGTATCTGATTGTCTATTACCGGGATCGTGCTACCTATGCTTTTGGTGTTTTCTTTTAGAGGGATGTATTCCGGTTGTTCTGACGTTTCTATAGGAGGGGCATAACTGGAATACTCGCTTGAAGGTTCTTCTCTTTCAGGATGTAACCCAAACCCACAGCGAGGACAAAATTTAAGGTAATCCTTACATTTGGTTCCGCATTTGGTACAGTACATCCAATGCTGATCAAGGATCGTTTCGGCATCTTCGTTACCAGTTCCCTGATTTCTAGTTGATTGTTCGTCTTTGGTTAGATTTCTCTTTTGGTGACCGTTAATATACATAAACTGGTAGTAATCACAAATTAGCGTCAGTGCCAAAGCTGTAATCAGACAAAGAATGATGGGGATAGACGACAAACTGGCTGTATTAAAACTTGTGAGTATGGTTAAAGGGGAGTCCATTTCAATGCTGGTAGCATTAAGTAATATAAGAAACAAAAAGGCTATTACCCCGAATATAGCCGTTGATAAATGCCCTAACAAAAAACTTAAATGTTCTTTCGGATTAATTATCATGGTAATCAAAGAGGAGATTGTTATAGACAGAGCACAACAAGAACCGATGACAAATCCGAAACCAAGAGCTGTAATATCGGGAGCATCATTATTTCCATATATACATAGCGCTGTCCAGCCGAATGTCGCGATACCTGTGTAAAAAGACCAGCCGCGCGCTCTCTCTATAATCAGAAAAAATATATTGATTATAGCCATAATCAGTGGTAGGCAAATAATTACAATTTCACCCGTACCCATGAATGATAAGTGTAGGCCATGATACCCTCCTCTCATTGCTGTTGTCATATTAAACCATGACAGACTCTGGGTTTGTGTTTCTGATCCAAATCCAAGATTATTTATTGTAAACGTTAACCAAGGTAGGAAGAACGAAATGATAATACCTACACTAGAAAAAATTTCTGTGCTGGTACTCATAGAGTCATTCTGTTTTACTTTCTGTTTTCCAGAAATAAAAGTTAAAACAGTAATGAATATTATAGAGATGATTATCACTATAGGTATTAACATAATAATAATGATTTAGATATTAAACTATTTTGTAACACATCACAAGCCGGCCGATAGCAGTATAATAAACACTTGAATAGCATATATATTTACCATTGCCATCACCAAAGGCAAATAAAGCCCATACGACCAACCACCATTCAGACTTGCCAATTGATTTATAACATTGCCCGAATGTTGCATCTGCAAAACGATAAATCGCCACTAAAAATGATTTCGCTAGCCTTTTTAACAGGCCACAGCCACAACATAAAAAATGACATCATAATTATTTCTGTAAATAATAATTCAGTCATTACTCCTAAGTCCAAGTTTCGATTCATGAATATGAATAATTAGTTTACCCTATAATTGTTTATTTAGTTAGTAAACAGGCTTTGCCTGCCCACGCAAAAGGTCTTTGCCTTACCGCGCAAAGGGTCTTTGCGTGATAAGGCAAAGAGGGCTTGCCTATTCGATGACGGGACGGTCGTCTTCACCGCCACCGGAGGGAGTACCTACTACGATGGTAGTGCTGACGCTGCGCGGTTCTTTTAATAATTGTGCACTTTGGCTGTATTGAGTGCAAACTGTCAAGGTATATGTATCGTCTTTCAGGCCGGCCGGTAGCAATAGGGTAAGTTCCGAAGGCTTGTTGATACTTAATTCGTCATCCACTAATTTGGTTACATTTCCTGTGCTATCGGTGAGTGTAACACCAACGGCAGGGTTGGAACCGACTACTTTCAGGTGCGAACCGCGTACAAAGAAGTTGCGTCCCGGAGTAGCGGTGCCGTCTTTTAAACCCGTTTTGCGATCTTCTACTTCGAGGATATACATTACATTTGCTTTTGTACCGAGTATCTCCACTTTTGTTTTGGCAATCTCTTCGCGCAGGAGTTTTTCTTGGGTAAACGATACGTAAACGGAGTTTGTAGCCGGATTCCATTGCCCTTTCTCTACTACTCCGACAAACTGTGCTACCGCACGGAAAATCCCGGTGTTTACACTGTAACCGTTTAATATCAGTCGCATAACTACGCGCAGAAAGAGTGTTACCACATGAACGATTGTTTCCATTCGGAGGCCGGTGTCTTCCTCCTTCATTTCTTTGTAGATTTGTTCAAGACCAGCTTTGCCGGATGATTCGAGCAGAAGGATTTTGTCGTCTTTGTTGTCGGTGGTCACGCTATTGTCGGCCAGCCAACCTTTTAATGTGTTAAGCATGCTATTAAATTTATATTGTTAATAATAGAGATATCGGTATTAAATAGGTAGAATTATGGTAGAAATAAGCCTCTATTTTACCTATTTTGGTGGAAATGGTCTGAGTTACCCTGTTTTTGTATCTTCTGATATATAACACTTTAATATTCATTGTTTATAATGCATTAGTTTTAGTAGAACTAATGCTAAAATTAGGAACACAGACGACACAGAGTACGCGGAGAAGCACGGATGGTTAAATCGAATATCCGCGTGTTTCGCGTCATCCGTGTTCTCTAATATTTTATGAATTAATTGAATATAAAGGTTTGGCTGTAACAAATAATTTATATCTTTGTTATCATTATTAACGTAGTTCTACTAAGACTATTTCATTTTTCATCTTTTAACGATCTGGTCAAATCGTCTAATAATTAAAACTTGGTAGCGATTCTCTTCGTAGCTATATAAAATAGCTATCTTTGCAGTATAGTTATTTATTAAATTCTAATCGAAAATGAAACGACACCTATTCTCCCTTTTACTTGTTTTGTTAACCCTGGCTTCCTGTGCCGATAAACCGCTCGATCCCTCTAAACCCGTTTATGTGACGGTAAAAACAACGATGGGAGACGTCACTGTCATGTTGTATGACGATACTCCGCTGCATCGTGATAATTTTATCAAACTATGCCAGTCCGGAGAGTATGAAGGAATGCT
>ERZ825137.4361-NODE-4361-length-14203-cov-4.028343_pt1 | contig 14203 bp, 10 predicted proteins | sample MGYA00519873_ERZ825137 | MGnify/ENA primary metagenome ERZ825137 (study PRJEB31778, sample SAMEA3449190) | human gut metagenome | biome: human gut; feature: human-associated habitat; material: faeces | place: United Kingdom | collected 2010/2012 ...
TTGTATTTCTTGCCCTGCACGGCACCTGCGGCGAGGACGGCCGCGTGCAGGCGGCCTTTGACCTTATGGGCATCCCCTACACCGGCGCGGGATACTTAGGCTCTGCCATTGCCATGGATAAGGATTTTACCAAGCGGCTCATCGCTGAGCTGGACGTGGCCACCCCCAAGTGGCGGCGGGCGGAGTATACGATGAAAGACATCGACAGCCTGACCAGCACCACCCCCGTGCCCTGCGTGGTGAAGCCCGTGGCCAGCGGGTCCTCCATCGGCGTTTTCATTGCCCACACGAAGAAGGAGCTGTACGCCGCCCTGGTGAAGGGCCTGGAATTCGGCGGCCAGTGCGTGCTGGAGCAGTACATCAAGGGCCGGGAATTCACCGACTGCGTTATTGAGGGTAAGCCTTATCCGGTTGTTGAAATTGAACCGGTATCCGGATTTTATGATTATAAGAATAAATATCAGGCAGGCAGTACGATTGATACCTGTCCGGCGAAGATCAGCGATGAGCTGACAAAGAAAATACAGGACACTGCACTTAAGGCCTATCAGGTGCTTGGCATCAAGACCTATGCCCGTATGGATGTCCTTATGGATGAAAACGGCGATGTCTACTGTCTCGAGGCCAATACGCTTCCCGGCATGACACCGACAAGCCTTATTCCGCAGGAGGCAGCCGCACTTGGAATCAGCTATGGTGAGCTGTGCGAGCTGATTATAGAGATTTCCCTTAAGAAGTATGTGTAACTATTCAGAGCCATGCAAAATTGTTTTCTGCGAATGCTTGCATTCAAGCAGAATAGCAATTTTATATGGCGAAGTAACCACATGAGTAAAACTTGAGTTGCGAAGCAACGGTTTTACTCATGTGGTTCTGAATAGTAAATTCAACAATGATGGTGAGGTTGAGCATGAAAAATCTGACTCTGAAAAATATGGCACAGGCCTGTAACGGAACTTTGGTATTACCGGAAGGGATGCGGAGCGAAGAACTGGAACACAGGGAAGCCACGAGCGTTGTGATTGATTCCCGGAAGGTAACGAAGGACGGAATGTTTGTGGCAGTAAAAGGAGAGCGTCAGGACGGTCATTCCTTTATTCCTGCGGTAGCACAGGTGGGCGTGCTTGGAGTGATCTGTGAAAGAGAGCCGGAAGGGTGTGAAATTCCCTATATTCTTGTGGAGGATTCCCTGACCGCATTCCGGAGGATCGCAGCCTTTTACCGTGAGCAGCTTTCCATTCCCGTTGTCGGAATCACCGGAAGCGTTGGCAAAACGAGTACCAAGGAATTTATCGCCTCTGTCCTGTCACAGAAATTTAAGGTGTGTAAAACCCAGAAGAATTTCAACAACGAAATCGGACTGCCGATGACCGTGCTGTCGATCCAGCCGGAGGACGAAGCAGCTGTTCTGGAAATGGGAATCAGTGATTTTGGTGAGATGACGCGGCTTACGGAGATTGCAAAGCCGGATTACTGTGTCATTACCAATATCGGGCAGTGTCACTTGGAAAATCTTGGAAGCCGTGAGGGTATCCTGAAGGCCAAGACCGAGATTTTCAAGTCCATGAATCCGGATGGATATGTTTTCCTAAACGGCGAGGATGATCTGCTGGCAACCGTGAAGAAGCCATGGAAGAATGAGATTATCCGTTTTGGTATGTCTAAGAAAGATGCGGTATACGCGACAGATGTGGTAAATAAAGGGCTGCCGGGTTCGGAAGCCGTTATTCACGTGGCAGATACACAGTTTCCGGTGAAGGTGCCTCTGCCGGGTGTCCACATGGTATTGAATGCACTGGCAGCCACCGCAGTCGGCTGGCAGCTTGGTCTTACAACGGAACAGATTGCGGAGGGTATTGCGCAAGTGCAGGCGGTAGCCGGAAGAAGCCATGTCATCGAGACACCGGAATATATTCTGATCGATGACTGCTACAATGCCAATCCTGTTTCGATGAAGGCGGCAATTGACCTTCTTGGAACGGCCCTGCAGCGTAAGGTGGCAGTCCTTGGGGATATGTTTGAGCTTGGTAAGGATGAAGCCATTTTACATGCACAGATCGGAGAGTATGCCATGACGCATGGCGTGGATGTGCTCATTTGCATCGGAGAGCTTTCGAAGAATATGTATGAGCGGGCGGTGGAGACGTTGTCCGGAAAGGAACATGGCAGCCGGGAAATCTACTACTTCCCGACAAGAGAAGAAGCCATGATACAGCTTCCCCACATTCTCCATACAGGAGATGCCGTACTTATTAAGGCTTCCCACAGTATGAAGTTTGAGGAAATTGTTGAGCAGAGCACAGGCCGGATTTAGTATAGCGGAGTACTTAATTATAAATATAATTTCAGGCAGTTGTGCATGCCTGAGATTTTTTGTGCTACCATGCATATGAGAAAATGACCCGGTGGATCATTTTTTGAGTCAATTTTGTTTTAAAAAAAGTCTAATTTTGTCAATGGCAGTTCCGGGGTATTGAGTTATATAATGAAACTCACGTATGATAAGAGGTAAGAAAGCGCAGGAGGGGAACTATGGGAAAAATCATAGGAATTGATCTTGGAACAACGAATAGTCTTGTAGCCGTATGGCAGGATGGGGAAAGCAGACTCATTCCCAATGCATTTGGAGAATATCTGACACCAAGTGTAGTGAGTATTGAGGAAGAAGGAACCGTTTATGTAGGAAAAACAGCGAAGGAGCAGCTGGCATCCCATCCGGAGGATACGGCAAGTGTTTTTAAACGCTATATGGGAACAGCGAAAAAATATCAGCTCGGAAAGAAGGAATACCGGCCGGAAGAGCTTTCTTCCTTTGTTCTTAAGAAATTGAAGGAGGATGCGGAAATGTATCTGGGTGAGCCGGTAGAGGAAGCCATTATCAGTGTCCCTGCTTATTTTAATGATATGGGGCGGAATGCGACGAAGCGGGCCGGACTTCTGGCCGGGCTTAAGGTGGAACGGATTATCAACGAGCCGTCGGCGGCAGCTCTGGCATGCCAGAACAGAAAGCAGGAAGAAGATGCAACGATCCTGGTGTTTGACTTTGGTGGAGGAACGTTGGATGTTTCTGTGGTAGAGTGTTTTGATAATGTGATCGAAATTCTGGCAGTAAGTGGAGATAACCAGCTTGGCGGTCAGGATTTTGACGATGCGATTGTGAAGTATTTTCTAAGGCATTGTGAGATCGATCCGAAGAATCTGACAGCACAGACAAGGGCGATTCTGCGAAGCAGCGCAGAAAAATGTAAAAAAGAGCTGACAGAAAAGACATCGGCAGAAATGGTGGTCCGGTGTGAACAGATTGATCGGAAACTGGAAATTACCAGAAGGGAACTTGTAGAGGCAGCAGCAGAGCTGTTTGAACGAATGGGCAGGCCGGTAAGGCAGGCACTTATGGATGCAGAGATCAACGTGGAGGATTTGAATCAGATTGTTCTGGTGGGAGGATCCTGTAAAATGCCGGTTGTCCGGCAGTATTTGCAGCATCTTTTTAAGCGGAAGGATCTGCAGACATTGAATCCGGATCATATGATTGCATTAGGTGCGGGTGTATGTGCAGGAATCAAAGAGCGGGATGAGGAGATTAAGGATATGCTGCTTACGGATATCTGCCCGTTTTCCCTTGGAACAGGTATTGTCAACTATAATGAGCCGGAAAGGGATCAAATGAGTGTTATTATTCCGAGGAACAGTGCACTTCCCTGCAGCAGAAAGCACATATATTGTACAGTTTATGATAATCAGTCCAGAATATGCATTCAGGTGTATCAGGGAGAAGCAATGCATGTAGAAGATAATATCCGGCTCGGAGAACTCTCTTTTGAGATTCCGGAACGGCCACGAGGTGAAGTGTATTGTGAGGTGACTTATACCTATGATATTAACGGTGTTTTGGAAGTAGACGTTTCTGTTCCTGCTACAAAAGAGAAAAAGCAGCTTGTTATTGTCAATAAGGATCTGGGAATGACGCAGGAACAGATTGAGGCGAAGTTGAAGGAATATGAAAAACTGAAGCTCAGTCCTCTGGAGCAGGAAGAAAACAAATACGTTCTTGCCTGGGCAGAGCGGCTTTTCATGCAATGCAATTCCGGTATGAGGAAGGAAATTGAAAACAGAAGGGCGTACTTTATCCATGTACTGCGTGATGATCCGGATCATGCCATAAAAGCCAGAAAATATCTGATGGTCTTTCTGGCAGCAACGGAAAAGATGATGGAGAATTACATCAACTGGGATGAGGAGTCTCTGGAATCCGGTGAGTGGTATCAGGAGGATGAAGAACAGCAGGAGATGGAAGATCTGTTTCAGGAATGGGATAATGAGTAGGTAGACAATATGAACATATATCAGGTATTAGGAATTTCTCCTACCAAAGATAAAAAGGTCATCCGGAAGGCCTATGCAGGACTGATCCGTAAATATCATCCGGAAGAACATCCGGAGAAGTGGAAAGAGATCCACGATGCGTATATGGTTGCCATGCAGAGAGCAGATGAAGACCGGCCATTGCACGAGGAACCAAAGCCACAGCGCAAGGAACAGAAGCCACAGCGCGAGGAACCAAAGCCGCAGCGCGAGGAACAGAAGCCAGAACGCGAAGAACAGAAGCCAGAGCGCGAGGAACCAAAGCCACAGTGCGAGGAACCAAAGCCACAGCAAGAAGAACAGAAGCCACAGCGCGAGGAACAAAAGCCCCAGCGCGAGGAACAAAAACCACAGCACGAAGAACAGAAGTCACAGGAAAAAGCCGCGGGAGTTCACAGAAAAAGCGAAAGCAGGAGGGTTAAACCGAAGTGGCCAGAGCCGGAGGAGGATCTGTTTGGAAACTTAGAGGAACTGACCGAGACAGCAAAAAAGGAACGGCAGGAAGAGAGACAGAGCCAGTTAAAGGCCGCGATAGAACAACTCCATGCACTTTGTAAACCGAAAAAACTGCAATTCCTGCAATGGAAGGAGTTTTTCCGGAAGGAGGAATATCAGTGGGCTGTCCGGCAGGGAGAATTCCTGTATGAGCTGGCAAATTGTCTAAAAGGGCATGTGATGGGACGCAGACTGTATCATTTTCTTCTTGAGCAGATACAGATCATTGAGAACGATAATCGTGTGTCTGGTGAAGTCCCAAAGAGACAAGGAGCATATGATGCCTATCGAATGGTCAGGATGGAACTCGAGACCAATTATCAAAGAAATCATCCGGCTGTGCAGAAAATATTACTTTTTGTATTATTGCTGGCCATTGCTGGTACGGTACTGTTTTCCTTCAAGTGGAAAGCCGGAAAAGCGGACCGTCAGTCCGAGGCGGACCAGATGGTAGACAGGGAATATGTGGAAGAATATTATGAAAACATTTTGCCGGATGAAATGACCGAGAATATACTTAAAATGCTGGATCTTATGAATACAGACCAGAAAACGGAACTGCTGAAAATGGGGGAACCGATTGCAGACGGAATTTATGTTCTTGGAAATGAGGAGCAGGTAAGACTGGGAATCAGCGCGATTGTAATGGAGAATAAAACTGTAGCGGAAGATCGGGAAAGGGATGTGCCCTCCTGTGAGGTAAAAGTGCTTTCGGATCCGAATGGCTATGCGTTTGAAGTTCAGGCACAGGAAGAGGAAAAGCTCATTCTTTATTGTGATCCGGAAAAACTGACAGGCTGCAGGAGCGCAGACATTTATTATGATGGTAAAAACGGTTACGTTAAATATGGTAACCGGCTGCAAAACGAAGAGCAGGAATCCGACCGGTACGTGCATGAGGCACTGGGATATCCGGTGTTCTTCGTTGTGCCCGGAGAAAAAATCTGTGTTATGCCAATGGAGGATGAGTGATGCCCTACACCGGATACTGCTCTCTGATCGAAGCATAGGTAGAAGCAATGATCTCCTGTGTGTAAGCACCGAGCCGCTTCTGGTCTTCTTTGGAGAGATCCTTCGCATAAAACGGTGTTCCATAGTGAATCACAATATTCGTCTTTTTAATCTTCGGAAGGTGATCCTCGAAGATGGCAGAGGTGTTGTATAAGGTTACCGGAACGATCGGACAGCCGGTCTTCGTTGCAATTTTGAAGCAGCCCTCATGGAAAGGAAGAAAGGTTCCTTCCACCTTGTTGCGGGTGCCTTCCGGAAAAACGAAAATCGAGATGCCGGATTTGATTTTATCAATAGCGGTCAGAATCGTCTGCAGACCCTGCTTGATATCTTCGCGGTCAAGGAAGAGGCAGTGCAGATATTTCATCCAGATACTTAAAAGAGGAACTTTCAGAAGTTCCTTTTTTGCGATATATCCGGTAGGACGCGGTACGCGCACGTAGGTCGCAATGATGTCGTAAAAGCTTCTGTGGTTTCCGATATAAAGTACAGCCTGATCTTTGGGAACATTTTCTTCCCCGATCACGGTGATCTTCACACCGGAAATAAACAGAACCACGCGGAACGCCCAGTTCACGATCGCGAGGGAACTGCGGTTCTTGATATCCATATTGAACTTCCCGATGATCCATTCAATGAAAAATAACGGAATACTGCAAATTAAAAATAAAGTGACAAACAGTGCTGTAATAATGAAGCGAAGCATTGTAATTCCTCCATATCAAATGTTCAGGATCCTGCAAAAAGATCTTTGTTTAGTATAGCCCAAACGGGGAACCATGACAAGTAAAGAAATAAAAGAGATAAAGTGCACAGAGTGCCATACTTCGTAAAAAATGTTCACATGATATAGAAAAATATGGTATGATGTAGGAAGCACAGCAATGTGAGTCTTAGATATAGAGTAAAGCGAGGTTCCCAAATGGACAAGATAGCTGTATTAATTCCCTGTTATAACGAAGAAAAAACCATTGAGAAGGTAGTGGCCGATGCAAGACGGGAGCTGCCGGAAGCAGTGATTTATGTATATGATAATAATTCCACAGACAAAACGGCAGAGCTTGCAGCGAGGGCAGGTGCCGTGGTACGCCACGAGTACATGCAGGGCAAGGGAAACGTGATCCGCAGAATGTTCCGTGAAATTGATGCCGAATGCTACATTATGGTGGATGGTGATGATACCTATCCCATGGAGTTTGCAAGAGAGATGGCAGACAAGGTATTAAAGTACAATTCCGATATGGTTGTGGGTGACCGTCTTTCTTCCACTTATTTTGAAGAGAACAAGCGTCCCTTCCACAATATGGGAAATACGCTGGTAAGAGCGAGCATCAACCGGCTGTTTGGCTGTAAGATCAAGGACATTATGACCGGATACCGTGCGTTCAGCTATGGCTTTGTGAAGACCTTCCCGATTCTGTCAAAGGGTTTTGAGATCGAAACGGAAATGACCATTCATGCGGTCTATAATCATATGCAGATTGATAACGTGATCGTAGAATACCGTGACCGTCCGGAGGGAAGCGAATCAAAGCTCAATACCTATTCCGACGGCTTTAAGGTACTGTTTACGATCTTCAAGCTTTACCGTGATTATAAGCCGTTCGGATTTTTCAGTATCCTTGCGCTGATTCTTGGAATCCTTGCCGTGATATTCTTTATTCCGGTTCTGGCTGAATATGTGAAGACCGGACTGGTATTGAAGTTCCCGACCCTGATTGTCTGCGGCTTCGTGGGACTGGCTGCCATTCAGTCATTCTTTGCAGGACTGATTCTGTCGAATATGGCAATGAAGAACCGCAGAGACTTTGAATACCGTTATACGCTCGTCTGTGAAAAAGGACGCCGTATGAGCGGAGAAAATAAATAATAATCTTCCTGAAGCAGGATAAACAGAAAGGATTTTAGAAGATGAAGAAAGTACTTTCCCGTTGGTATCTGTTGGTGATCGGAGGCTTCCTGTTGGCTGCCATGGCAGTGTTTCTCCTGTGCGGAGAGGACAGTGTCATAGCCGTCCATGACAATCTGGATCTGTTTATCCCACAGCTTCAAATGATGAAAAACGACCACTCGTTTTTCAGTCATGATGCTTATGTGGATTTCCTTGGGGGAATCAGCCGTGATACGCTGTTCTCCGAGTTTTATATTTACACGATTCTGTTTATGCTGTTGCCGGCATTCCCGGCGTACATCGCAGCATATTTCCTGAAAATTCTGATTGCCATTGCAGGCTCTGTTCTGCTTGGCAGGGAACTCCTTGGTGAAAAATATAAAAGTCAGCAGGCTCTTGTCTGGTTATGCGGCTTTGCCTACGGAATTCTGAATGTCTTTCCGGCATTTGGTATTCCCTTTGCGTCCATTCCCCTGCTTTTGTTCCTGCTTGTTAAAATCATGCAAAAGCCGTCTTTTGGATGGTATGCGGCGTTGTTTTTCTATCCGGTGCTGTCCTATTTTTCCTATTTCGGACTGTTTATTCTGGCGTATATGGCGCTTGCCTTTCTGATCTTATGGATTAAAGACCGGAAATTCCCGGGAAGAATGCTGCTTGCCATTGCTGTGCTGTCGGTGGGGTACATCGTGTGCGAATACCGGCTGTTTTACATGATGCTGTTCGATGACGAGGTGACGATCCGGTCAACGATTGTGGCAGGAAGCTATACGGTTTCCGAGGTTCTTGCGACTATCGGGGACTCCCTTGTAAAGGGTATGTTCCACGCAGAAAGCGTCCATATGTATGTGGTGCTTCCGGTATGTGTCATTTACTTTTTTTATCTGAATATTTCTTATCTGGTGAAGAAAAATGCAAGAGGTATTTTTCATGACTGGTATAATCTTCTCATGGTCATTCTTGTTTTTAACAGCCTGATCTATGGCATTTATTACCTGGAGCCGGTGCGGAATGTGGTTGAGTTTCTGTGCCCGCCGCTTACCGGATGGCAGTTTAACCGGACGATTTTCTTTAATCCTTTTGTGTGGTATGCTGCATTTTTCCTGGTATTGAAGCGGTTGTGTGAGAAGGAAAAAAAGAGCCTTCGTGTGGCAGCAAACCTTCTGGCGCTTGCAGCAGTGCTTGTGATTCTGGGGAGCAATACCCGTTATAATGACCTTTATCATACCTGTTTTGGCAAGGTGTATGAAATGGTGAAGGGACAGAAGGCAAATGACCTGACCTACCGTGAATTTTATTCTACAGACCTTTTTGGCAAGGCAAAAGAGGATATCGGATACTGTGGACAGTGGTCCGTGGCATACGGCTTTTATCCAGCTATTCTGGAATACAATGATATTGCCACTCTTGATGGTTATCTTGGCTTTTATTCCCAGAATTATAAGGAAGAATTCCGGAAAATGATTGCACCGGCACTTGACCGGGTGGAGGAGAGCCGGCTGTATTTTGATGAATGGGGAGCGCGTGCCTATCTTTATTCCGGTACGGATCCTTCCATTATTAACAGCTCCCGTATCTATGAGGTGACCGACCATGACCTGTATCTGGATGTGGATCAGTTTAAGCGTCTGGGAGGACGGTACATCTTCTCCCGTATTGACCTCGGCAATGCCGAAGAGATCGGGCTTACCCTGATCGGGACCTATACGGATGAGGCTTCACCGTACACGCTTTATGTCTATCAGACAACCTCCCGCTATCGGGATGTGGACCATGCCAATCTGACACTGGAAGAGATGAAGCAGACGACCTGTGATATGGAGCTGCTGGATGCACAGCTGACAGAAATGAAAGAACTGGCAGCAGAAGCGGAAGCAGCCGGGGAAGCCAAGGATCCGGAGCGTGTGAAGGAATTGTTCGAGGAGACACTGGATGAAGTGGAAAAGCTGTCAACCTGTTATTCTCTTTCACAGATTACCTACTATCAGAATATTTTTGATGAAGAGAATCAGGAAATTCAGGCAGAGTTTCTCGATGACGTGGTGGATTACGGAGACCGGTTGAATGTAGCGATCCGGGAGCTTTGTAAATCACCATATAGGGACACGATGACTGAACTGATGAATGCGGCGCAGGTGGAGGCTTATCTGGATTATGAAGAGGTAACTGACGAGGAGAAGGAGCTTACGGCGAAGGAAAACAGTCTGGAGCAGGAGTATGAACAGCTTTCCTCCGAAGAATTTTATTATGAATATGACGGGGAAGAGTGGGATTTGAACCGTCTGAATATGGAAGCGGATGAGATGGATCATGATGCTGTTGTTGAGATCTATCAGGGAATCTGCAAGCAGAGGAATGATGCGGTCGGAGAGGTTTTTGTGGAGCTTGTGGACGTTCGGAATGAGATCGCAAAGCTGAACGGCTATGACAATTATGCAGAATATGCGTATGATGCAGTTTATGTGAGAGACTATACCCTCGATGAAACCAGGGATCTTTTAAAGGAGATCCGTAAGCACGTGGTACCGGTCATGGCGGATATGAAGGATGTGCTTAATGACACGGATTATATGAGATTGTATTCCGAAGGACAGGGGATCGAAAGTACATCGATCATTGAACAGATCGGACCGTATCTGGAAGAGATTGATCCGGAGCTTAAGGATACACAGGAGCATTTTCTTAAGTACCGGCTGTATGATATGGATACCTCACAGAACAAGGCGAATACGGCTTTTACCATGCGGTTATCTTACTTTAAGGATGGCTTTATATACGGACAGATGTATGACAATTATATGGACTACTACAATGTAATCCATGAATTCGGACATTACAACAATGTCTACCGCAGTGCCGATACCTTTTTTGAATCCAGTAACAACATTGATGTCAGTGAGATTCATTCCCAGGGCATGCAGATGCTGTTTTATGACTATTACGATGAACTGCTAGGAGAGGATATCGGAGATATTTACGCATTTTATGATGTGTACAGCATGGCGGATAATGCGATTTCCACAGCACTGATTTCAGAGTTTGAGATTGCTGCTTATGAGAATCCGGATATGACGCTTGAGGAGCTGAATAAGCTGTATCTGCAGCTTTCACGCAGGTATGGCATGCAGTATGATTCCAAGATCAGGGAGCTTTATACCTGGTCTGAGGTTCCACACATTTTCACCTCACCATGTTATTATTTCTCTTACCTTACTTCGGCATTTTCGAGCCTTGATATTCTGACGATGGCAGAGGAAGACCGTCACGAGGCTGTTGAAACATATATGACGCTGACGACCATTCCGGGATATGTGCCGTACTGTTCAGCCGTGGAATATGCGGGGCTGCGCGATATTTTTGATGATGGTGTGGCGCAGGATATTATAGAAGAGACCGCATCCATTCTTGGAGTAAAGGGATATTAGAACGGACATGAAGAACCACACGCAAAAAATGCGTGTTGCAGGTGTCAGCCAGTCGGTTGCAGAATCAAAACCGGATGAAAAAGAAATGATGATAAGCGTGATTATGAACTGTATTTGCGGATAGGCTGAAGGTTTGTTTTGCAGAGCAGCATTGTGAAAACAATGTTGGCTCTGCTTTTTTCTTTATATAGACATTATCTGTCATTCTGTTCTGGTAAAATCAGAGTCATCAAAGCAATAAAGATCATGTATGAAAACGGGAGGGACGCAGATGAACCACAAATTTCAAAAGCTGGTACAGGAAGGGGATATTGATAAAGTACGCACAATGTTTATAGAATCGTTAAATAAAAGAGATGATGGATTTCGAAGAGAAGATATGCTGTTGTATGCGGAAGAGCAGCTTATAGATCTGTATGATTTGCATGATGGAGAAGAAATGCAATCCGATATTTCAAGATGGGACAAAGCATATGCCGATGAACAGAAAGAAAAGCTTAAGGACAACTTTTCCGGAAAAAGAGCCCATATGGTGACAGACTATCTGCAGGAGAAAAGATTTGAAGGCTATATGCACAGGCAGGAACGAATTATGGTTTTTATGGCATCCATGATGATTGTGACAGGCCTGATCAGAGAGATTTCAGGAGAAGGGTATGAAATACAAAATGGAGCGTTTTTACTTGCAGGGACGGTGATGCTTCTTCTGATTGTGTGGTATCGGGAAAAAATCTTTTAAAACAAGACTGTCTGGAAGGAAAAGAGAGATGAAATATATTGTGTTAAGCGTATGCAGAGCAGTAGCTGGAGCGGGAACGATGGAAGAGGAACGTTGCTGTGAGACGATCCGGATTACGGCACTTATGCTGGGAGAAAACAGGGAAGAAATTTAAAATGGAAAAGCCATCTAGAGAGCAACTTATAGAGATAACAGAGGATCATGTCTGTGAGTAATATATAAATATGTTCCTGCTTTCCCAGTTTGTTTTTTTGGCATTTAATTTATTGTAAAAAAATGATAATATAAAAGTGTCATTGTTATAGGGATAGGGGATCAATTGAGATGAATTGTATGGCTAAATTGGAATTACATATACAAAGTGATGGAGAACTTGCTTTTCAAATGTCATCACTTTTTCATGGTGTTTTGATGGAAATATTACCAGAAGACTATGCAGAATATCTGCATCAATCCGGTTTGCATCCATTTTCACAACATTTGGAAAAGAGACAGGAAAAATGGTATTGGGTTATTTGCTGTCTCAATGAAACGGCAAGAGATATTATTATTAAAAAGGCTCTTTGGGATTTAAAACAGTTTCCACTTAAGAGACAACAGCAGAAAATAGAAATTTTGGATAAAAAATACACAGAATGTACCTATAAAGAGTTGATGGATTCGTTTTATGGAGAAAAAGATAGCAAATATATACAAGTGCGTTTTAATTCACCAACAGCGTTTAAAAGTCAGGGGCAATATGTGTTCTATCCGGAATTAAAATATGTCTTTCAGAGTCTGATGAACCGGTATGATGCGGCATTAGAAGAAGATGCTATGAGAGATCAGGAAACACTGGAGCAGCTTTGTAATAATGCAAAAATAATTCGATATGATCTGCGCAGTGTCAGCTTTTCATTAGAGGGAGTGAAGATACCCGCATTTATGGGGGATATAACAATTAAAATGAATGGAACGCAAACGATGGCTAACTTTGCAAAAATGCTATTTATGTTTGGCACATATGCTGGTGTGGGTATAAAAACATCACTTGGCATGGGAAGTATTCAGCTTATACAGAGAAAAGGGGGAAGTACATGTTGACAGAAAATCAGATCAAGCTGACGATAGGCAGTCTTTTACATGATATTGGAAAGGTTACATATCGGAGCGGAGATGGGAGAGCACACAGTCAGAGTGGTTATGAGTTCTTGAAGAATGAAGCAGATGTGAATGATCAAACGATACTGGATTGTGTAAGGCTCCATCATGGCAGGGAGATTGGAAGTGCAAAACTGCCGGATAATGCCTTGGCATATATTACATATTATGCAGATAATGTAGCGGCTTTTGCAGATCGTCGTGATGCAGAAGAAGGAGAAGAAGGATTTGACAGGAGTATACCATTAGCCAGTGTATTTAATGTGTTAAATGGCAATCATGGAAAATGTCACTATGCACATCGGACACTGGAGCCGGATGGGGAGATCAATTTTCCAACAGAAGATACGGTAGAACTGGATGTTTCGTTTTACAAAAAGGTCATTGATCGTATTACAAATAATCTTAAGGGCATTGCATGGAAAGAAGAATATATCAGTTCTCTTTTATCGGTGTTGGAAGCAAACCTGTCTTATATACCTTCATCTACATCAAAACGTGAGCTCGCAGATATTTCTTTATATGATCATTTAAAAATGACAGCAGCCATAGCAGCTTGTGTTGAACAGTTTTTAGAGGCGGAAAAGGAAGAAAACTATAAAGAACGTCTCATGGTTCATGCAAAACAGTCCTATGAAGAGAAAATGTTCCTTTTGTATTCTATGGATATATCAGGTATTCAGAAATTCATATATACAGTGGGAGAAAAAGGAGCACTAAAGGGGTTACGTGCCAGAAGCTTTTATCTGGAAATTATGATGGAGCATATGGTAGATGAATTGCTGGAAAGGGTATCATTAACCAGAGCAAATCTGATTTATACTGGTGGTGGTCATTGTTATATGCTTCTTCCTAACACACAGGAAATTAAGGAAAAGGTTCGAATATATCATGCAGAAATAAATAACTGGTTCTTAAAACAGTTTGACACTGCTTTGTTTATAGCCTATGGATATGCAGAGGCAAGTGCAAATAATCTTCGAGATGTACCAGGGGGGAGTTATAGCGGGTTATATCAAGCTGTTTCCAAAATGATATCTTCACAGAAGTCTCATCGTTATTGGGCATCAGAAATTCAAATGTTAAATGAAAAGTCTAATCCCCCAGCTATGCTGGGGAGAATGGAATAGCTGGAAGCGG
>ERZ825137.4365-NODE-4365-length-14190-cov-4.470817_pt1 | contig 14190 bp, 17 predicted proteins | sample MGYA00519873_ERZ825137 | MGnify/ENA primary metagenome ERZ825137 (study PRJEB31778, sample SAMEA3449190) | human gut metagenome | biome: human gut; feature: human-associated habitat; material: faeces | place: United Kingdom | collected 2010/2012 ...
AGATGGCAAAGGCTATCGAAGATGCGATTGCTGCTCTTGAGAAAAAGCCTGCCAGTACCAAACCGGGAACATCCGATAAGAGTCCCCAGACCGGCGATACAAGCAACCTTGCACTGTGGATTGCCCTGTTGTTCATCAGCGGCGGTGCAGCCATTGGCACAACGGTTGTAAGCAGGAAGAAAAAGTACAACAGATAATTGAATAGCGTTCCCTTGCTCCATCTTCCGAGCAAGACAAAAGCGTCGTAGCAATACGGCGCTTTTTTGTTACCCGGAAGCGACAAACAGCGGCTTTTGAATGGCGGACGGTAAGGATACCGCCGCCAATATGAAGCCGCTCATATCGAAAGAAAACGCCCAAAATCGCCCCGAAACCATACAGCGGGGTCAGGTTTTGGGCGTTTCTGCGTTTCGGGAGCAAATCGGCAATTAGGCAGCGAAAAGGAGGTGCCCGCTATGCCCCGTATGCCGAAATACCTCAAGAGAGAATGGGCGTTCTTTCTTGATGAGCGTGGCAGGAAGAAATATAACGAGCTTTGCAGGAAATGCGAAAGGAGCTGCAAGCAGAGCTTCCGTGCCACCGTTATTCACTGCCCACACTATCTATCGAAAAGGAGAACAAGACAATGACAGACTATCCGAACAACATTCCCGCAAAGCTGGAAATCATCAAGGCAAGCGAGATTACCCCGAAAGAGGTGCGCTGGCTGTGGTATCCCTATATCCCCTTCGGCAAGGTCACACTGCTGCAAGGCGACCCTGGCGATGGCAAGAGTAAGCTGATGCTTTCTCTTGCCGTTTTGCTTTCCAAGGGAGCACCGCTTCTCTTTGCAGATGAGGAGGAACATACCGAGCCGATGACCGTCATCTACCAGACCACCGAGGACGATGCAGACGATACCGTTGTGCCGAGATTTAATTCGGCGGGCGGTGACGGCGAACGACTCATCTTCATCAAGGAGGATGAAAAGAGCCTTACCTTTGGAGACGACCGTATCCGTGAAGCCGTGGAGAAGTACAACGCCAAGCTGCTGATTCTCGACCCGATGAGTTCGTATATCGGTGACACCTGCTCGATGAACAACGCCAATGAAACGAGAGCCGAGTTCAACCACCTGATTGCTGTTGCCAAGGACACCGGCTGCGCCATCGTTATCATTGCCCATATGAACAAGGCAAAGGACACAAGTCCCCTCTATCGCACCAATGGCTCTATCGACATTGCCGGTGCAGCGAGAAGCATTCTTGCTGTCACCCGCACGGCAAATAAGCAGAATCCTGCCGAGCGTTATCTGGTGCAGGTCAAGAGCAATCTTGCACCGATGGGCTCCGCTATTCTCTTTGAGGTAGCCGACAAGGGCGTGAACTTTCTTGATGAGCTGGAGCTGAGTGCGGAGGATGCTTTCTCTGCTTCTGCGCCGAGGATGGGCAGACCGAATGCCCGTGAGGAAGCGGCAACGGATTTTATCCGTTCCCTGCTGTCGGGTGGCAGGCGGCTGGCTTCCGATTGCGAAGCAAAGCTTGAAGCCGCAGGCTTCAAGAAATCAACCTACAAGAAGTCCAAAAAGAAAGCCGGAGTTCGCTCTGTGAAGGACGGCTTTCTTTGGTACTGGACTTTGCCGGAGGTTGAAAAACCGATTGAGAATGGGCAGGAAGTCACGGACGAGGACGACCTGCCTATTTGATTGAGGTTTTGAGGGAGGTCAAGGGAGGAAAGCCCTTGCCCACGACATCTTTGCAGCGAAGCTGAAAGTGTCATAGTGGGTTACGCACTTTGAAAAAGTTGCGTAACCCGCACCCCCGCCCTTTCCGCTGACTGGAGGTGATGAGAATGGCGGAAGAAAACTGGAGCGTTGTCCGAGTGGAGAAAATCTCCGCAGAGGGAGCGCAGAAAACCGAGCGACACAATGAGCGCAAGAATGAAAGCTACGCAAATCTCAATGTAGACACCGAGCAAATTGCCCGCAATGTTCACTTCAAGGACACGGGCGGTCTGACCTACAACGAGTATTTCCAGCGGCTCATTGACGAGGGCAAAATCTCCACAAGAGGACAGAAAGCCGGTGCAACGGTCTTTAATGAGCTGGTCATTGATGTGAACACAAGGTACTTTGAGGAACACGGCGGCTACGAATATGCCAAGCAGTTCTACGAGGAAGCCTACCGCTTCGGCTGTGAGATTTACGGCGAGGACAACATCGTGTCGGCGGTTATGCACGCCGATGAAATCAACAAGGCGGTGTCCGAAGAACTGGGCAAGCCGGTCTATCACTACCACCTGCACATTGTGGCGATACCTACCGTCCGAAAAGAAATCCTGTGGTCGAAACGCTGCAAGGACGAAGCCCTGAGAGGAACGGTCAAGGAGGTCATCAACCAAGTTTCCCACTCAAAGAAGTGGAAGAACACCGTCCCTCTGTTGGACGAAAACGGACAGCAGGTTATCAGCAAATACGGAAAGCCGATGTTCCGCAAGTCCTACTCCGTTCTGCAAGACAAGCTCTTTGCGCATATGACCGAGGCTGGCTTCACCGGCTTTGAGCGTGGCGTATTGGGCAGTACGACAGAGAATTTGAGCAGTCTGGATTATCAAATTCAGAAGGACAAGGAACGACTTGCCGACATTCAGGAACGCATTGAAGCCGAGCAGGTGCGCTATGAGCCTGCCCACGAAGTCCACAAGACGATGACGGAGATTGAGGGAATGGGGCAGAAAACCATCACCGGCAAGATTGCTGTTTCCAAGGACGATTATCAACAGCTCACGGCACTTGCCAAGGAGGGTATCACAAGCCGCAGTGAAATCCAAGATTTGAAAAGCAGCGTTTCCTACTATCAAAGGCAGTATTTCAATGCGTCCTCTGCCGTAGAGCGATTGCAGGAACGGTATGACCGGCTCAAAGAAAAATGCCAGCCGTTTTTGCAGGCACTGGAACACTTCCCAAAGCTGGTGGAGGTCTTTGTAGAGAAGGTCAAGGAGCTTTTCAGCATCAAGGAAGCGCAGGAGCGCAAGAAACGGGAGGACAGAGCCGCCGCCCGAAAAGAACAATCCAAACACCGTCGGGGCAGAAATGATTGGGAAAGATAATCCCTTCCATTACTATCCCGACTTTTTAACTTCTTCAACACTTGAATTACGGAGGTACGAAAATGAAAGACATTACAAGCACGATTACCAAGCCCCTCGCCGTCCTCGGAGAGAACGGCAAGGGCTACACCAAGGAAGCCAACTTCATTTCGTGGAACGGCAATGCCGCCAAGCTGGACATCCGAGAGTGGCATCCGAACCACGAACGCTGCGGCAAGGGCATTACGCTCACGGAGGACGAGGGCAGAAATCTTTACGCAGCACTCAAGGCAATCTATGAAAAGGAATAATCCTTTTTCGGCTGGTAATGGGGCGTTCGGAAACGGATGCCCCTATTTTTACGGAGGGAGGTGATGACCGTGGAGGATATGAAAACTGGCTTCGTGGAGAGAATCGGCGGCACGATTTTCGTTGTCAACGCAATGCCCGCAGAGAACGCAAAGCACACGCAGGAGGAGCTTGTAAAGGCTCTGATTGCAAGAGAAGCAATGACTTTGCAGGAAACGGATGTTGCCTGATTGACTTTATGCACAGCTATGCACTTTGGAGATTTTTCAAAAAATATCTCAAAACCACTTGACAGAATGGAGAAGGTACTCCGGATAAGGGAAATGCCCCAAATGGCGAGAATAATCCGAGTATGGCAGGAACTTCAGACTCAGAAGAGGAAGCACAACAATAGATTCCCCCAATTTTATTTTCTATACATAATATATGATTAAGATTTTATTAACACACTTGACATATATCGGAAACCTTGTTATCATATCGTTTATAAGTAGTATTTAAAACTACATAAAATGGCTAAATAATAAAGCGAGGATAACATAAATGAAAATAAAAATAATTTCGGATTCCGCATCTAATGTATATAGCATTCCAGAAGAGGATTATGTGTCTGTGCCAATGAAGATTGTCACAGACCAGAAAGAATATGTAGATACCCCGGATTTGGATGTCCGTCAGATGGTAGAAGAATTACGGGCATATAAAGGACGAAGTGGTACTGCCTGTCCAAACCATGGCGACTGGCTGGAGGCATTTGGTAAAGATGAATTCATTATCTGCATCACAATTACAGGCAAGTTATCGGGAAGTTATAATGCGGCCCGGCTTGCGAAGGAAGAATACGAGGAAGAATTCCCGGAAAGAAAAGTATTTGTTCTGGATTCTCTGTCAGCAGGACCTGAGATGCATCTGCTCATAGAAAAAATTGAACAGCTCCGTGAGACAGAATCAAATTTTGAAACCATATGTGAAAAAATACAGGAGTACAGTAACCACATCGCTATGTTATTTGCACTGGAATCTATGAAAAATCTTGCAAATAACGGCAGAATCAGTCCGGCGGCAGCCAAGATTGCAGGGGTACTCGGTATTCGCGCAATCGGAAAAGCACAAGATGGAGAATTACAGATGAATGCCAAATGCCGGGGTGAAAAGGGCGCGCTGGCAGAAATCCTGAAGGAAATGAAAGACTACGGATATGAAGGCGGAAAAGTCATTTTAGACCATTGCCTGAATCCGAAAATAGTTGAGAAAATGAAAACAGGAATACAGAAAGAATTTCCACAGGCAGAAGTCCGAATTGGAGAGACTACAGGGCTTTGCAGCTTTTACGCTGAAAAAGGCGGACTTATGATAGGGTTTGAAACAAAATAGAAACAACGGAGCGGTTCATTATACATAAATCCTTGCAACAGTATTGAACAAGCTTTGTCTTGAATTGAAGGAATTTTTGCTTGTAGTTATTCTTTAAAATAAGAAAATATGCTATTCTAATGGAAGTAGTGATGAAGTTAATGGATGCGTTTGATTTGAGTAAAGAAGAGGTGCAGTCTACAATCGAAAAATATTGGAAATAGAATGAATTTGATAAAGTTTGGAGAGGCGTTATGGTTAATAAAAAAAATCTTTTCTGTTTATACTGTCTAAGCATTATGCCAATGATAATGAATCAATATGGTTTTAGTAGAACGGCTGGTGCGATAACCGGTTTTATAAATCTTTTTAATCCCATTGGTGTTTTTTTTACAATATTATTTTTTGTAGGGGTATGTGGAAATATGTTTTCAAGTAATACTAGAAAGAAGTTCGGGTTTTTGGGACTTTTGGGGATAGTAATCGCTGAAGTATATACATATTTTACAGCTTACAATTACGGAAGTGGACAGCCAATTGATATGGAAAAAGCAAGAAGCTATGTACTGGTTCCGGAATTTTATATTGGTATTGTAGTTTCTTTATTATGCGTAATCATTTATTTAATATATGTACATGGTAAATCATTTTAGAAACACACAGATGCTGAGATACAATGGTGGTTTGACACAATAGGAAGGTCGTGCATATGAAAAAAAGAAGAAAAGAATCCATCTTTCTTATTTGTGTAATTGTTGTGATTCTTGCGTGCGGTATGTTGTTTTATTATCAGAAAAAAAATAATAAATGCGTAGATTTAACCGGAACAGATAATAAGTGGAAGGTGTCTTTAAATATCAATTTTGCTTATAATAGTATCATAGTAATCAGACCATATACAGATTACTATAATAATTCTTCCCAAGTACCACCGTCAATTATTCATGTTCGTATTCTTGATGGGGAAAAAGAAGTATATGATAAAAATCTTTCTTACATTCAAGAACAGAAGGATGAGTTGGGATACTATTCAGATGACTTTCTGTCAAATTTCAAATTTCCATCAAATATAGAACAGGTTACGATGATAATAGAATATGATGGAGAAGAACACTCTATTTTGTTATCGTTGTGAATTGAGCCTATATTATGGATTTGGTCTGGATTTAACAAATTTTGAGTTAGGTATATATAATCTTACTAGTGATGCATTTTTTATATCTCGTGCAGTTAATCAAATTTCGGGAGGTATGACGTATGAAGAAAAGAAGTTGGAGTTTATTGATGATGGCACTGGTTTTACTGGCACTGGTTTTTGAGGGATGCAGCCAGAAAAGTTTATCTAAGGATGAGGTAAGTGATGCGGCTCGGACAGTAATTGAAACATTTATGACTTGTCCAAACGAAGACCTTTATAACGATACCATGAAAGGGGCAATAGGTTCTGGTACAGAAAAGATTTCAGATGAAGAATGGGAAAAAATAAATGCAGCCTATGAAAAAGTTTCAGAAAATTGGGAAAAAGCAATTGGCAAATATTTTGCGGATAATAGTCTGGAAAAATTTGTAGATGACGGATATGTAAACCGATATATGAGTGAAGGCAAGCAGATGAAGGTTGAGTCGATGGAACTGCTTGAGAAAGATGATTCCACCGAAAAAGTAAAAGTGACTGCACTTGTAGAAGATAAAGAACAAGAAATTACCGTAGAATTTAAATATAATCCGGATGGACGAATCTGGAAAGTGAACTTAATTGAATAAGAAGAGGCAGTAAAAGAAGCAATCACAGAGTGCATTGCGGAAGGAATATTGGCAGATTTCCTGACAAAGTATAGAGCAGAGGCGAGGAATACAATTTATAATTAATTTTGTAAGAAGGAATTCATTCAAAGAAATGGATTCCTTTTTGAAGTTTAAAGTGGAAATATCATAGAACGTATAAGCGAATAACTAGTTATTTTAACTGAAATATGCTATAATGAGGTATCATTTTCAGGATAAAATTAAAGTAGGTGTCATATGAAAGTAGGAATATTTGATTCGGGAATCGGGGGATTATCGGTTCTGCATCATGCGATGAAGAAAATACCAGATGGAGAATTTATCTATTATGCAGATGAAGCCCATGTTCCATATGGAGAAAAAAGTGTAGAAGAGATTAAGACATATATTCAAGCTATTTTTGATTTTTTGATAAAAGAAGGAGTAGATGCAATTCTAATTGCCTGTAATACAGCAACCAGCGTTGCAGCAAAAGAATTCCGGGCGCAGTATCCGGTGCCGATTGTAGGCATGGAGCCTGCCGTGAAAAAGGCAGTAGAATTATACGGAGATACAGGAAAGCGGATTCTGGTAGCGGCAACTCCGGTAACCATAGCAGGGGACAAGCTTCATAATTTGTTGGAGCGGGTAGACGTTGAACATGATGTTGATTTAATTCCGCTTCCCAGACTGGTTCGATTTGCAGAAAGCGGAGATTTTGACTCCGAAGAAGTAAAAGTGTATTTGCAGGAAGAACTGAAGAAATTCGATTTGAAAAATTACAGTGCAGTAGTACTTGGATGTACTCATTTCAATTATTTTAAAGAGACACTCAGGAAAGTTTTTCCGGAGGATATTCATTTTGTGGATGGAAACGAAGGAACTGTAAATCAATTGATTCGGATTACCGGAATCGAGAGAGAAGAAAAACACGAAAAAACTGAGCCGAAAGTAACCTATTATTATTCTGGTAAGAAAGTGTCAGAAGAAGAATCTATAGAGATTGAAAATTATATGAGGCAGCTGGATAAGGTATATTTGTATTCATAAGAAAAGAAAAAGGGATTCATTCACATGGATGTGAATGAATCCCTTGTTTTGTAATAGTATAAAATTATGTTTTATGACAATTCCTGAATTCCGGAAATATCGGAATCTATCATTAAGGAATAGTTGGTATAATATACTACAAATCCCGGCTTACTTCCGTTTGGTTTCTTGACATGTTTCTTTTCTATATAGTCAACTTCCACTTTTTCTGAGCCGGAGTTTTTGGAAAAATGAGCAGCAAGTCTGCCGGCTTCTTCAAAGGTACGGTCAGGAAGTTCTTCCCCATTTGTTTTGACAATGACATGGGAGCCGGGTGCACCTTTGGCATGGAACCACCAGTCATTTCCATTTGCAAAGTGGAAGGTGAGTTCTTCGTTCTGAAGATTGTTTTTGCCTACATACATGTGGTAACCGTCAGAGGAAAGAAAATGAAGTGGTTTGTTGGTAATCTTCACTTTCTTTTTCGTGAATTTTCTGCGGATATAGCCGGTTCCAATCAATTCTTCTTTGATTTCTGTCAAATCGTCTTCTGTCCGTGCAATGTCAAGGGCAGTGCTGATAGATTCCAGATAAGTGATTTCATCTCCGGTTTCTTCAATTAAGGTGGACAGGGCTTCGAAGGTCCGTTTCTGTTTATTGTATTTCTCAAAGAATTTCTGCGCATTTTCCATGGCAGTTTTCTGCGGGTCTAATGGAATGGTAATCATTTCATTGGTGTAGTAATTGAGCGCTTCCATGGAACGCTCGCCACCGCTTAACTGATAACCGTAAGTGTGCAGCAGTTCTCCGTATACCTTATATTTATCTCTGTTTTCCGTATCCTTTATCTGTTTCAACTGCAAATCATATTTCTTGCGGTTACGTTCTAAAGCAGTCTGCACAACCCTGCGAAGGTCGGAAGATTTCTGCCGGATCCGGGTAATAGTATCTTTAGAAGCGTAGTAGTTACGGATGACTTGCGACATCGATTCGAAAGAAACCGCTTCGTAATCTGCCAAATGAGTGAGTGGAACCGCAGCAAATTCTTTCGGAAGTTTTCCCTCATAATAAATAACCGGATGGAATTCTCCATTTTTTACATTTTCAAAGAAATAGGTAAACTGGCGGTAGAGATGCGCCAGAATATCGGCATCCATATCCTTTGCCGGAATATCCGAGTCCACACCGGAAATCGCACAGATTTCTTCCGAAACCACAGGGCTGATTCCGGTAAAGCTGTTGTAAATAGCTTTGCCAAGATTCATCGGTTTTTCACATAAGGCCTGAATAAATACATCCTCCGAAACCCCCAGTGGATTCAACTTATGTGTGGTGTCTGCGATAAAATATTCTCTGCCGGGAAGGACTTCACGGACGGAACTCATCTGAGAGGAGACATGTTTAATACTGTCCAGAATCATGCCTTTGTCATTACAGAAAATAATATTGCTATGTTTTCCCATGATTTCAACGATCATGGTTTTGCGGCACAAATCTCCGAGTTCATCCAGATGCTCGATGTCAAAATGAATGATTCGCTCCAGAGATGGCTGCGTGATTGCCACAATTCGTCCATTTCCGATATATTTACGCAGAAGCATACAGAAGTTTGGCGCGGTCATAGGACTTGGTTTATTTTCATCCGTCAGATAAATCAGTGGGAGAGAAGCACTTGCGGAAATGCAAAGGCGTTTCTGTCCACCGGGTGTTTTTAATGTAATTAGCAGCTCGTCTGTTTCGGGCTGTGCAATTTTATTGATACGGCCATTCAGAATTGTCTGGTTTAATTCGTGGACAATTCCGGCGACCGTGATTCCATCAAATGCCATATTTATACCCCTTTTATCAATTTCTTTTTTAGTATAGCAGATACAGTATAGCAAATATTTTTAAGAAGAACAATTGGAAAAGAAAGCAGAAAATCCGTAAAGAAAAAGAAGCAGGATGTCTTGCGGGACTGGCAACGGGAATTTTTCATACGGTATTTGGCATTCCGGCAATTCTTTCAGGGATTCTTACCCAGCTTGCACTCTATTCCGTGAATTTAAGAATTTTAGGAAACAAGGCAAACCAGACATTAAGTGTTATGAATTATGATTTGCTTGTGTCTCTGAGATATATTACCCGTTCTATTATTGTGGGACTTGTTTTCGTGGTAGTTCTGATTGCAATTTTATACTGGTTCTTCGGAACAGAAATGGGACATTCCATTCGTGCCACAGGTTGTAATCCGGCCATGGCGAGAGCTAACGGTATCAATACGAATACGAGAAAAATCATGGGACTTGTTATTTCCAATGGAATTGTTGCACTTGCAGGTGCACTTTTGGCGCAGTATCAGGGATTTGCCGATGTTAACATGGGTCGTGGAGCTATCGTAATCGGTCTTGCAGCCGTTATTATCGGAGAAGTTGTTTTCGGAAAAATCTTTAAAAACTTTGCCCTCCGTATGACCGCAGTTGTAATTGGCGGTATTATTTACTATATCGTAATCACTCTGGTTCTCAGGCTTGGTCTGAATGCCAATGATTTAAAACTGTTCTCCGCACTGGTTGTAGCTTTATTCCTCGGTATTCCTTACTGGAAAGCACAGATAAGACCAAAACAGGGAAGAGCGTAGAAGAAGGGAGAACAGATTATGCTGGAAATAAAAAATATACACAAAACATTTCATAAGGGAACCATCAATGAAAAGGCTGCCTTAAGAGGAATCAACTGGACCTTACATGACGGTGACTTTGTGACCATCATCGGTGGAAATGGAGCAGGAAAATCTACACTTCTTAATATGTTAAGCGGTGTTTACTACGTAGATGAAGGACAGATTCTAATAGATGGAGAGGACATTACCAATCTTCCGGAGCATAAGAGAGCGAAATATTTTGGACGTGTGTTTCAGGACCCGATGACCGGAACGGCTGCGGATATGCAGATTGAAGAAAATATGGCACTGGCAGCACGAAGAGGAAAACCACGTACCCTCCGGCTTGGAATCCGAAAGGAAGAACGGGAAAAATATCGGGAATTACTGGCTACCCTGAATCTGGGCCTGGAAAATCGTCTGACTGCCAAGGTTGGTCTGTTATCCGGTGGACAAAGACAGGCAATTACCCTTCTGATGGCAACCATGCAGCATCCGAAGCTGCTCCTTCTGGATGAACACACTGCAGCACTGGACCCGAAAACGGCTGCTAAGGTACTGGAAATCTCAGAGAAAATTATTTCGGAAAATCATTTGACAGCCATGATGGTTACACATAATATGAAAGATGCCATTACCTATGGAAACCGTCTGATTATGATGCATGAGGGACAGATTATTTATGATGTGTCCGGAGAAGAAAAGAAGAATCTGAAGGTTGCTGATTTGCTGGAAAAGTTCGAAGAAGTAAGCAGCGGTGAGTTCGCGAATGACCGAATGATGTTGTCGTAAACATATGTGCGAACTTGAACCCAGGTAAGCGAAATAAACAAAAGAGAAGAAGTGGAGCCAAATTCCATTTCTTCTCTTTTCTTGCGTTGACGGGGCTTTGAAAATGCCGTATACTATGTGAGTAGATTTGCGTCAAAATGACAAATGAGAAGAGGAAAAGCAAATGATTAGAAGTATGACAGGATTCGGACGATGCGAGGTGTCCGAGGCAGAACGAAAATTCACTGTTGAGATGAAGGGTGTGAATCATCGTTATCTGGATGTGAATATGCGTATGCCAAAGAAGTTGAATTTTTTTGAAACTGCAATCCGTAACCGGTTAAAAGACTATGTACAACGAGGCAAAGTAGATATTTTTATCACATATGAAGACTTGTCGGAAGAACAGGTTTCTCTGAAATATAATCATGCACTGGCAGCAGAGTACTTGAATTATTTTAAACAGATGCAGGTAGAATTTGGTATAAATGGTGATGTAAATGCGTATTCATTATCCCGCTGTCCGGAAGTACTGACCATGGAAGAACAGGACGTGAATGAAGAAGAATTGTGGAATGGACTTCAGAAAGCATTAGACGGTGCTTGCAGACAGTTTGTAGAAACCCGCACGAAAGAGGGCGAGCAGCTGAAGCAGGATATTATCGGAAAACTGGATGGAATGCTTGAAACGGTTGCTCTTATCGAAGAACGTTCTCCGCAGATTGTCACTGAATACAGAGAAAAGCTGGAAACAAAAGTACGTGAACTGCTTGCAGATACACAGATAGATGAGAGCAGAATGGCCTCTGAGATTGTTTTGTTTGCAGACAAGATTTGTACAGATGAAGAAGTGGTAAGATTAAAGAGCCACATCAAGCATATGAAGGATACGCTGGAAGTTGCAGAAGGAATCGGCCGAAAACTTGACTTTATCGCACAGGAGATGAACCGTGAGGCAAATACCATTTTATCCAAAGCGAATGATTTGACTGTTTCTAATCATGCCATTACTCTGAAAACAGAAATTGAAAAAGTACGTGAACAGATACAGAATATCGAATAGTCTTTCCAAATGGTGGCAGAATGTGTTATAATGTTTGTTCCAAATATGGTGATGAAGGAAAGTGGGAGAGAATATGAAGAATCAGGATAAAGGAATTCTTATTGTTGTTTCGGGCTTTTCCGGGGCAGGAAAGGGCACGTTGATGAAGAAACTGCTGGAAAATTATGACAACTATGCACTTTCGGTTTCTGCAACAACCAGAGCACCCCGTCCGGGAGAAACCCATGGAAAAGAATATTTTTTCAAGAGCGTGGAAGAATTTGAAAAAATGATTGCGCAGGATGAACTTATAGAGTATGCTAAATACGTTGATAATTATTATGGGACACCGGAAAGTTATGTGACAAGCCAGTTAGAAGCTGGAAGAGATGTCATCCTTGAGATTGAGATTCAGGGTGCACTGAAAGTAAAAGAAAAGTATCCGGATACATTACTGTTATTTGTGACTCCGCCAAGTGCTGAAGAGTTAAAAGCGAGACTCGTTGGCAGGGGAACAGAATCAATGGAAGTGATTGACGCCAGAATGAAGCGTGCTATAGAAGAGGCACAATACATGGATTCCTATGACTATCTGATTATTAATGATGATATTGATACCTGTATGGAAGAAATGCATCAGGTTATCAAGTCAGAACATAAGAAGGTAAACCGTTGCCAGAAGATGATAGAGCAGATTCGTAAAGAGCTGCAGGAACTGTAGAAGGAAAAAATTGTTTAAATATTTATATGTAGAAGGGAGAATGTGAGATGTTACATCCGTCATATTCAGATTTAATGAAAGTAGTAAATCAGGACGTAGAAGAAGGAGCAACTAAGATTGTAAACAGCCGTTATTCTATCGTTCTTGCAACAGCAAAGAGAGCAAGACAGTTAATTGATGGTGATTCGCCTTTGGTTTCGGCTAAGAGCGGGGAAAAGCCGCTGTCGATTGCAATTGATGAATTGAACAGTGGAAAGATTAAAATCATTGCAGAAGAAACAGAAGAGGAAGAGTAGGAAATAAGGCAGATGCAGACGCTTGTATCTGCCTTGTGAATATATAGGAGAAGCAGATTATGAATATATTATTCATTTCACTTGGATGTGATAAGAATCTGGTTGATACTGAAGTGATGCTTGGAATTCTTGCACAGCGCGGGCACCAGATGGTAGATGATGAAAATGAAGCAGATGTTATCATCATCAATACCTGCTGTTTTATCCATGATGCCAAAGAAGAAAGCATACAGAATATTCTGGAAATGGCACAGCTTAAGGAGAACGGCAGGCTCAAGGCACTGATTGTTGCAGGATGTCTTGCACAACGTTATAAAGATGAGATTTTGAAAGAAATTCCAGAAGTAGATGCAGTTCTTGGAACCACCTCTTATGAGGAAATTGGGAACGTCATTGACAGCGTATTAAGCGATAATGTGATAGAACGTGGGCAGTCACGTATTACCATGAAAGATGTGGATTATCTTCTGTTTCCTTCAAAAAAAGAAGGATTTGGAATTGTTGCAATTGAAGCTCAATCGGTAGGTGTCCGGGTGTTTGCCTCAGATATGATTCCGAAAACCATTGATTGTGGAGGGGTAGTTTTTCTTCCACTTAATAAAGGCGCAGAAAACTGGGCAAATACGCTAATTAATGATTATGAAATAACACGTGGAGAACATAAAAACTATGATTGTTCTGCTTTCTGTCTTGAGAATGTAATGGAGGTTTACCAGAAAATATATGAAGGAAAATGATATAAAAATTGGAATTGTTACCTTTCATAGGGCACAAAACTATGGTGCAAACCTGCAAGCTTTTGCGTTAAATTCATACATTAATCAATTGGGCTATGATTGTGAGATAATTGACTTGTACCCCAATAATGCGGGGAGGCCAAGTAATAATATTATCCGGCGTTTACTCAGTTCTGTAAAGTCAATCATACTATTGTGTATAGACAAGCGTATTCGAAGATTTGCTAAATTTCAGAAAGAGAATTATAAGATGTCTTCAGAAAAATATTATGGCGACATCGATATGGGAGAAGCTTCTCAACGATACGATGTTCTTATTTCGGGAAGTGATCAAATACTAAATACTACATTGACAGGTGATACTAAGAGTTATTATTTAACATTTGATGATACAGCAAAAAAAATTTCCTATGGTTCTAGCTTTGGCAGAACATCAATCTCAGGTACAGAATGCGCTCTAA
>ERZ825137.4375-NODE-4375-length-14172-cov-3.604449_pt1 | contig 14172 bp, 12 predicted proteins | sample MGYA00519873_ERZ825137 | MGnify/ENA primary metagenome ERZ825137 (study PRJEB31778, sample SAMEA3449190) | human gut metagenome | biome: human gut; feature: human-associated habitat; material: faeces | place: United Kingdom | collected 2010/2012 ...
GACTACAAGGATGGCAAGTGCAGCCGCTGCGGCGCTGAGGAGCCTACCACTCCCGGCAAGCCCGCCACCGGCGACAGCAGCACTCTGGTGCTGTGGCTGGCCCTGCTGGCCGTCTCCGGTATGGCTGTGACGGTCATTCCCTCCCGCAAAAAGCGCAGCCGGTAACAAACAATCACTGGCTGACTCATTCACCGAGGAAGCTGCCTGCGGGCAGCTTCCCCGGCTTTTTATCCCCTTGTATACGCCGGGCAGTCGTGCATCCCAGCGCACAAGGCCCAAAATTTTCGAGTGACAAGCGGTTTGAATTGTGATATAGTGATCGTACCATCAATGGACAAGGACGGATGCAGATCCGCCCTTGTCCCGCTATGATATAATCGCAGCGTGGGGCCGGGACAGAGCACCGCACCCCTATAGAGGAGGCTGATTATGAGAGAGATCGCACACATCCGGGCCACGATGCTGGGGCGGTTTGCCCTGCAGCAGACCGGCATGAAGGAGCCCCGGATGGTCAGTCTCGCCGGCCGTTCCGGGCGGCTGTGGACGCTGGTGGCCTACCTGATCCTGCACCGGGATCGGGGCATCCCCGCTCAGGAGCTCATCGACCTTCTGTGGCCCGACGGCAGCGGCAACAATCCCGCCAGCACTCTGCAAAATAACGCCAGCCGGGCACGTAATGCCATGGCTACACTGGACTTTTCCGACACCAAGGGCATGATTCGCTACGAAAACGGCCTGTACCGCTGGGTTCCCGGGACCGATACATGGCTGGACGTGGATGTCTTTGAGGATCTGGCCCGCCGGGCGCTGGAGACCTCCGACCCGGAGGAGCTCCGGACACTGGGCCGGGAGGCCGCCGATCTGTATCAGGGGGATTTTCTGCCGGATGCGGCCGACGAACTGTGGTGTGCCGATCTCCACGCCTACTATCGCTCCCTGTTCGTGCGGCTGTTCCGCAGACTGGTGCAAGAGCTGATGAGGACTCAGGAGTACGCCGAGGCGGCGGCCCTGTGCGCCCAAGCGGTGCATCTGGACCCTCTGTCGGAGGAGTTCAATCTGCTGCTGATGCAGAATCTCACCCGCAGCCATCAGGCCCAGCAGGCGCTGGATCACTACGAGGCCCTGCAAAAGCTGTATCAGGAGAGCTACGGCCTAACCCCCTCCCCGGAGCTGGAGGCCGCCCGCCTCACCGCCTCGCAGGAACTGTACGGCGGCGGCATGGGGCCGGCGGCTCTGGAGACCTTCCTGCTGGCCGGTGACGGCGAGAGCAGGGCGCTGGCCTGCGACAACGGCACCTTTCGGGAGATCGTGCTGCTGTACCTGCGTTCCATGCGCCGTGACCCCGACCTGAAGGCCCAGCTGCTGATGCTGTGTCTGGAGGGCTGGGAGGCGCAGCCGGAGAAAAATGCCGTCTATATGCAGCAGATGAAGCTGATCCTGCAGGGCTGCCTGCGCTCCGGCGACCCCTTCACTCAGATTGGCGCCGGGCAATACTGGGTACTGCTGCCGGGCGCCGGGTCGGAGACCCATAGCGCCATCGCTCAGCGGCTCCAGCAGGCGATGCACCAGCGTTTTGCCCAAAGCAGCGCCGTCTTTCGGACTCAGGCCATCGATCTGCGGGGCATGGTCCATCTGGCCGAACCCAAAGACTGACACCCCACCGGACGGCTCCGCCGCCGGTTTCAGAAAGGATGGATCACTCCATGCAAGAAAACCGAAGCATTGCGCCGGGTCTGGGGGCCTTTCGCCTGACGCTCCAGAGCCGGGAGAACGGCTTTTGCGGCTATGTGTACAGCGCCGCTCTGGGCTGCCGGGCGGAGTTCACCAGTCTGGCCCGGCTCATCGTCCTGCTGGAGGAGTGGATGAACACCGCCACCGACAGTCCCGTGCCGGAAAAGCCCTCCGCTGCGGCGGCCCCCGCCGATGTGGAACTGGAGGTCCGGCTGCGCCAGCATTACAGCTGGCAGGGGCAGCTCCGTGACCTGAAGGGCGGCGCCGTTTTCTCCTTCCACAGCGCGCTGGAGCTGCTTTTGCAGCTGGAGGCGCTGTTGGAGCAATAAGCAAAATCAAAACCTCCGGCTAAGCCGGAGGTTTGACCAGGCCCTATAAGGGCCCATTGCGGACGAAGCCCCTTAAGGGGCCCGAAAGGTCTGCCGACCGCATTCCTTTCTCGGGCTACCCCTTAAGGGGTTTTTATCTATGCCTTGGGATTCTTACTACCCGTAAACGGGTCTATAAATTCCTTTATGCTAATTTGGTCGGATATTTTGTCCTCCTCCAACTGGTTCTATGTACGCCTTGATCGCTTTCTTGTTGCGGCCTACCGTATCCACAAAATACCCTCTTGCCCAAAAGTGTCTATTCCCGTACTTATACTTCAGGTTGGCATGTCGGTCAAATATCATCAGGCTGCTCTTTCCTTTCAGGTATCCCATAATCTGGGATACGCTGTACTTCGGCAGGATACTTATCAGCATATGGATGTGCTCTTTCTTCACTCTAACTTGGAGACTTTTTCTTGTCTACTTTTCCCCTCGCCATAGGCTATTTTTACCCCCGGCAGAGCCGGGGGTTGTCTTTGATGGCCAATGCGGAGACGGCTGCCGACAGGCATACCGGCAGCTGTCTCCCCGCCCCCTTACAGGGGTGTTTCCTTGTCCTCTGTCGGTGCTTTTTCATGTCTTACAAAGCAAATTTTTTGCTGTATTCCTCGTAATAGCGGGCGAAGGAGTCGGATTTCATGTTCTTGACGCTCTTGAGATACTCATGTGTATCGAAGGCGTCGGACTCCAGCTCGATCATGGCCACGGCGATATTGGAGCAGTGGTCTGCCACCCGCTCAAAGTTGGTGAGCAGATCATTGAATACGAAGCCCTGACTCAGGGTACACACGCCCTTTTGCAGGCGGTCCACATGGTGCAGCTTCAGCTCGTCGCACAGGCCGTCGATGATCTCCTCCAGCGGCTCTACCCGGCTGGCGGCGGCCAGATCCCCCTCCACAAAGGCGTGGATGGAGAGGTAGAGGATTTCGGAGACGGCATCCTCCATGACCTTCAGCTCCCGGCTGGCCTCCTCCGAGAAGGCCATGCCCTTGCTGTGGATCTCCTGCGCCACCTCGGAGATGTTCAGGGCGTGGTCGGAGATGCGCTCGAAGTCGGAGATGGTATGCAGATACTTGGATACCTCCTCACTCTGACGGGCGGTGAGTTCCTTACCGGTAATCTTCATCAGGTAGGTACCCAGCCGGTCCTCATAGCGGTCCACGGTGGACTCTGTCTCCGCCACGGCCCGGAAGCCCTTGTCGCTGTACTGATGCACCAGCGCCATGGCGGCCAGCAGATTCTCCATGGCGCACTGAGCCATGGCGTCAGTGACCTGACGGCTCTGCTCGATGGCCAGCGCCGGGTGCTGCAGGAAGCGCTCCTCCAGACGGTCCATCTTCTGGCGCTCCCGGCTGCTCTCGGAGTCGTCCGGCACCAGCATACATACCAGCTTCTCCAGCAAGCCGATGAGGGGCATCAGGGCCACCACCGTGGCCAGACGGAACAGGGTGTTCGCCAGAGCGATGGACACGGTGGTCATGGTGGTATCCATGAAGTCAAAATGCACCACGGCATTGACGGCATAAAAGATGCAGCCCCAGATCACCACGCCCAGCACGTCGATGAGCAGATAGACGAAGGCCGTGCGCTTGCCGCTGACGTTGGCACCCAGCGCCGACAGCAGCACCGGCACCGCAGCGCCGATGGCAATACCCATAATAATGGGGAGGGCAATTTCAAAGGTGACGGCTCCGGTGGCAGCCAGCGCCTGCAGGATACCCACGGCGGCGGAGGCACTCTGGATGACGCTGGTGAACACGATGCCCACCAGAATTCCCAGCAGAGGGTTTGCGAAGGAGGTCATGGCATTGATGAACACCTCGCTCTCCCGCAGGGGCTCCACGGCGCCGCTCATGGCGGTCATTCCGTACATCAGCACGGCAAAGCCCAGCAGGATCTCTCCCACATGGCGGGTGGTCTGCTTCCTGCTGATCATCCGCAGCAGGGTGCCGATGGTGGCCATCAGGGCCGTCAGAGTGGAGGTGCTCAGCAGAGCCACCCAGCCGCCGCCGGAGAGGTTGCTGAGACACAGCACCCAGCCGGTAACGCTGGTACCCAAGATGGCGCCCAGCACGATGCCGATGGCCTGATTGACCTTCATCATGCCGGAGTTAACGAAGCCCACCACCATCACCGAGGTGGCGGAGGAGGACTGGATCACCGCCGTGACACCGGTCCCCAGCAGGACCCCCTTGATGGGCGTGCTGGTGAGGTTATACAACACCAGCTCCAGCTGATTGCCTGCCACCTTCTTCAGTGCATCGCCCATAATGGACATACCGAACAGGAACAGGGCCACGCCGCCCAGCAGGGAAATGAAATCAGAAACGCTCAAAACGCATTCCCTCCCAGTATATTTGATTCAACAGGATATAGTATAACGTAAAAAACTCCGGCTGTCGACAGAAACTATGGAATAATTTGTGGAAAAAAGCATAAAGATTTGCAGCGGTTCTATACCCCTCCCACAGAAGTTTCCCGGCAAACGGAATGCAGCCTTGTCATACGGGGCAGACTATGGTATAATACTCTATCATAAAATTACGCTGCCGGTCTATGGGTCCGGCAATCTTGTGAGGAAGCATATGAAACACGGACTCATCGTTTTTCTGGTATCCATGGTCCCCCTCATCGAGCTGCGGGGCGCCATCCCCTACGGCGTGGCCTACGGGATGCCGCTGTGGCTGACGTATCTCATTGCCATCGTGGGGAATATGCTGCCGGTGCCGTTTATCTATCTCTTCGCCCGGAAGATCCTTCTTTGGGGCAAGGATAAGCCTGTCATCGGAAGGTTCTTCACTTTCTGTCTGGAAAAGGGTGAGCGGGGCGGCCAAAAGCTTCAGGCGAAGGCCGGCCGGGGCTTGTTCTGGGCGCTTTTGCTGTTCGTGGGGATCCCCCTGCCCGGCACCGGTGCGTGGACGGGAACTCTGGCGGCCTCTCTGCTGGATATGGGCTTTAAGAAGAGCGTGCTGGCCTGCATGGGCGGTGTGCTGCTGGCCGGGTGCATCATGGGCATCCTCAGCGTGCTGGGCGTGTCTGCCTTTGGCGCTGTGGTACAATAGTTTTTCACAATGGGACTTTTTCTTATCATTCAGAAAAAGTCCCATTTTTATACAAATAAATTATTTTTGCAAATTAACAGACAATGTGTTGATTTTCACATTAAGATGTGCTAAGATAACGGACAATTTCAAGTCAGCCTCTGCCGAACGGGCCGTTACAAGGGCCGGACGGCATATGCTTATAGATCCATTCACAAGGAAAGGCGGTGACGACCATGTATCTGGAGCTGGTGAAGCAGGTATCGCAGGTGGAGCAGGAGACGGAAGCCTCCGTCCGTCAGGCGGCCCAGCAGGCTCAGCAGATGCAGGAGGAGGCGGAACGCTCCGGACGTGCGCTGGTGGAACAGACACGCCGGGACTTGCAGCAGCTGGAGACCCAGCGCCGCCGGCAGGCGGCGGAGGACGCCGAAGCAGCCCGGCAGCAGGCGCTGCGGGAGGTTCAGGCAGACTGTGACGCCCTGCGGCAGCGGGCCGGGGCCAAGATGCCTCAGGCGGTAGACACCATTCTGAGAAGGGTGGTGCAGGAGTAGTGGCCATTGTGAAAATGCAGCGGCTGCACCTGTTGGCGATGGAGGAGGAGCGGCAGTCCCTGATGGATGCGCTGCTGCAGTTCGGTCGGCTGGAGATCCGGCAGACGGAGGATCTGGCGGCGGATCCGGACTGGGCGGTGCTGCTGCATCCGGAACCGGCGGAGCTGGTTCGCTGGCGGGAGGCCTCCCGCCAGATGGAGGCGGCGCTGTCGGCGCTGGGCAGCCGGGGTCTGAAAAAGGCCGGACTGTTTGCCCCCCGCCCCCGCATCAGCCAGAGTCAGTTTCTGGATGAGGCGGCACTGCGGCAGCAGCAGGCGCTGGCAGCGGAGATCCTGGGCCATACGGCCCGCAAGGAGCAGCTGACCTCCCAGCTTCAGCGTATTCAGGCCCAGCGGCTGTCGCTGGAGCCGTGGGCGGAGCTGGACGTGCCGCTGGAGCTGCACCGCAGCGGCCAGCTGTCGGTGATCCCCGGCACCATGCCCCTGCGGTCGGATCTCCAGCAGGCAAAAAACGCTCTGGAGGAACAGCCGGCGGAGCTGGTACAGGTATCCCTGTCGCCGCAGCAGCAGTATCTTCTGCTGCTGGTACATCAGGCGGCGGAGAGCGCAGTGCTGGAGGTGCTGCGGCCCTTCGGCTTTGCGGCAGCCTCCTTCGGTACCCTCACCGGTACGGTGCAGGAGAACCTGCAGCGGCTGGACGATGAGGAGGAGCAAACCCGGCAGGATCGCCGGGCGGAGGATGCGGCGCTGGACGCCCTAGGAGGCCGTCAGCCGGAGCTGAAGCTGGGTCTGGACCGTCTGAATCTGCAGATCCAGCGGGAGGATAACCGCCAGCGGCTCCTCACCGACGGACATATCTTCTATTTGGAGGGCTGGGTGCCGGAGGCAGACACCGCCCGGCTGGAGCAGCTGCTGGAGGGCTACTCCTGTGCGTGGGATCTGCGGGTCCCCACTGAGGAGGAGTATCCGGAGGTGCCGGTGACGCTGAAGAGCAACTGGCTCACCCGGTCCATGACCTGCATCACGGAGCAGTACTCCATGCCCGCCTATGACGGCGTGGACCCCAACCCGGTCATGGCCCCGTTTTTCATCCTGTTCTTCGGCATGATGATGATGTCCGGCATTTCCCAGATCACCTGGAAGCACGTGGAGATCTCGCTGCCCTGCTTTTTGATGATCGTGGGCATGCCCTTTACCTTTTCCATCACCGACGGCATTGCCCTGGGGTGCATCGCGTATGTGGCGGTGATGATCTGCCGCAAACGGGCGGCGATGGTGAACCCCTGGATGTACGGCCTGACGGCCCTGTTCCTGGCCATGTTTGCGCTGCAGGTGCTGGCGTAAAAGGCCGCCCCGCGCCCGAATGCGCTGCTGCTGGCGGGCTTAAAGCAACAAAAACCGCACCCCCGGATCCTGTGACCGGGGGTGCGGTTTTTTGTTGTGTCAGCGGTTTGCAGGGGGCGCCGGGCTCACAGCTCGGCCCGCAGAAGGTTTGCCGTGCCGTTCCAGGTGAGCTCGTGCGTTTTCAGCAGCTTTTTCAGCAGCAGAAGGGAAAAATCATCCTCGCCGCTTCCGGCCATGGGGTCCGGTGCCGGGCCGGGCGAGGGCCAGGCAAAGGTGAGCTCCACCGCGCCCGTCTGCTCGGAGTAGCCGGCCGTGAGGGTGAGCCTTGGCTCGCCCGCAATGGCGGGCAGCAGCTTGTTCACCAGCAGCTCCTCGGCGGCCAGCTGCAGGGCGTTTGCCTGCCTGGGGGTGAGAAGATACCTGCGGGCGAAGGCCTCGAGGCCGGCGGTGAGGGCATAGAAGTCGAAGCTGCGGCTCTCGACCTGGAACGAGTAGGTGCGCACCTTTTGGATAAAGGCGCGGGTGCGCTCTTTTTGAGGGTGGTCGAACACCTGCTCAGGCGTGCCCTGCTCGTAGATTACGCCCTCGTCCATGTAAAAAACGCGGGTGGACACGTCGCGGGCGAATTTCATCTCGTGGGTTACAATCATCATGGTCATGCCCTGCTGGGCAAGCCTGCGGATCACGCCCAGCACCTCCGACACCATGGTTGGATCCAGCGCACTGGTGGGTTCGTCGAACAGAACGATCTCCGGGTCCATGGCCAGGGTGCGGGCAATGGCCACCCGCTGTTTCTGACCGCCGGAGAGTTCGTCCGGGTAGGCGAGGGCCTTGTCCTTCAGGCCCACCAGCTCCAGCAGCTCCATGCCGCGGTCGTAGGCCTGCTGCCGGGTTTTGCCCAGCAGGTCCACCGGGGCCAGCATTAGGTTCTCGATGATCATAAGCTGGGAGAACAGATTGAACGACTGGAACACCATGCCCATTTTCTGCCGCAGCTTGTACACGTCGGTGCCCTTGTCCAGCAGGTTCTGGCCGTCGATCACGATCTCGCCGGAGGTGGGGGTTTCCAGCAGGTTGAGGCAGCGCAAAAAGGTGGATTTGCCGGTGCCGGAGGGCCCGATCACCGAGATGACCTCGCCCTTTTCGATCTCGGCGTTCACGTCCTTGAGGGGGGTCACGGCCCCGAATGATTTGCACAGATGCTTTACGGTGATCATTGCATTACCACCCCTTTCACTTTGCGTTTTCTCTGTTTGGGATCGACCCTGGCCTCCAGCAGCGACAGGGCTGCGGCTAGCAGGTTTGCCAGGGCGAAGTAGATGACGGCGGTGGAGATGAGCGAGAAGAACGCGTCGTAGGTGAGGCCGCGCACGATGTCGCTCATGCGGGTCAGGTCCTGGATGGTGATGTAGCCCACGATGGAGGTCATTTTGACCATCGAGATGAACTCGCCCCGGTAGACCGGCAGGATATAGCGGATGGCCTGGGGCGCGGTGATCTTGCAGAAGGAGCGCACACGGTTAAAGCCCAGCGCCGCCGCGGCCTCCAGCTGGCCGGGGTCCACCGTATCGATGGCGGTGCGCATCATCTCGGACACATAGGCGGCAAAGTTGATGGAGAAGCCCGCCACAGCCACCACGATGCCGTTGTCGACCCCGGTAAAGACCAGGTAGAACAAGATCATTAAAAACACCAGCACGGGCACGCCCTGCACCAGCCGCACAAAAACGCGGGCGGGGGCGCTGGCCCACCTGTGCCGGGAGCGGCGGGCCATGCAGACCCCAAAGCCCAGCACTGTGCCGAACACAGCGGAGAGCAGCGAGATGAGGATGGTGACCCCCAGCCCCTGCACAAAGAGCTGCCAGCGGTTTTCCAAAAGGAAGGTCTTGTAAAAACCGCTCTGGATGCGCTGCCACAGGCCGGCGGAGGCGGCGCCGCCGCCCGCGCGCACAATGGCCACGATGCCGCCGGTGTAGTCCGGGTCGGAAAAGAGCACCGAGCCCTTGCGCTCCTCGGTCACGGTGATGCAGGCGCCCGCCATATCGTATTTGCCGGAGGTGAGCCCGGGGATGATGCCGCCGAAATCCATGGTTGCGATCTCCAGCTTGTACCCCAGCTCGGCGCAGATGCGCAGGGCAAGCTCCACATCGTAGCCCACCACCTGCCCGTCCTTCATAAAGGAGAAAGGGGCGGAGGAGCCGGTGGTGGCAAACCGCAGAGTGCCGTTTTCGCCGGACAGCTCGAGTTCGGGCAGCACCTGGGCCGCCTCGTTGCCGCCGAACCACTTTTCATCGGCCTGGGCCAGAACGCCGTCGGCCTGCAGCTTTGCCAGCGCTTCGTTCACCTGGGCCTGAAGCCCGGTGTGATCGAGGGGGAAGGCAAAGGCATAGCTGTCCTCCCGGAACATCTCGGGCAGGATGGCAAGCCCTTCGTTCTGGCTTACCACATAGCGGGCCATGGGCTGGTCGGTGACCACCGCGTCGATCTTTCCGGCCAGCAGGGCGGCGGTTTCGTCGGGCAGGTTGTTGAAGTAGTTCACCTGTGCGTCCGGCAGGCGCGCCAGGATGACCTGGTCGAACACCGAGCCGGTGTTCACCCCAAGCTTTTTGCCGTTCAGCTCGTCCAGCGCGGGCAGGCCGGCGGCGCCCGCCGCCGCTTCATCGCGCACCACGGCGGCAATGCCGCCCGTATAATCGGGGTCCGAGAACAGCACCGACTGCTTGCGCTCCTCGGTCACGGTGATGCAGGCGCCCGCCATGTCGTACTTGCCGGCGTTGATGCCGGGAATGATGCCGCCAAAATCCATGTCGGTGATTTCGAGCGCGTAGCCCAGTTCGCGGCACACGCGCATGGCGATCTCGATGTCGTACCCCACGATCTGCCCGTCCTTTAAATAAGAGAAGGGGGCGGAGGTGGCAACCGTAGCAAAGCGCAGCGTGCCCCTTTCAGCCGGAAGGTCAAACTGCGGCAGCACCTTGGCGGCCTCGTCGGCGCCGAACCAGCGGGCGTCGATCTGCTGCAGCGTGCCGTCTGCCCGCAGCTGTTCCAGCGCGCCGTTTACCTCGTCCCGCAGGGCCGCGCGGTCCTGCGGAAAGGCGAAGGCGTAGCTGTCCTGCTGGAACATTTCAGGTAGGATGCGCAGCCCGGGCGACTGGGAAACGATGTAGCGGGCCATGGGTTCGTCGGTGACAAGGGCGTCGATCTTGCCCGCCAAAAGGGCGGCGACCTCGTCGGTGTGGTTGTTGAAATAGTTTACCCTGGCGTCGGGCACGCGGGCGGTGAGCACCTGGTCGTAAATGGCGCCGGTTACAACGCCCACGCTCTTTTGCGCCAGATCCTCCGGCGCTTCCATGCCGCCCGGCTGCCCGGCTGAGACAGGCAGCGCCAGCGCGGCGCACAGGATCAAAAGCGCGGCCAGGGTGCAAAGTATCCGTGGCTTGTGCATAGCATGGCCTCCTTCCTAAACTAGATAAAATTATAGCGGTTCCGGGCGTGGGCGTGGGGAAGTTGCCGCCAAAATTGACGAAAAAATGAAAATGAAGGGGCGCGGAAGCTGGTATAGTTTTAGATAAGGGAAAAGGGCGGTTTGCCCCGGCGCACACCGCCCTTTTCCACACGCCCGGCGCTGCGGACCGGGCACAAAAAGGAGAGAAGGAGAATGAACCGAAACAAACATGCGGCCCGCGGCCTTTGCGCCGACACCGGCAGGGGAGGTGAGCGGCCGTGATTACCTTTTTTGCGGCCCTGGCCCTGCTGCTGGCGGGCTACCTTGTGTACAGCAGGCTGGTGGAGCACATTTTTGGCCCGGACGACCGGCCCACGCCCGCCGTGGCGCTGGCCGATGGGGTGGATTTTGTGGCGATGCCCACCTGGAAGGTGTTCCTGATCCAGCTGCTGAACATCGCGGGCACCGGCCCGATTTTCGGCGCGCTGATGGGTGCGGTGTTCGGTCCCGTTGTGTTTTTGTGGATTGTGTTCGGCTCGATTTTGGGCGGGGCAGTGCACGATTATTTCTCGGGCATGATATCGGAGCGCAATAGCGGAGCGTCCATCGCCGAGCTTTCGGGCGTTTATCTCGGACGCGGCGCCAAATTCGGAATGCGTGTGTTTTCGGTCGTGCTCCTGATTCTGGTGGGCACCGTGTTTGTCACAAGTCCCGCCGCTCTGCTTGCGGAATTGACACCGGGCGTGCTCAGCGCCCCTGTCTGGACGGCGATCATATTGGGCTACTATATTTTAGCAACCCTTCTGCCCATCGATAAGATCATCGGGCGCATGTATCCGGTGTTCGGTGTTACGCTCATCGTCATGGCGGCGGCGATCATCGGCGGGATTATCGTCGGCGGCTATCACATTCCGGAGGTGTCGCTCGAAAACCGACACCCGGACGGACTTCCCATATGGCCGTACATGTTTGTAACGGTTGCCTGCGGTGCTATTTCCGGTTTCCATGCCACGCAGTCTCCCCTTATTGCAAAGTGTATCACGAACGAACGGCAGGGAAAGCACGTTTTCTACGGCGCAATGATCACCGAGGCGGTCATCGCACTCATATGGGCGGCGGCAGGCTCTGCGTTCTATGGGGACACGACATCGTTGCACCGCGCGATCACCGATTTCGGGCAGTCGGCAATGGTGTATCGGATCTCGCAGGGTGTGCTCGGAAAGGCGGGCGGCATTCTGGCGATCATCGGGGTCATTGTGTGTCCCATCACCTCGGGCGATACGGCATTTCGGGGCGCGAGGATCATTCTGGCGGAATGGACGGGATTGAAGCAAAATCGGATCGGAAACCGCTTGATTCTGACCCTGCCGCTGTTGGGCGTTGGCGCGTTGCTCACCCGGATCGATTTCAACATCCTGTGGCGCTATTTTTCCTGGAGCAATCAGACGCTTGCCATGATCGCTCTGTGGTGTGCCTCGGTCTATCTTATCCAAAATGCAAAGGACTTGCGCTATCTGATCGCGGCGCTTCCCGCCGCATTTATGACTGCGGTCAGCGTCACCTATATCCTCATGGCATCCGAAGGACTGTCCCTGCGCTCGCAGATCGCTTATCCTGTCGGCGCGTCGGCGGCAGTCGTCGCCCTTGCCGCGTGCCTTCTGTATGCCACTCGATACGCAAAGCACCCGAAAAACAGAAACAGAACCTGATCGAATCGGTCAGGTTCTGCCTTTTACAACATCCATGGCTTTGTGGGTCTTTTGCTTCTGCTTCTGCCTTCTCGGCTTCCATATACATATGAAACAACTCCGTCGGGGTGCAGCCGCAATTCGCCCAGTGAATGATGCCGTTGGTGAAATCGACAAAGCGGGAGTATAATTCGTCAAGCTGATCTTCGTTCAGGGATTGCAGTACCCCGTATTCGAGAAAGACATCCGTTTCATAGTCTGCGTCCCGATCCTCCATGACCGCCTGAGCGATATCGTTCATGAGTGACGGGATCGCCGCGATCGGCACCTTGCACTCGGAGAGCAAATAGTCTCTGAGCAAGGTCGCCTCTTCGGATTCGGGGTAGTATGACGGCGATGCCCATGCCGTGAACGCCTCTGCCGTTTCCGGAATTTGAAACTCTTTTCCTTCCTGATTGTCGATGGTTTGGTTGATGACTTCGACCGGCACCGTGGTATTGATGATGGCATTGGTATAGATCCGATATGTTTCGGCATGGTAATTGAGCTTATTCATCCATTTTTCAAGATCGGCTTTGTACAGCTTGTGATCCTTGTGAAAACGGTTGAAGATCTGCAGAAACTTTCTGGGCGTAATGTGCCCGTAAAGCCGAACGGCACTTCGCAGATACAAGTTGATCTCCTCCCGATATGCGGTCAACTTCCATGGGTTTGGTATTTCTTTACAGCCTTTCTGTCTGATTTTGTTTGAAATGTATGTTATTTTAACACAATCCCGAGCCTTTGCGCTAATGCCTCAAGATCATTGATATGATCGCGGTTCGCTTGATAGGCGGTCACATAGCCGTCTTTTTCAGCTGTAACGGTTTCCGTTTCTCCCATTTTTGCGTTACGGTATACCAATGTATCGCCTTTGCGCAGATAAGTCTCCGTACCGTTTTCCAAATTTGCATGATATTCGGCAAGCACCGCATGATAATATGCGTTAAACAATTCGCTTGCCTTTTCCATGTCGCCGCGTCTGCCGAAAATCATTGCTTCGTCAAACGTCTTTATGTCGCGCGGCATCAGGTCAAAAGAGGGAAAATCCGTCCGATGCAGTAAAATCGCATCCCGACTGCTGAGCGCATCAAAAACGGGCATCACATACTTTTTGATGCGGGCGATCATGTCTGCGGCTGTTTTTTCGGGACGTTTATGCAAGTCATAGGCGGTATCTTTTCCGTCTGCCAAAAAGCCGAGCCGATTTCGGATATTACATTCGTATTCGCGATAATACTTTTTCATCGGTGCGGAAACCGCAAAGCTCCTTTCCGCACATTCGGGAACGCGGATACCGACATTGACCCACAGTATGTCGTGAATGCCTTTCGGCGGAGATCCGTTTTGAAGATGAATTACCTGTGATATATCGCCGTCCGCAAAGCGGTGAAAGGTTCTGCCGTATTTGCAAAAGCCCATAGGCTTCAGATATTCATATACGATATCTTGAATACGATCCACACATTCGGTGGAGGATAACGGTTCTCTTTTGAAAACGGAAAGCATTAAATCACCGCCTTTTGACTGATTATAGCATATGATTTCATTTTTTGCAATCCCTGTGTGCGCGTTATGCCTGTTTCATACGGAAAGGGCGAGGGACTGATCATCCCTCGCCCTTGTGCGGTGCGTATTATTTTATTGGATGAGTCCGCTTTCTTTGAGCAGGATCTCGATATCGGTGCCCTTGACCTTTTTTACCACGAGCTTGAGCATCTCTTTTTCGGCAAAGGAGAGCTTAGCCTCGCTGATCGGCTTTTTATCGATGGCGTAATAGCATGCGCGCAGGATCTCGCGCACATCGTACTTACTGCCCCAGACCTCCGGCACGCCGCGGTCAATGTCGAGCAGGGTATAGACCGACTCCATACCGGTACGCATGGAATACTCGGTGGTGAAGATGGTGTCGCGCGGCGTTTCGGCAAACTGACCGATGAAGGCGAAGTTGACGGCGCCGTCC
>ERZ825137.4376-NODE-4376-length-14171-cov-4.525928_pt1 | contig 14171 bp, 11 predicted proteins | sample MGYA00519873_ERZ825137 | MGnify/ENA primary metagenome ERZ825137 (study PRJEB31778, sample SAMEA3449190) | human gut metagenome | biome: human gut; feature: human-associated habitat; material: faeces | place: United Kingdom | collected 2010/2012 ...
CGCCGCCGCTGGATCGGCATCCTCTCGGGCGCCCTCTCGGCCGCGGCCGTCATCGCCGTCGCCCTCACCGTCGGGCTCAACACCCCGGCCCGGGCCGCCCGCAACAGCTTCATGCAGGCCGTCACCTCGATGGAGGGGGTGCGGAGCATCCGCATCGAGCTGCGCATCCGCACCACCCCGGACGAGCAGTTCGACTACACCAACCCGCTCGACGAGTTCGTACCCCATACGGTGGAGGCCGTCTACACGCCGCAGCTCCTCTGGCGGATCGAAAAACCGGGCCGCAAGGTGCTCTGCGACGGCCGGCACATCTATCAATGGCTCGATGCGACGGGTGACGGCATGATCCTCCCCTGCTCGTCCGGTGCACCGGGCATGCTGAGCCTGCTGATCGATCCGAGCCAGCTGCTGCTGCTCGAACAGCAACTCACCCGCTCGCACGACGGCTCCCGCTACGACCTGCGCTACGAGGGGAAGACACTCCACCTGACGGTCACCAGCCCGGCACAGGGAGATTTCAGCGAGAGCGACTACCTGCGCAACAGCTCGATCCTCGAGAGCGACACGCGCCGCGAATACCGCTTCGACGCCGCCAGCGGACGGCTCACGGGCGCCCGCGTAACCTTCCTTGCCGGGGGGCGCGAGCAGACCCTGCTCGAAATCGACCGCATCGAATACGACGTGCCGCTCGACACCGCCTCGCTCACCCGCCTGCCCGAAGGCATCACCTGGACGGACTACACCCGCCCGATGCAGGCCGGGCGTCTTGCGGGCATCGACGCCGTGCAGGCCGGACGGATGATCCTCGAAGCCTTCGCCACGTGGGACGAGGCGATCCTCGACGAGGCGCTCTACTCCTACGGAGCCGGAGCCCGCGAGCTGCTCAAGAAGCGCTATGCCGGCGCCCGGGTCACGGAGCTCGGAAAGCCCTTCCGCTCGGGCAAATACGCCGGGGTCTTCATCCCCTGCACGCTGCGGATGGCCGACGGCAGCACGGAGAAGATCCGGCTGGCCCTGCGCAACGACAACTCCGAGCAGCGCTGGCTCGTCGACGGAGGCCTGTAACCGGTGGGCTGCACAAAGGAAAGCCGGGTGCCGCGAAACGGCACCCGGCTTTCTTTTGTACGGCCCGCAACGGGGCCCGTCGCACGGAGATCAGCGGCGGCAAAGATACGCATTTATCCCGACCGCCGGTCCCGGCCGGACAAAAAATCGGACGCCCCCGATCCGCCGCACAGCCACCCGCACACCGGCACAAATCCCCGACACGAATCCCGGTCGCTCCCGGGTACGGGCACGAACCGCACGGCAGATCCGACGGCAGACCCGGACACCCGGGCATCGGGGCACCGGTACGGGCACAAAAAAAACGGGACGAACCCTTTTCAAGGTTCGTCCCGTTCGTTTGTCGGCCCGGGGCCGGACGGCTGTTACATCATGCCGCCCATGCCGCCTGCGGGCATTGCCGGTACGGCAGGCTGCTCGGACTTCTTCTCGGCGAGCACGCACTCCGTGGTGAGGAACATCGAGGCGATCGACGCGGCGTTCTCCAGCGCAACACGCGACACCTTCGTCGGGTCGATGATACCGGCTGCGAGCATGTCCTCGTAGCGGTCGTCGCGGGCGTTGTAGCCGAACGAGCCCTTGCCCTCGCGCACCTTGTTGACAACCACCGAACCCTCGCCGCCGGCATTGGCAACGATCTGGCGCAGCGGCTCCTCGATGGCGCGCTTGACGATCTGGATACCCGTCGTCTGGTCCTCGTTCTCACCCTTCATGCCCTCGAGGGCTGCCGTGGCGCGGATGTAGGCAACGCCGCCACCCGGAACGATACCCTCCTCGACGGCGGCACGCGTAGCGGCCAGGGCGTCGTCGACGCGGTCCTTCTTCTCCTTCATCTCGACCTCGGTAGCGGCACCGACGTAGAGCACGGCCACACCGCCGGCCAGCTTGGCCAGACGCTCCTGCAGCTTCTCACGGTCGTAGTCCGACGTAGCCTTCTCGATCGAGGCGCGGATCTGGGCCACCCGGGCGGCAATGGCCTCCTTCTGGCCGGCACCGTCGACGATCGTCGTGTTCTCCTTGTTGAGCGTCACCTTGTCGGCCGAGCCCAGCATCGAGAGGTCGGCGTCCTCGATCTTCATGCCCTTGTCGGTCGAAATCACCGTGGCACCCGTCAGGACGGCGATATCCTCGAGCATCTCCTTGCGGCGGTCACCGAAGCCCGGAGCCTTGCAGGCGGCGATCTTCAGCGTGCCGCGCAGCTTGTTGACCACGAGGGCCGACAGCGCCTCGCCGTCGACATCCTCGGCGATAATCAGCAGCGCACGACCGCTCTGAGCCACCGGCTCCAGAATGCCCATGATCTCCTTCATGGTCGAGATCTTCTTGTCCGTAATAAGGATGTAGGGCTTCTCGAGCTGTGCCTCCATCTTCTCGGGATCGGTCATGAAGTAGGCCGAGATGTAACCCCGGTCGAACTGCATGCCCTCGACCACCTCGACGTGCGTATCCGTGCCCTTGGCCTCCTCGACAGTGATGACACCCTCCTTGTTGACCTTGGCCATCGCCTCGGCGATCAGCTTGCCGATGTTGTGGTCGTTGTTGGCCGAGATGGTGGCCACCTGCTCGATCTTGGCGAAGTCCGAGCCGACCTCTTGGCTCTGCTCACGCAGCGAAGCCACGACCGTAGCCACGGCCTTGTCGATACCGCGCTTCAGGTCCATCGGGTTGGCACCGGCCGTCACGTTCTTCAGACCCACGCCGATGATCGACTGGGCCAGCACCGTGGCCGTCGTCGTGCCATCGCCGGCATCGTCGTTCGTCTTCGAGGCGACCTCCTTGACCATCTGGGCGCCCATGTTGGCGAAAGCATCCTCGAGCTCCACCTCCTTGGCGACCGTCACACCGTCCTTCGTGATCTGCGGTGCACCGAACTTCTTGTCGATGATGACGTTGCGACCCTTCGGGCCGAGCGTGACCTTCACGGCGTTCGACAGCGCGTCGACACCCTCCTTCAGCAGTTCGCGCGCCTCTACGTTATATTTGATCTCCTTTGCCATAGTTGTTTCTGCGAATTAGATGATTGCCAAAATATCGTTCTGTTTCATGATGAGGTAGTCCGTGCCGTCGATCTGGATCTCCTGACCGGCATACTTGCCGTAGAGCACCTGGTCACCGACCTTGACCTCCATCTTCACCTCCGAGGTGCCGGGGCCGACGGCCACGACCTTGCCTGCGAGGGGTTTCTCCTTTGCCGTGTCGGGGATAATCAGTCCGCCGGCAGTCTTCTCCTCCGCGGGATTCGGAAGAATCAGCACGCGGTCCGATAATGGTTTTACGTTCATAGTGCTTATTTTTTATTAGTTATTGTGTTTGCGTTTTTCGTGTTCGCACTCCCCTTTCCAACAAGAGGTGTGCCAACCCGATTTTGGCAGAAAAAGGATGACAAAGCAACAGAGCCGGCTGACATTTTGTCACGCTGCGCGGCGGCGATAAAATTTTTCGGCCGTTTTTCTTGGACAGACCGAAAAAACGTATTACATTTGCATCCCGATACGGCACATGTATCTACATGGTGGATGTAGCTCAGTTGGTTAGAGCGTCGGATTGTGGTTCCGAAGGCCGAGGGTTCGAGCCCCTTCTTCCACCCGCAGGGGTTCTCCGAAAAGAGAACCCCTTTTTTGTCGGCTTTTGACGCGGGGACGCCCCGCCGCAGGTGCACCGCCCACAATCCGCCCCCGACCTTCACTTCTTACCTTTTACTTTTTACTTTTCACCTTTTTCACTTTGTCTCTGCCGCCCGGCCGCGACGCAACACACTTTTTTGGATGCGGATTCCGTAATTTTTTCGTATCTTTGATTCGACAAACCGGGATCGAACGCCCCGATCCGCAAAATTGGCTCAATACATGAAACGAAGATCTCTTCACTTCGTGCCGATTCTGTGCGTACTGGCGGCGATGCTCCCGACCGCGTGCAAATCGGACGACACCCCGTCGCAGCGCGCGACGCTCACCCTCGAGGTTCCCGACTGCGGGACCAATCCCACCCTGATGCAAATCGGCACGGGCGACTGTACCGTCGCCCTGCAACTGCTCACCACCGGCGAGTGGCGCATCGAGACCCTCCCGGCCGACGACTGGCTCACGCTGACCCCCTCGTCGGGCCGCGGCAATGCGGAGGTCACCCTGACCGCCACGGCCAACGCGCAGGCCGCCGCACGGCAGGCCGAAGTGCGTTTCTACCTCGGCAAGCAGGCCGTGCACACGCTCTCCGTCGAGCAGGCGGCGGGCGAAGCCTACCTCACGGTCACGCCCGACAGCGGACGCATCCCGATCGGCGGCGGTGACCTCACACTGACCGTCGCGACGAACGCCGGCGCGTGGAGCGCCGCCGTGACCGACCCGGAGGGCAGCCCCTGCAGCTGGCTCACGCAGCAGCAGGCCGAAGGGTCGCTGACACTCACGGCCGCCAAAAACAGCGACGCGACGAAGCGGCAGGCGCTCGTCACCCTCTCCGTGGCGGGGCACCCCGACCTGACGCGCACGGTCACCGTCACGCAGGGCACCGCAACGGCCGATCTGCTCGACGTCGTCTTCCACAACGACGGCACGGCCGCCGACCGCTCGGCCTCGCACCGCGTCGTGCAGCGCCACAGCGGCTCGGGCCTGCTGACCTACTACAATGACAGCTACGGAGACTACGTCGCCCGCTTCAACCACGATCCCGGTTCGAGTCCCGCCGCGGGCTACTACAAGGTGGACTACGCGGCCGACGCCGCCTTCCGCGAGGCGCTCGCCGACGGACACACGCTCGAGGTGCTCGTCATGTTCGACGCCGAGGCCGACGGCAGCAGCGAAATCAAGCCCTTCAGCTCGATGCAGTCGGGCGGCACGGGCTTCCTCATCACCACGCGCGACCGCGGCACGAAGCTGACCTTCCTGCCGAACCTCGCGCCCGACGGCTGGCGCTGGACCTGCAGCGACGTCACCCCCGCACGCGGCACCTACTACCATCTGGTCGGCGTTTACGACCAGGAGGCCGGCAAATCGCGCATCTACGTCAACGGCGAACTGCAGTCGGAGATCAACGTCTGGGGCACCTTCCAGCTGCCGGCTTCGGGCTCCAACTGGTTCTGCATCGGCGGCGACGCCAGCAGCAACGGCGCCGAATCGGCCTGGCGCGGCGACATCGCCCTGGCGCGCATCTACGACGAGCCGCTCCCGGGCGACATCGTTGCCGACCTCTGGGCGGGCGTGAAGGGTCGGATGCCGCAGGCGAGCCCCATCCGCCTCTCGGACATCTTCTTCCTGCCGAGCGCCGGCGTACAGCCCGGCTCGGCCTTCAAGGTCTTCGGATCGGGATTCGCCGCCGGGGACCGCGTGCGGCTCGAATCCGTCGAGGACGAGACGCGCACGTACCTCTGCGACGCCGCGGTGACCGACGCGTCGATCGCCGTCACGATACCCGAGGGATTCGTCTCGGGCACCTACCGCATGGTGCTGCTGCGCGGCGAGGCGCAGTGCCCGATCGGCATGATCGAGCTGACCCTCTCCGACCACCCCACGACACTCGACCACCTGCCGCAGGTCGTCGCCCACCGCGGCTTCCACACGACGAACGGCGCAGCCGAGAACTCGCTGGCCTCGCTCACGGCCGCCATCGAGCTGGGGGTCTACGGCTCGGAGGCCGACTTCTACATCACCACCGACGGGGTCGTCGTCTCGAACCACGACACGACGATCGACGGCATCCTGATCGAGAACGCCACCTTCGACCAGATCAAGGACATCCGGCTCTCGAACGGCGAGACCGTCGCCACGCTCGACACCTACCTCGACCGGCTCGGCGAGACGGGCACCAAACTCGTCGTCGAGATCAAGCAGCACGCCACGGCCGAGAACAACCGCCGCGTCGTCGACGCCATCGTCGAGGAGCTGCAGCGCCGGCAGATGGTCGGCCGCTGCGACTTCATCTCCTTCGGATACGACATCTGCCAGCGGCTCGCCGCCGAGCTTCCCGAGGCGATGGTCGGCTACCTCATGGGCGACATGGCCCCCTCGGCGCTCGACCCCGCCATCCGCTGCATCGACTACCAGATGACCGTGCTGAAGAACAACCCCCAGTGGGTCACCGAGGCGCACGACCGCGGCATGAAGGTGAACGTCTGGACGGTCAACTCCGAGGCCGACATGATGGAGTTCATCGCCATGGGTGTCGACTTCATCACGACCGACCACCCCGACACGCTGCAGAAGATCCTCGCGCGCCTGACCGACTGACACCCGGCCCGCTTCAGGCCCGCACCGCAAGGCCCCGCTTCCGCCGCCCGATGCACAATGGCACCGGCGCCCGGAGCGGGGCCTTTTCCGGCTCATCCGGACCGGAACGGCCCGGATGCGATCCGACCGGCACAGACAACCGCCGCCCGGCGCTGTCAAGCGACGTCAAGCGCCCCCGGCGCGGGCGGGAACCCTTCGCGGGGACCTGCGGGCAGCGACACGACGGCCCGGGGTGCGCAACGGCCCGGGCACAAAAAATCCGGCCGCCCCAAAGGGACGGCCGGATCGTTTATTCGGCAGATTTCCGGAATTACTTGTTACGGTAAACCTTCTTGTAGCCGTAGATAGCCTCGTCGCCGAGCTCCTCCTCGATGCGGAGCAGCTGGTTGTACTTGGCCATGCGGTCCGAACGCGACATCGAGCCGGTCTTGATCTGGCCCGAGTTCGTAGCCACGGCGATGTCGGCGATCGTCGAGTCCTCGGTCTCGCCCGAGCGGTGCGACGTAACGGTCGTGTAGCCGGCGCGGTGTGCCATCTCGATGGCGTCGAGCGTCTCGGTCAGCGAGCCGATCTGGTTCACCTTGATGAGGATCGAGTTGGCGCAGCCCATCTCGATACCCTTCTTCAGGAACGAAACATTCGTCACGAAGAGGTCATCACCCACGAGCTGGCACTTGTCGCCGAGCTCGGCGGTGAGCAGCTGCCAGCCCTCCCAGTCGTTCTCCGACATGCCGTCCTCGATCGAGTCGATGGGGTACTTGGCAACCAGGCCCTTCAGGTACTCGACCTGCTCCTTCGAGGTGCGCTTTGCGCCCTTCTCACCCTCGAAGATCGTGTAGTCGTAGATACCGTCCTTGTAGAACTCCGACGAAGCGCAGTCCATGCCGATCATCACGTCCTTTCCGGGAACGTAGCCGGCCTTCTCGATGGCCTTGATGATCGAGTCGAGTGCATCCTCCGTGCCGTTGAGTGCGGGAGCGAAACCGCCCTCGTCACCGACAGCCGTCGAAAGGCCGCGCTCGTGCAGCACCTTCTTCAGGTTGTGGAACACCTCGGCACCCATGCGGACACCCTCCTTGAGCGACGGAGCGCCCACGGGACGGATCATGAACTCCTGGAATGCGATCGGGGCGTCGGAGTGCGAGCCGCCGTTGATGATGTTCATCATCGGCACGGGCAGCGTCTTGGCGTTGGCACCGCCGATATAGCGGTAGAGCGGCATGCCGAAGTAGTCGGCAGCGGCGCGGGCCACGGCCAGCGATACGCCCAGAATGGCGTTGGCGCCGAGCTTCGACTTGGTCGGCGTGCCGTCCAGGGCGATCATCGTCTTGTCGATGCCCACCTGATCGGCGACGTTCATGCCGATGATGGCCGGAGCGATCACCTCGTTGACGTTCTTGACGGCGTTCAGCACGCCCTTGCCCAGGTAACGGTTCTTGTCGCCGTCACGAAGCTCGAGGGCCTCGTTCTCGCCCGTCGATGCGCCGCTCGGAACGGCTGCACGACCGAAAGCGCCGGATACGGTGCGAACTTCGACCTCAACGGTCGGATTGCCTCGCGAGTCGAGGATCTCCCTTGCGTGAATCTCTACAATCTGCATAGTCGTAATGATTTGAATTTATGGTTCTTGAATACTCTATTGCCTTTTTCGCACCGCAAAGTTACAAATAATTGTCGAATTGCGGACGCCTCGCTGTTATTTTTTTCACGCCCCGGGGGCTCCGACGCTTTCAAACAAGACGGAAATGATTATCTTTGAGCCGCGGAACGCCCCGCCCGACATACAAAAACGACCTCGACCATGCGTAAAGTACTCTCGTTCTCGCTCTTTCTGATGCTGGGCCTCGTCGCCTCGCAACTCCTGCCCGGCCTGCTCGGCGAGGCCCACGCGGCCTTCAAGACCACGACCGATCTGCTGCTCTACATCTGCCTTGCGTTCATCATGATCAACGTGGGGCGCGAATTCGAGATCGACAAGTCGCGCTGGCGCTCCTACACGGCCGACTACTTCATCGCCATGGCCACGGCGGCCCTGCCGTGGCTGCTCATCGCCCTCTACTACGTCTTCGTGCTGCCGCCCCCGACGCTGTGGGGTGACACGGCGGCCTGGAAGGAGAACCTGCTCCTGAGCCGCTTCGCCGCGCCGACCTCGGCGGGCATCCTCTTCACGATGCTTGCCGCCCTGCACCTGAAGCGGAGCTGGATCTACCGCAAGATCCAGGTGCTGGCGATCTTCGACGACCTGGACACCATCCTGCTGATGATCCCGCTGCAGATCCTGATGATCGGCCTGCGGTGGCAGATGTTCGTCATCGTGGGGCTCGTCGCCGTACTGCTGACCGTCGGCTGGCGGTGGCAGGGGCGCTGGAACGCCCGGCAGGACTGGCGGGCGATCCTCGGCCTCGCGTTGGTCGTGTGCCTGCTCACGCAGGCGGTCTACTACGTCACGGCCCACCTCTACGGTCACGAGGAGAGCATCCACGTCGAGGTGCTGCTGCCCGCCTTCGTCGTGGGCATGCTCATGCGGCACCGCCACATCGACACCCCCGCCGAGCGGCGCGTCGCCACGGGCATCTCGTTCCTCTTCATGCTGCTCGTGGGCATGAGCATGCCGCTCATGGGCCACGCCGGCTCGGGCAGCGACGCCACGTCGGTGACCGCCTCGCAGCCGATGATGCCGTGGGGCACGCTGCTGCTGCACGTCGTGGCGGTCTCGGCGCTCTCGAATCTCGGAAAGCTCGTGCCGCTGCTCTTCTACCGCGACCGCCCCTTCAGCGAGCGGCTGGCCCTCTCGGTGGGCATGTTCACGCGCGGCGAGGTCGGCGCCGGGGTGATCTTCATCGCCCTGGGCTACAACCTCGGCGGCCCGGCGCTCGTCATCTCGGTGCTGACGCTCGTGCTGAACCTCATCCTCACGGGCGGCTTCGTCCTCTGGGTCAAGCACCTCGCACTGAAGACCTGCACGCCCGACGAGGAGCTGCCGGAGGAGCCGTCCGACGCACCGCACGGCGCATAGCCGCTTCTCTCCACACGGACATCCCCGGAAAAAGAAATATAACAGGGCGGGACGCAGCTGATCGCTGTGCCCCGCCTTTTATAATAAAGGATCACCCGCTCCCGGATCAGTCGCGCATGAGCAGCGACGAGTCGCCGTAGCTCAAAAAGCGGAAATCGTGACCGAGGGCGTAGTCGTAGATACGGCGCCAGTCGTCGCCCACGTAGGCCGAGACAAGCAGCAGCAGCGTCGACTTGGGCTGGTGGAAGTTGGTGATGATGTTGCGCACGATGCGGAAGGTGTAGCCCAGCGGCGTAATCATGATCTGCGTCGCCGCCTTGAGGCGCTCCTCCCCCTCGCGCTCCATCCAGCCGAGCAGCTCCTCAAGAGCCGTGCGGCCCGTGTAGTCGGTCGGGATGTCGTAGAGCTCCCACTGCCCGATCACACGGTCGGCATCGGGGGAGCCCGTCGCATGGATGCGCCAGGCAAGCGCCGCAAGCGACTCGAGCGTCCGCACCGAGGTCGTTCCAACGGCCGTGACGGCCCCCCACTTCGCAAGCAGCTGCCGCACCGTGTCGCGGCGGATCTCGAAGTGCTCGGTGTGCATCGGATGCTGTGCGGCGTCCTCGTCCTTTACGGGCAGGAAGGTCCCGGCCCCGACGTGGAGCGTCACCTCCGCGAAGTCGAAGCCGCGGCCGCGCAGCGACTCGAGAAGCTCGGGCGTGAAGTGCAGCCCGGCGGTCGGCGCCGCCACCGACCCCTCGAATTTCGAGTAGACGGTCTGGTAGCGCGTGTAGTCGATCTCCTCCGAATCGCGGTTCAGGTAGGGCGGAATGGGAATTCGGCCCAGGTGTTCGAGCAGCTGCCCGAAGGTCATCGGCGCCGACCACTCGAAGCGCACCGTGCATTCGCGCCCGCGCTCCTCGACGATCCAGGCCCGCAGCCAGACGGCCGCTCCTCCGTAGTCAAAGTTGATCTCGACGTACCCCTCCTTCCACTTCTTGCGGTTGCCCACGATGCACGACCATTCGCACGCGCCCGTCACGGCAAAGGCCCGCTCGTAGTCGGCCGGGGCGTGCGGCTCGAGGCAGAAGACCTCGATGCGGGCACCCGAGGGCTTGTGCATGATGATGCGCGCGCGGATCACCTTCGTGTTGTTGAAGACGATGAGCTGCCCCGCGGGCAGCATGTCGCCGATGTCGGCGAAGCGGCGTTCGGAGATCTCCCCGCCGCGGTAGACGAGCAGTTTCGAGGCGCTCCGCTCCGCGAGCGGGAACTTGGCGATCCGCTCGTCGGGCAGCGGGTAGTCAAAATCGTTGATGGCAATGTGTCGTTCCATGATCGGAAAGGTTTGGGGCGACAAAATTACGAAAAAAACAAAGTCCCGGAATTTTTTTTCACTATACTTGTTGCGTTTTACGCCTCTTGTGCGTCTTACGGGTAAATGGAGCAAACCGAATTCGACATACGGATCGTACCGCTGCGCGACCGGCTCTACCGCTTCGCCCGCACCCTGCTCGGGCGCGGCGACGAGGCCGAAGATGTCGTACACGACGTGCTCGAACGGCTCTGGCGCCGCCACGAGTCGCTGCATGTGGAGAATCCGGAGGCCTTCGCCATGACGGCCGTGCGCAACGCCGCGGTCGACCACCTGCGCCGCAGCCGCACAACCGAGGAGCTGCCCCTCTCGCTGCCGGCCGACGAGCAGGCCGGCGCGTGGAGCGACCGCGAAATGGTCCGCCGGGCCCTTGCCCTGCTGCCGCTGCGCCAGCGCGAGGTCCTGCACCTGAAGGAGATCGAAGGCTACCCGACGCACGAAATCGCCGCCCTGCTCACGACCGACGAGGCGCAGGTCCGCGTGCTGCTCTCGCGGGGTCGGATGCGGTTGCGCCGCGAACTCGAAAAACTGATGAACTATGGAATCTGATCTGCTGAAAGCCCGGGCGCTCAGCCGCCGCTACTTCGACGCCACGGCCACCGAAGCCGAGGAGCGGGAGCTGCGTGCACTGCTTGCCGCCCTGCCGCGCGAAGCGCTGGACGGCGAGCTGCGCAGCGCCGCCGTGATGATGGGCGGATTCGAGGCCCTCGCCCGCGAAACGCTGCCCGGCCGCCCGGCCGCAAAAGCGCGTGCGCAGGCAGCTCAAGCGCCGCTCACCGCCGGGAAGGCGGGCGCTGCCGACCGGGCTGTCCGGCTCCCCGCCGCCGGGAAGCTGCCGGCCGATTCCGTGTCCGATTCCTCCGCCGACACGCCGCACCGGACAACGGCGACACCGCACCGTCCGCACCGCCGCTGGAACCTGCTGCTCGGAACGGGCGCCGGGATCGCCGCGGCCCTGCTCGTGGGGCTCTTCTTCCTCACGCGCGGCACCGTCTACGGCTACATCGACGGACGTCCCGTCACCGACCCGGCCGAAGCGATGTGCGCCACGGTCTACTTCCAGCCGCTCGAGGAGCTCTCGCGCAGCTTCGACATCGCCGACCGCCTGCTCGAAGCAGCGGAAAAGAGCCGCGACACCCGGTCCGAACAAAGATAACAACCGTCAAACGCAAACAATAGCACCATGAAACACCTTGCCTTTATCCTTCTGCTGCCCCTCTTCCTCCTTCTTGCGGCCACAACAGCCGCACAGCCGGCCGCACCCGCGGGGACCGAACCGGCACCGGCCGCATCCGCCCCAACGGAACTCTCCTCCGCCGTGCAGGCCGACCCGACGGAAAAGCCCGCCGCAACGCCGGAAAGCGCCGCACCCGGAAACGACTCCGAACAACCCGACGCCACAGCCACAGCCACAGCCACAGCCGATGCGGCCTCGACTGATGCAGCCGGCTCTGCCGCTGCCTCTCAAGCCGCCGGGACGGCCCCCGCCGCAACCCCCGAAACGACCGCCATCTCCGGAACCGTTGCCACCTCCGCACCCGCCGCGACCGCCATGCCGTCGCCCGATCCGGAAATCGTACAGCTCAAGAGCGACCGGGGCGAGCTGCGGCTCGAGATCGCCGGATACGGCATCACGCTCGGCAACCGCGACGCCGACGAAAGCAAAGCCGCCGGGAACGAGGCCGCCGCGCCGTCGGAAAAGCCCGAAAAAAAGCCCCTCAAGCGCTTCCACGGCTGCTTCGGATTCACGGACTGGGAGATCGGCATCCCCCTGCTCGTCAACACGAGCTACGGGCCGGCGTGGGCCGGCGAAGGGGAGTTTCTGGAGACGAGCACCCGAAAGAGCTTCAGCTTCGGCTACACGCTCCTCAGCCTGCGCTACATGCTCGACCGGAGCGGCCACTGGTGGCTCTCGACCGGCGTCCGGGGCAACATCTACGACATCGTGCTGAGCGGCAAGCAGACGATCCGCTACACCGACGGCATGATCCACGCCCTGGAGCTCGACCCCTCGACCAAGAAGTCGAAACTCTCGTTCACCACGCTGGGCATCCCCCTCATGCTCACCTGCTCGGTCAGCGACTTCCGAATCACGCTCCGCGCCTCGGGCAACCTCTACACCAGCTACCGGGCCGTCCACAAGAAACCCAAGGAGAAGTACGAACTGCGGGGAGTGGAGCCCTGGAGCTGGAACATCGGCGGCGCGATCACCTACCACAAGGTCGGCGTCTCGTTCGACTATGCCCTCACGCCGCTCTTCCGCTCCGACGTGGGACCGGAAACCCACCTGTTCACCTTCGGAATCTGCTTCGGATTCTGACCTGCACGACCACGAAAAACCTACGACCATGAAACGCTGGCTCCTGATCCTGATCCTGCTGCTGCCCCTTGCGGGCACGGCCCAGAACCGCGCCTTCGACGAGTTCTACCAGTCCTACGCCGCAGAGACGAACGTCCGCAGCATCGAGCTCGGACGCAAGATGATGGAGATGATGCGCCGCGACGCCGACCCCGAACTGGCCCGGCTGCTCGACGGCATCCGCAGCATCCGCATCCTCGCGGCGCAGAAACCCTATCCGTTCCTCTTCCGCGCGCAGGCCTACAAGGTCGCGCGCGACAAGGCCTTCGAGCTGATCTCCCGCACCGACAGCAAGGGTCCGTCCGTCTCGTTCTACTTCATCGAGGGGAGCGGCGAGCGGCTCTCGGAGCTGCTGATGCTCTCCGACGGCGACGAGGAGTTCATCGTGCTGGACATCTGCGGCGTCTTCGACGTGCGCGACATCTCGCGCCTCACGCAGCTCGGGATTACCTCCCCCGCGGCCGACGGGAAGCCCTGATCCGGCGACGACACCCCGCACAAAGCACCGCCCCGCCCCGGACGGTGCTTTTTTCATCCGCACGTATCGGCAAATCGGGCTTTTTTTCGTACCTTTGCGGCGCATCTTCCTGCGCCTGCGAGAAAAACAACCCGAAAAGGGTCCCCGCATCCGGTCCCGCCGGGGCCGCGGAAGCGGATCCGCTGCGGTCCGCCGCCAGGAAGACCCGACGCAACTTCCGATCCGGAACCGGGGCGCACGCCCGCTAAAGAGATGGCAGAGACGGGGCCCGGATCGGGGACGGCCGATGGTTCGCATGGGCCCAAAAGTCGTCTCTGTCACTGGAAAAACTATGAAAACCGACTTTCTGGTCATCGGCTCGGGCGCGGCAGGCCTGTCGTTCGCACTCAAGGCCGCAGCCCACGGACACGTCACGATCGTCACCAAGGGCGAGATGAAGGAGTGCAACACCAACTATGCGCAGGGCGGCATCTGCTCGGTGACGTATGCCCCCGACACCTTCGAGAAACACATCGAGGACACGCTCGTCTGCGGCGCCGGCAAATGTGACCGGAAGGCCGTCGAGCTGGTCGTGCGCCGCGCGCCGGAGCTCATCCGCGACCTCATCGCCTGGGGCACGCGCTTCGACAAGACCCCCGACGGGCGTTTCGAGCTCAACCGCGAAGGCGGACACTCGG
>ERZ825137.4377-NODE-4377-length-14170-cov-2.590223_pt1 | contig 14170 bp, 16 predicted proteins | sample MGYA00519873_ERZ825137 | MGnify/ENA primary metagenome ERZ825137 (study PRJEB31778, sample SAMEA3449190) | human gut metagenome | biome: human gut; feature: human-associated habitat; material: faeces | place: United Kingdom | collected 2010/2012 ...
CAGCACTTGATAACCTGTATGGAGGCGATGGTGCATGACAGAAGAACTGGAGCTGATAGAAGAACATATCAAAAAAGGAATAGAAGAAACCAGGCAGTTTACCGCAACAAAGGGAGCGGGTGTGACGAGGCTTCCTTTTACGCCGGAAGCAATGAAATGTGCAGATTATCTTTCCTATAAAATGACAGAACTCGGTCTGCATGTATCGCAGGACGCTTCCGGTGCTGTGATCGGTGTTATGGAGGGCAGATCGCCGGAGCGGATCATGATAGGATCCCACCTCGATTCTGTACGTCATGGCGGTGCTTATGATGGGATGGCAGGTATTTTGTGTGGCATGGAAATTGCTTCGCATTATAAAAGAAATAACATCATACCGCCTTATACATTGGAAATCGTTGCTACCAATGATGAAGAAGGTGCCAGATTCGGCGGCGGTTATTTTTCAAGTAAAGCTTTTCTCGGTATGTGGACAGTGGATGATCTGAAGAGAAACAAAGATCGCGACGGCATTTCATATTATGAAGCAATGAGAAGTGCAGGGCTCGATCCGGAAAACATACGATCCGCGGAGAGAAAAAAAGAAGGATGGAAAGGTTTCGTAGAGATTCATATAGAGCAGGGACCGGTGTTGGAAAAGGCGGAAAAAGAGCTTGGTATCGTCAGTGCGATTGTCGCAATGGAGCGATTTTATGTGACGATAACAGGACGGGCCGATCACGCCGGAACAGAGCCTATGGAAATGCGTCTTGATGCAATGATGGAGGGCGCTAAGATCATGGATAGGATCAATACCTATGTCAGAGCACATGATGGCATGGTCGGAACGGTCGGAGAGGTGCATTTGTTTCCGAATGAAATCAATGTCGTTCCTGAGAAACTGATTTTCTCGGTTGATCTGCGATCAACCAAAGAAGAAGAACTGACAGAGTGTAAGGAGTTGATCAAAGTCTGTCTTGCAAAGGCGCAGGATAAAGGTTTTGATACACTCCTTACACAAACACTCAGTAATTCTGTGACTAAAATGAAAGCGGAGTGGATGGAGCAGCTGGCAGTCTCGTCGGAGCATTTGCAGTTTTCCAACATGGTTATACATTCAGGCGCCGGCCATGATGCGGCTGTGATCGGAAAAGAGATCGATACGGTTATGCTTTTTGTACCATCGATTGGTGGAAGAAGTCATAATCCGGATGAAAAAAGTGATGAAACTGTTCTTGCCAAGGCAGTTTTGGTCATAATTGACTTTTTAAACAGGATCTAAAACAGAAAGGTGGTATACATATGGGATACAGAAAAGATTTATTGGCAACAAGAGCACAGGTGAAACCGGGTTTATGGGCAGTCATTCCGCCGGATGGACTTGTCAATAATGTAATTCCTTATATCACAGGATGTAAGGTCAGCATTGTTGCATCCCCTAAGATGGGTGCGGGTTTTGTACAGTATGTGGTAAAAGCCACGAAGGACGGCAAGACAACAAGCCCGTTCGGAACGGGAACTATGGAAGAAAGCTTCTTATATATAGTAGAAGGTACAGTAAAAGTCAGCATTGACGGTACATCATATGATATGACAGCGGGCGGTTATGGCTTTGCACCGGCGGGTGTTGGTATTTCGTTTGAAAACAGCGGAGAAGAGGCAACTATTTTACTGTATAAACAGATATATATTCCGTTGGAAGGACATGAGCCATATGTGGTAACTGGCAATGTCAATGATATTCCGTTTTCCGTTTACGATGAAATGGAAAATGTTTTTATTAAAGATCTGTTGCCGAGTGACCTTGGATTTGATATGAATATGCATATTTTATCATTTGATCCGGGAGCAAGCCATTCTATTGTAGAAACACATGTTCAGGAGCATGGTATGTATATTCTTTCGGGAGAGGGTATGTATCTGCTGGATGAAACATGGATGGGTATCAAAAAGGATGATTTTGTATGGTTTGGTGCCTACTGTCCGCAGTGCAGCTATGGCGTTGGAAGAGAAGCATTTGCCTATATCTATTCCAAGGATTGTAACCGCGACGTGGAGATTTAACTATGGATAAAACGCAGGGATCAAACATTGAAAAAATGATCTGCCAGATCAATGCATATCGGGAAGAAGGCTATGAAGGGACAACCAGACATGCATTATCAAAGGTGGAACAAAGGGCAAGAGGTTATGTATGTGAGTACATGCAGCAGTTAGGTATGCAGGTTTTCACGGATGGCATCGGTAATATTTTAAGCTGTTATGAAGGCACGGATCCGACGCTTGCACCGGTCTGGACAGGTTCTCATATTGATACGGTGACAAATGCGGGAATGTTTGACGGCGTTGCAGGGATCGTTTCGGCTTTAGAGGCGATTCGGTATTTACGCGAAGAGGGAATCCGCCCTCTTCGCAGTATTTATGTGAATGTTTATACTTGTGAGGAGTCTACAGTTTTTGGTTCGGGCTGTATTGGATCAAGGGCACTTGCAGGGTATCTGAAAAAAGAAGAACTCGGACAGATCACAGATCTTGCAGGGAAGTCACTTCTGACTTATTTACAGGAATGCGGTTTCTATAAGGAAGAAAACTGCAGGCATTTATTTGGAAAGGATGTATTTCATCCTAAAGCAAGTGTGGAGCTGCATATTGAACAGGGACCGTGGCTGGAGAGAGAGAAAAAGACGATCGGAATCGTGGACAGTATCTGCGCACCGACCAATATCATGGTCACGCTGCGCGGTGTGCAGTCTCATGCCGGCGGAACTTCCATGGCGGAGCGGGCAGATGCGTTTGCAGCACTTGGGGAAATTTCAGTGGAGCTGGAAAAGATTATTTCACAGGGAAAGAGCGTATATCATACAGGCACGATCGGATATGTATCTGTAATGCCAAATGCCGTAAATGTCATTCCGGGAGAAGTCACATTTTCGGTAGATATCAGGGATTGTGATGCGGTTTCCAAAACAGAGCTGGAAGATATTCTGATCGACCGGATGAAACAGATATGTAAAAAGCGTCGTATTGCGTTGTCTTATAAAGTAGAGTGTCGTGATACACCGATGCCCTGTGATAAAGAGATAGAAGCGGTGATTGAGAATTCCTGTATCGAGCATAAGATTCCCTATATGCATATGATCAGTGGCGCATATCATGACAGTCTGTTTATCGGGAAATTATGTCCTGTTGCAATGATCTTTGTGCCAAGTCGCAATGGGATCAGCCATAGTCCAAAGGAATGGACTGATTTTGCGGATATAGAAAAAGCGACAATATTATTAAAGGATATATTATGTCAGCTTGCATCAGAGTAAAGGAACCAGACAGAAATGGGACAGATTGTATTTTTACTGGAAATGATCGGAACGATTGCTTTCGCCTCCTCGGGAGCAATGGTAGGAATTTATAAAAAAATGGATCTATTTGGCGTTATTGTAATGGCCGTCACCACAGCAGTTGGAGGCGGCCTTGTCCGTGATATGATACTTGGGTATCTGCCGCCTGCAGCATTTACAGATCCGATTTATGTGATCCTTTCAACTGCCTGTGCGACTGCCTTATTCATTGCGATATATAATAGGAAACATTTCTTGGGTAAGAAAGTATTTTTTCTATATGAAAAAACCATGACGATCATGGATGCGGTCGGGCTTGGTGTTTTCACAACGCTTGGAATAGAAAAAGCCTATGAAAACGGTTACCAAAACGAATTATTCTTTCTTGTATTTCTTGGAATTCTAACAGGTGTTGGCGGGGGCGTGATCCGAGATGTGCTGGCGCAGAAAACACCTCTTATCTTCAGAAAACAGATCTATGCATGTGCTTCTCTGATGGGCGCATTATTTTGTGCGTTGTGTATGCCTTTTTCAAAGGATATTGCTATGATCGGCGGAACCTGCCTTGTGATCGTGATCAGGCTTCTGGCAGTTGTGTATCACTGGAATCTTCCCAAAATGAAGTAGGGGATGGAAATAGAAGCCGATATTATTGAGGATCTGCAGTAATATGTTCCAATCTATCAATGCTTTCAATAAAATCTTTCTCTACAGGAGAGAGTGTATCATATAGGACAAAGCCTTTTTTTCATATATTCTTTTAAAATTCCCATAGCCCATATACGGAACTGTGTTCCGCGGAGGGACTTTACACGATAGCCTACAGAGATAGTCGACTTGTCACGTTGGAACAGCTTTGTCGATTACTTTTGTATAGCTTGTGTGGTAGAACGGAAATGCAAGGAATTTTGACATTTTCATGGATGCGTACTAATATGATGATAGAACAAGAATGCCTTGATTATAACAGTCAAGGCTGGATCTGCAATCAGAAAGTTACGGATACATAAGGAACAGAGAAAGGAATCATCCATGCTATTTCAAAGGAAAACAGCGATTTCATTTCCATCTTATGACCCGGAGCGTCAGCAGGCAGTTCTGAAGTGCTCGATTTGTACCGGAGAGCAGGTCGCAGGCTTTTTGGACAGGCAGACCGGGCATTTCACGGATGTTATGCTGATCCGGAATGAGAAGGATTTAGAGGCGTTTCAAAAGCATTATAAGTTATCCGGTATTTCTAAAATATATTAGATCAAAAGGTGGATAACGCGCCGGAAAAGAGGCTGATATGTGGATAATAAAACAGATTTTTGACGGAGATTACGGCTGTGAGGAAACCTGCAGTGAAACCGGACAGGCAAAAGAGCCGATGGTTTCTGTTACATTGGTCGAAGAAGACACTGGGGAAAACGGAAAAGAGCCTATAAAATATGTCACAGTTCCTGACCGATTTCTTACAGAGCATGGCCTGGAAGAAGGTTCTGACTGGCGTCTGGCAGATCAAAAGCCGCCAAAGGAATATGCCTTCCGGGGCTGGGAAAACGCAAATGTGCTGGCGGTCAGCAATGATTATCCGGGGATCAGAACGCCCTGGGATCTGTATGATGCCCTTTCTGAAATCTGGTGCAGCGAAACGTGTGCACCGCGTATGCGCGATGGATGGACGAAAGAAAATAAAACATTGGGGCAGTGTTCCATTACAGCGTTTCTTGCGCAGGACATTTTCGGTGGAAAAGTTTATGGGATTTTAAGAGCCGGAGGCAATTATCATTGCTATAATGTCATTGGAGATTGTGCATTCGATCTGACCAGCGAGCAGTTTGGCAGCGAAAAGCTGGACTATACAGAAAATCCGGAGCAAAGCCGGGAAGTACATTTTGCAAAAGAGGAAAAACGCCTGCGATATGAATACCTTAGACAGCAACTTAAGAAGTACTGTAATAAAACAAACGAGGTTTGGCGGGAAGGCATTTCAGCTTCCTGACAGAGGCAGGCTGTGTAAGCACAAAGCTGTGAAACAGAGAAGGATGAAATAATCATAGAGAAGGAGACAGAAAATGACACGAGAAGAAGCATTTGCATTATTACAAAAGTATAATAAGGATCCGTTTCATATTCAGCATGCCCTGACTGTGGAAGCAGTTATGAAATGGTATGCGAATGAACTGGGCTACGGGGATGATGCAGAATACTGGGGTATTGTCGGGTTGTTACACGACATTGACTTTGAGCTGTATCCGGAGGAACATTGTCTGAAAGCACCGGAGCTTTTGCGGGAAGGCGGAGCCGGCGAGGAACTGATCCATGCAGTCTGCTCACATGGCTATGGTATCACGGTTGGATGTGGCAAGACAATCGATGTGGAGCCGGTGCATGAAATGGAAAAAGTGCTCTTTGCGGCAGATGAGCTGACCGGTCTGATCTGGGCAGCAGCACTGATGCGTCCGTCCAAGAGTACAAAGGATATGGAGCTGAAATCCCTGAAGAAAAAATATAAGAGCAAAGGCTTTGCCGCAGGCTGTTCACGTGAAGTGATCGAGCGTGGTGCGGAGCAGCTTGGCTGGGAGCTTGAAAAACTTCTGACTATGACGTTATCTGCCATGGCAGCAACGGAAGACCGGATACAGGAAGAGATGGATGCATTAAATGCATAAAACGAAATAATCTGATAATTGAGGATAGCTTCGGCTATCCTTTTTTTGTACGCAAAATAAACTATAGTGAAAAATATCCATTATAATATCAGCTATTGGGTAGATATTCCTAAAATGTAGTCGGAGGAAACATGATAGAGAGTACAAAGAGAAATCAGATGATGGATGGGAAGTTCGTTTGCGCCACGTTCGTATCGTGCATACATGGTTTGTGATGTGCCAAGATAACTGGCAACATATCGTTGTGTGTAGTCATGATCTTCGCGCAAATTCCGTATCTGCTTGGTATAACAAAAGGTATCCATTTGCAAAGCTCCTGAGAAAAATACTATGTTGGTAAAATTTGCCAAATCTTACAAAAAGAGTATCATAAGATGACATTTTCAACATGAAATAGTAAAGAAATGTACTAAATTATATAGAAAAAGAATTTCTTGCAATTTAAGACATGATATGCTAATATTTCTAATGGTTGAGACAGCAATATTGTCTCATATGGGTGGATTCCCGAGTGGCCAAAGGGGACAGACTGTAAATCTGCTGGCAATGCCTTCGAAGGTTCGAATCCTTCTCCGCCCATTGCACTAAAGAGGGATCCACGACATGTAGTTAGGGGGACCCACGAAGTGGGAGAACCTGACTACTGGCACAGCCCGCGAGCAAAGCGAGCATATAATGGCTGTGCTCCCGAGGGAGGATGCCTTATCGCCCAGTAACGAGCTTGCTCGTTACAGAAGGAGAAGCAGCGGAGCTGCGGCGCTACGAAGTAGCGGGATTTTCGAGTCTACAAGAGGTATAGAAAGGATGTGTGCATTTGATAACAGCACAGGTAATACAGAGCTGTCTGGATGATTTAAAGACAATTACAAAGGTAGATCTGGCAGTTGTTGACGTAGAAGGCGTCATGGTGGCAAAGAATTCGGACAGATTTGAACAAAATGTAGAATTTGTAACGGAATTTGCTGCCTCTCCGGCAGGAAGTCAGGTGCTTCAGGGCTGTCAGTATCTGAAGATCTATGATGAAGAAGATCCGGTATATGTACTTCTTTGCGGTGATTCCAGTGAAGAATATATGATCGGAAAGATTGCGGTATCCAATATCCAGAATCTGATCACAGCCTACAAGGAGCGGTTTGACCGCAATAATTTCTTCCAGAATCTGATTCTGGACAATCTGCTTCTGGTAGATATTTATAATCGCGCCAAGAAGCTGCATATTGAGATCCAGAGGCCAAGAGTCGTTCTGCTTTTGGAAATTCCTGCGGGAAAAGAAAATTATGCCGTGGAATTTCTAAAGAGTATGTATTCTGCACAGTCCGGCGATTATGTAACGGCGGTAGATGAAAACACACTGATCGTTATCAAACAGGTAGAGGCAAAGGATTCTTATGCTGAAGTGGCAGAAGTAGCGGAAACGACCGTTGCAATGATGAACACAGAAGCAATGATCAATGTGCGTGTGGCATATGGTACGATCATAGAGGAACTGAAGGATGTTTCCAAGAGCTATAAGGAAGCTAAAATGGCACTGGATGTCGGCAAGATCTTTTATGCGGAAAAGACGGTCACTGCATACAGCACACTCGGAATCGGACGACTGATCTATCAGCTGCCGATCAATCTCTGTGAAATGTTCATTGAAGAGATTTTTGGCGGAAAGGTTCCGGAAGAACTGGATGAAGAAACTCTTACCACGATCAATACATTCCTGGAAAACAATCTGAACGTATCGGAAACCTCCAGACAATTATATGTCCACAGAAATACACTGTTGTATCGTCTGGAAAAACTGGAAAAATATACAGGACTGGATATCCGTATCTTTGATGATGCACTGACACTGAAGATCGCACTTATGGTGGTGCGGTATATGCGTTATCTGGAGAGTATGGATTATTAAATGTCATGCATCAAAGATGCATGACATTATAAGCACTTTCATATATTGGATTAAATGGTTCAATATAGGGAAGTGCTATTTTGTTTACGCAGAAAAAGGATTATGTTTATGTGTATAAAGGAGAGCAGATGTTGTCCAAAGCGGGGCTGCGGAAGCTGACGATCATGGGGCGGAAGGTAAAGGTGGAATTTCTACTGCAGGATCTGCCGGCTATAGGCGGAAAGGGAAGCTGCAGACTGCGTTATCTTTTGGGCGGACAGGAGAAGGAAAAAAGCTGGGATATTGTATTTGTATCCGGCGGACGGCAGATGCAGTTTTTGCAAAAGTTGGAGGAAGCGGAAGAAATGGAAGGGATCGTGGATTGCAGGATCTTTTTGCCCGGAGGAAAGGAGATCCGTGGAGAAGCGGATGTTGTCACAGAGGAAAAACAGAATGTGGAAGAGGCGGATGTGAGGATGCAGATCCCGGATATAGATAAAGAAGGGAAAATGAAGCAGAAACCAGAATCTGAGGAACGCCAGATAAAGAAATCGGAAGAATGCCAAATGAAGAAATCAGAATCAAAATCAGAAGAATGCCAAATAAAAAAACCGGAATCAGAAGCGAAAGTGGCGCCGGGAGATGAGGAACGATCACAGGAGATGCAAAACAAGAGCCGGGTAGAGACAAAAGAAAGCAGGAAGGAGACTGAAATACCGGAAAATCAAGTGCTCTATATCCAGGATCTGACGCAGCTTCTTTCCATGGGAGAAAAACAGAGAGAGCTGTATTATAACAGCTTTTTGCTGCATGGATATTATCAGTACAGACATGTGGTGGCTGGTGACGGGTTTATCGGTGTTCCGGGTAATTTCAGCCAGCGGGAAGCGATCGCGGCAAAAATGATGGGCTTTCCACTTTTCATTGAGGCGGAAAATCTGCAACATTGTGAAATTGGGGAAGAAAGCAGAGCAGAAATGCCACAGATGGGGGCATATGGGTATTTTCTGTGTAAAGTCAGATAAATATGCGAACGGTCAGTGCGGCTGACAAGGCAGAACAGGCGGTAGTGTGGCGCATGGCAGCTCGATCAGTCTACGCCCCGCAGTGCGACCGAAGAGATATTTGGTTTCAATATCTCTATAAACTTCTCCAGTTCCATGCGGGAATAGGCAGAAAAGCCGGGGCATAGAACCCGTTCGCTTTCTTTGTAGGACTGCAGAAAGTATCTTTTGGCGCCTTTGATCCAGTCGCCGATCTCGCGGAAGGTGTCTGCGCTGTGCAGCTCTCGCACGACTGTGGTGCGGAATTCATAGGTGAAACGCTTTTCATCTGTCTCATGCATCAAAAAATGCACGCTTTCGCGGATGCGGGCAAGCATTTCATCGGAAAAGGCATAAGAAGTACTGTGATCTGTCGGATCAGTCAGTCCTGCCACCTTCAGATAATCGGAAGGACCGGACTTAATATCCATTGCCACGTAGTCGATCAGCTTCTGTTCATAAAGCGTCTGCAGCATGAAAGGATTGCTGCCATTTGAGTCAAGCTTGATCAGATAGCCCAGCTGTCTGACCTCGGCCAGAAAATCAGGCAGATCATGATAGATCGTCGGTTCGCCGCCGGTAATACAGACACCTGTCAGGATATTCTTTCTTTTTTGTAAATAAGAAAGAATATCTTGTTTTGTGTATGCAGCATAAGAAGCAGGATCTAATAGAAGGTCACTGTTCTGGCAATATGGGCAGCGGAAATTACAGCCACCGAGAAAAACAGTAGCTGCCACGTGCTCCGGATAATCTAATAAAGTTGTCTTTTGTAAACCACAATATAACATAAGCTGCCCTCTTTCCTATTACAAAAAAACGCTCCGCGGGGATGCAATGTCCCAGATAAACAGTATAACACTTTAAACTGCCTGAGGGTATAGCGGATATGGATATTTTGTGCAGCTATTTTTATGCAGAAATACTTGTTATTTTGGCACATACCACGTATGATAGAGGCAGGTGTTTTATTTTATTCCAAAGGAAAAAGTGAGGGAAAAAATGCAGGTAGCAACAGACAGATGTCCGTGTTGTAATAAGAAGTTTTTTTATTATGACAGCAGACAGTATTTTTGTGGAAGTCCGATCAGAACGTGCAGAAAATGTGGAGGCAGTTATATCGACAAAAGATATCATGAGCTGGCGATTGAGGGATTGCCGGGCAGTGAGTTTTCTAAAGGTTCGTATCTGTTTTTGATTGCGTTAGGTGCCTTTGTATTGTACAGAGGAATTCACCTGATCGGATACAGAGAGCTTGGCATGTCGGATACTGCAGTGAGCAGATGGTTACTTCCGGTTGTATTTACTGTGATGGGACTAGTCCTGATCATTGGCGGAATCATTGAGTTGATTCGCATTATAAACGGAAGTAAGGCAAAAAAGTGGGAACAAAAGAGACAACAGTCAGTAGCGCGTCTGCGAAATCCTGATTATGCATGGAAGCTGAAACAGGCGGGTTATCCTGTTCCGGAGGAATATCTGCGATAGGAATAACCGGAAGAACACGCTAAGGTGGTCAATACAAAAGAAAACAGAAGAGAGAATAGTGAGGGAGAGAGATGAAAGAGAAATTAGCGAAGATTTTTGTGGCTGTGTTATTTATCGGCCTTGGTCTGTATTTACTGATCACAGGGATTACGGATCTGACAAGCAAGAGTGATTATGTGGAAGCAGAGATTGACATGGCAGGTGGAAATCTTACGGTTGAGCATTCCATCAATGGGCTGATCCCGACAGGAAATGAGTATTACTATATAGGTGTTAATTCTGAGGAAGGTAGTATTTATATTGTACGTGCAACGAAAAAGTGGCTGGATCAAAATTTTGATGCAGATGGCAAGGCAATAGGTGGAAGCTATACATTGAAGGCGAAAAAACGGAAGCTGGATTATAAGGTAGAGCGTGAGTATAGTGATTCGTTTTCCGATATGGATATGGCGGGGCTTCAGTTAGTCACAGGTACTTCGTCATGTCTGGATACGGACTATAAAACTTTCGCAGTGAAAAAGCTTGTCTGCGTATTTGCTTTTCTACTGACACTGCTTTGTATTTTTGCAGGGATAAAGGAGCAGGATGAGAATAGAAAGCCTGTATGGGGAAAAGTTATGGTAGTCTCCCTTCTAATATCTGCGGCATTGATGGTCCATGTACTGAGCTTTCTATAAGTATTCTGGCAGAACGGAAAGAAGAGAAAATGGGAAAACAGTTATGCATGAACTGACAGAAAAACAATTAAAACGCCGGGAAAACCGGCTTCGCGCCAAAGAAGAGAAGCTGCGCAGGGAAGAAGAAGCAAGGCAGCAGGCACTTATACTGAAACAAAAAACAGATGAGAAGTTTATGAAACAGGCTCTTTTGCAGGCAAAAAAGGCAAAAGAGCTTGGTGAAGTACCGATCGGCTGTGTGATCGTACAGGACGGAAAAGTGATCGGACGCGGCTATAACAGACGCAATACCGATAAGAGCACATTATCGCATGCGGAGATCACGGCCATTCGAAAAGCAAGTAAAAAATTAAATGACTGGCGGCTTGAGGAATGCACACTTTATGTGACATTGGAGCCATGCCAGATGTGCGCGGGCGCGATCGTGCAGGCGCGTGTCAAGGAGGTTGTGATCGGAGCGATGAATCCGAAAGCAGGCTGCGCCGGTTCTATACTGAATCTGTTTACGATGAAGCAGTTCAACCATCAGGTGCAGACCACCTATGGTGTCTGCGAAGCGGAATGCAGCCAGATTTTGAAACAGTTTTTTGCCGGACTTAGAAAACGCCTGCATGAAACGGATGGTAGTGGTATTTGCAATAGGAAATAATGGAACTGTTCTGCGAGACAAAATGATCTTATCGGTTCAGATGCGTTATAGGTGACGGAAGAAAGGAAACGAGATGGGTGTGATATATTTTATTCTGGGAATCATGGGTGCTGCCTATGTGATAATTGGCGGAGGTGTATTTCTGGTATTTATAACTTCAGGAGGCTTTGCAGAGGCAGGAGGAGCAGTTTTTATGCCGCTTATTTTTGTGGTGATTGGTATTGGATTTCTGGCGGGAATTGTAATACATAAGAGTGTCAAAGGGAGAATTCGGAAAAAAGGGAAAAAGTATGTGGCGAAAGTGTACAGCTATGTGGAGAATACCTCTTTTACGGTAAATAACTCTTATACAGTCAATACAGTGGTGCACTATTTCGATGAAACGCACACAGAAAGAGAGGCTGTCATTCCGACATGTTTTGAAAAGGGTTCCTCTAAAATGCTTCCTATCGGAATGACCGTTGACATTTATTGCTACCGGGATAAATATGACTATGATCCGAAATCTGTCAGAAGTGAATATCTGCCGGGAGAGGAAGAACTGATGGATGACAAGCCGGTAGATCCGATGCAGCTGAAAATGGTGGCTGTTTCGTGCCCGAACTGTGGTTCCAGCTTTCAGGCTGCAACGGGGTATTCCAGCAAGTGTCCGTATTGTGGCAGCTATATCAATGCGTAAAGGGATTGGAATCCGGTCTGTTAGAAGACCGGATTTATTTATTGCTATTTTTCGGCAAATTATATAAGATGATAAAAATAGTACTATTTTTCTGGGGGCTCGGATGATGATAAAGATTTTTTTGGTGGAAGATGAAATTGCAATCCGTAAGGGAATCAAAAACAGTATTGACTGGGAAAAAGAAGGATATGAGTTTGTGGGAGAAGCGGGAGATGGTGAACTCGCATATCCGATGATCTTAAAGACGAAGCCGGATATTCTGATCACAGATATCAAAATGCCTTTTATGGATGGATTACAGCTTAGTAAGCTGGTCAGAAAAGAACTTCCCGCAACCAAAATATTGATCCTGAGCGGATATGACGAATTTGAATATGCAAAAGAGGCGATCAAATTACAGGTTGCGGAATATTTGTTGAAACCAATCTCTTCCGCAAAGCTTCTGGATGTGCTCGCACAGGTGAAAGAAGTGATCAGACAGGAGCAGGAAGAAAAAGAACTGATCAAGAAGTATAGAGAAGATATGAAGGAAAACCGTGAGCTGGAAAAAGAACGGTTTTTAAACCAGATCATAACACAGAATCTAAGTCTGGCTCAAATGCTGGAGACAGGAGAATCTCTGGGGATGGATCTGAGTGCGCCCTTATATAATATACTGCTTTTAAAAATTACCGAAAACGGGGGAAAGCAGGAGACGTATGCTGAAATTGAGAGCGCGCTGGATACGTTAAGCGGTGTATTTTCTTTCCGGAGAGGCGTGGATGAATGGCTCTTCTTACTGACTGCGGATGATGCAGAGAAGATGGAGAGGCGGATTGAAAGCTGCAGAAAGACAGTCAGACAGATCACAGAAAAAACAGATCCGCCGGTGGAATACTTCGGAGCACTCGGAAATCCGGTGGAAAGACTCAGGGAGATCAAAAATTCTCTGAAAGAGGCTGAAAAGAAGTTTGCTTTCCAGTATTTAAAAAAGTGGAACCAGATTTTGGAAATACCGGTCAGAGATGTCGGATCATCCGAAAATCCGCAGACTGAAAAGAATGAAAATGAAGAACTTCTGATCAGTTCTGTACAGGTTGATAAACTCAATCACAAAATTATTGAGAATTTCATTCATACAGGTCTGCGCAGGGAAGTTTCCAACTTTGTAGATGATTATTTTATGAGTCTGGGTGAAAAGAGTGTCCAGTCACTGATGTTCAGACAGTATGTTGCCATGGATTTTTATCTGGCTGCGGTAGCTTTTCTGGAAAGGCTTGGATTTTCCTCAAAAGAACTGGTAGAGCGTTGCGGTGATCTGAAGGAAATGGAACAGGTGATACAGACAATAGAGCAGACAAAAGAATATATCAAAAAAGTACTCGATGCAACATTGGAATGTCGGGAGTCTGTGTCAAGGAAGCGTTACAGTGATCTTTTAAAAGAGGCTGTTTCCTACATCGAGCATCATTATGAGGAAGAAGATATTTCACTGAATCAAGTGGCTGCAAGTGTAAATATCAGTCCAAGTCATTTCAGTACAATATTCAGTAAGGAAATGGGAGAAACCTTTATTGAATATTTGACAAACGTCAGAATGGAAAGGGCAAAGCAGCTTCTGCGGAGCAGTACAATGAAAACGGCAGAAATTGCGTATGCAGTTGGCTACAAGGATGCGCATTATTTCAGTTATCTGTTTAAAAAAGTACAAAAGTGTACCCCGCGTGAATTCCGTACACAGGTATAAGACAGGAGGCAGTTTTGAAAAAGAATTCGTTGCTGAAACAACGTCTGAATATGTTGATGGG
>ERZ825137.4380-NODE-4380-length-14160-cov-4.154981_pt1 | contig 14160 bp, 15 predicted proteins | sample MGYA00519873_ERZ825137 | MGnify/ENA primary metagenome ERZ825137 (study PRJEB31778, sample SAMEA3449190) | human gut metagenome | biome: human gut; feature: human-associated habitat; material: faeces | place: United Kingdom | collected 2010/2012 ...
GCAACCCTTCAGACAGGTAAAGAAGGACGTTCTTATACTAAGGTTATCAAAATGGTAAAGTCTCCGAAAACTGGGGCTTACGTTTTTGATGAACAAATGGTTCCGAATGAAAAAGTTCAAGATTTCTTTAAAAAATAATAAGAATCTTATATAATTGAACAATAAAGAGTTCCTTTCATAAAGAATGAAAGGAACTTTTTTTGTTTTACTAACTGATTTATCTTATCTTTGTGGCAATTAAAATAAAAATATTATGGGATTCTTTGATTTTTTCTCAAAAGATAAAAAAGAAACATTGGATAAAGGACTTGCCAAAACGAAAGAAAGCGTTTTTAGCAAGATAACTCGCGCTGTAGCCGGTAAATCTAAGGTAGATGACGAGGTTTTGGATAATCTGGAAGAAGTTTTAGTTACTTCAGATGTTGGAGTGGAGACTACTTTGGAAATCATAAAGCGTATTGAAGAACGCGTAGCTAAGGATAAATATATTAATACTGAAGAACTAAATCGTATACTGAAAGAAGAAATAGCTGCGTTGTTGACTGAAAATAATTCGGTGGATGCGGAGAAATTTGAAACTCCGGAAGATAAAGTTCCTTATGTGATTATGGTTGTAGGAGTGAATGGAGTAGGAAAAACTACAACTATTGGTAAGTTAGCATATCAATTTAAGAAGGCTGGTAAATCTGTATTCTTGGGAGCTGCTGATACATTTCGTGCCGCTGCGGTAGAACAGCTGGTAATTTGGGGAGAACGTGTTGGGGTTCCAGTGATCAAACAAAATATGGGAGCAGATCCGGCTTCGGTGGCGTTTGACACATTGAATTCGGCCGTAGCAAATAAAGCGGATGTTGTAATTATTGATACAGCAGGGCGTTTGCATAATAAAGTTGGGTTAATGAATGAGTTAACCAAAATTAAAAATGTGATGAAGAAAGTGGTACCTCATGCGCCGAATGAAGTTTTGCTTGTATTGGATGGGTCTACCGGGCAAAATGCTTTTGAACAGGCTAAGCAGTTTACTTTGGCGACTGAGGTTACGGCAATGGCAATAACGAAGCTGGATGGAACTGCAAAAGGAGGGGTGGTTATCGGTATCTCCGACCAGTTTAAAATCCCTGTAAAATATATAGGTTTGGGTGAAGGAATGGAGGATTTGCAACTATTCCGTAAGAAAGAGTTTGTTGATTCTTTGTTTGGTGAAGCGAAATGAAGCGTAATACAGTAGATATTATAACGTTAGGCTGTTCTAAAAATCTGGTTGATTCCGAGAAATTGATTCGTCAGTTGGAAATAAACGGATATAAGGTAACACATGATTCGGAAGATCCCAAGGGGGAAATTGCTATAATTAATACTTGTGGATTTATTGGAGATGCGAAGGAAGAGTCTATTAATACTATTCTGGAATTTTGTCAGGCAAAGGAAGAAGGTAATTTGAAGAAACTTTATGTAATGGGATGTTTATCAGAGCGTTATTTAAAGGATTTAACTGTAGAAATTCCTCAAGTCGATAAATTTTATGGTAAGTTTAATTGGAGTGAATTGTTACAGGATCTGGGTAAAGCTTATCATTATGAATTGCAGTCTGAAAGAAGTTTGACAACACCTTCTCATTATGCTTATCTTAAAATATCGGAAGGGTGTGACCGTAAATGTTCCTATTGTGCAATTCCGATTATAACGGGAAAGCATGTGTCACGTCCGATTGAAGAAATTCTTGAGGAAGTGAAATCTTTGGTAAAAAAAGGGGTGAAAGAATTTCAGGTAATAGCGCAGGAACTAACTTTTTATGGAATTGATTTGTATAAGAAACAAATGCTTCCGGAATTAATAGAGCGCTTAGCAGATATTGAAGGGGTGGAATGGATTCGTTTACATTATGCTTATCCGGCACATTTTCCTGAAGAACTTTTCAGAGTTATGCGAGAAAGAGATAATGTATGTAAATATATGGATATCGCATTGCAACATATCAGTGATAATATGCTGAGTAGAATGCGTAGGCAAGTTACGAAACTTGAAACCTATCGATTAATTCAACGTTTTAGAGAAGAAGTACCTGGTATTCATTTGCGTACGACTCTAATGGTTGGGTATCCGGGAGAGGAGGAAGCAGATTTTGAGGAGTTGAAGGAGTTTGTCAGACAGATGAAATTCGATAGAATGGGTGCTTTTGCTTATTCTGAAGAAGAGGGGACTTATGCTGCTGAACATTATGTGGATTCTGTTCCAAATGAAATTAAACAACGCAGGTTGAATGAATTGATGAGTATTCAGCAGGAGATTTCAGCAGAGTTGAGTGAGAAAAAGATTGGAAAGAAATACAAGGTAATTATTGACCGAATTGAGGGGAATTTTTATGTAGGTCGTACGGAGTATGATTCTCCGGAGGTGGATCCGGAAGTTCTTATTTCTTGTAGTGAAAAACAGTTGTCAATAGGCTCGTTTTATGAGGTGGAAATTATTTCTGCCGATGATTTTGATTTGTATGCTTCGGTTCTTTCATAAGTGTAAGCAAGATTAGTGTTAATGATTAAATTGATAGCCTTGAATAATAAAGAATTTATATCGGAATTGTCTAATCGACTTAACTATACAATTAAAGATACTTCGGATTTGGTACAACTTGTTACGGCTGCAATGATCGAGCAATTGCAAGCTGGAAATATTGTTTCAATTCAAGGATTTGGCTCTTTTGAAGTAAAAAAGAAAATGGAACGCATATTAGTTAATCCAGTAACAAAAAAGCGTTTACTTATTCCTCCGAAACTAGTTTTAACTTTTAAACCAAGTACCCTGTTGAAAGAGAAGTTTAAATGAGGTAAAAGACTATGAATGATAAAATTACATTGCAAGATATCATTAATTTGCTTGTCCAAAGACAAAATATAGCTAGAAAAGATGCTGAAGCTTTTGTAAAGGCTATGTTTGATTTGATAGAGGAAGTCTTGGAGAGTGAAAGGTATGTGAAGGTAAAAGGACTTGGTGTGTTTAAACTTACTGAAGTCGAAAGCCGGAAGAGTGTGAATGTAAATACTGGAGAACGTTTTGAGATTCAAGGTCATTCAAAAATATCGTTTACTCCCGATTCTGTGGTTAGAGATCTGATAAATAAGCCTTTTTCTCATTTTGAGACGGTTACTTTAAATGAAGGTCTGATTTTTGATGATACATTCGAGGGGATAGAAGCGGATTCGAATAAGTTGGATGAAGAGGTGGAGAATTCAGAAACTTTTATAGCCTTTGAAGAGATGAAAAATCTGTCTGGTAAAGTAGAAGATGAGAAAAAAGAATTAGAATTAAATAGAATTATATCATCTTCTACAGAAGCAAGGGTTGAAGTGCCTCAAAAAATAGCGGATGAAAAATTAGAATATGGGAAAAAGTTGAAGACTGAAGAAACGGGAGAAAATGGAATTAAATTGAATAAAGCAGATACCAAAGTACGTAAAGGCTGGTATGTGATTCTTATATTACTATGCATTTGCGTATTAGTAGGATATAAACTATATAATGTGAACGAGGTCGAACCGGTATCAAAGATTTTGGATGCTCGAGCAATTGATCCGGAACCAAGCTTACAACCGATTCCATCGAAATTATTAAAGAGAGATACATTAATCTTTGATACTATAAGAAGTATGAAAGGAGATAATGTTTCTATCAGAAAAGAATTTGTTGGAAATAAAGACTCTGTTAGGAGAAAAGCTGCATTGCCAATGGAGACACTTTCGGCACAAGTAGAATATAATATAGTAGGTGTTCTACAAAATCATACTATAAGTGGAGGTGAAACTTTGCGTAAGATTTCTTTAAGATATTATGGGAGTAAGGAACTTTTTACTTATATAGTACAATATAATTCGGATATAATTAAAAATCCGGATAATGTTCCGATTGGAACGGTGATTAAAATCCCGAAATTGAAACAAAAATAATATATAAAAAGATGGAAGAAAGAGATCCTCGTCCCTATTTTATAATTATAATAATTTTAGTTATTATAGCTTTAATAAGTGTATTATTGTTTTTTATAATGCCAGAAATGATTGAACGCATATTGTTTTAATTACAAATACTCTTAAAATCTAAGTCTTTAGAATCTTTTTTAGTAAATATTAATTGTTTCTGTTAATTATAAAGCGTATTTTTGGCCAGCAAAAAAGTGGAGGAGACAGTTAATTAAGGAAGTAATTATATTTCTTTCGGAATAGAAATAAAATAAATAATTTAATGAATTATGACTGAAGCAATTGATATTCGTGAATTAAACGAACGGATTGAGAAACAAAGTGCATTTGTTACGAACCTGATGACAGGTATGGATCAGGTGATTGTAGGACAAAAACATTTAGTAGAGTCTTTATTAATAGGTTTGTTATCTGACGGGCATGTTTTATTAGAGGGCGTTCCTGGTTTGGCAAAAACATTGGCAATTAAAACATTGGCGTCATTGATTGATGCTAAATACAGTCGTATACAGTTTACACCTGATTTATTACCGGCTGATGTGATAGGTACGATGATTTATAGTCAAAAGGAAGAACTTTTTATTGCAAATAAAGGACCGATATTTGCTAATTTTGTGTTAGCTGACGAAATTAACCGTGCTCCAGCTAAAGTGCAAAGTGCTTTGCTCGAAGCTATGCAGGAACGTCAGGTAACATTGAGTAAAGAGACATTTGCATTACCGGAACCATTCTTAGTGTTGGCTACCCAGAATCCGATAGAGCAGGAAGGTACCTATCCTCTTCCTGAAGCTCAGGTTGACCGTTTTATGTTGAAAGTAATTATTGATTATCCAAAATTGGAAGAAGAGAAAAAAATTATTCGTCAGAATATTTCTGGTGAAAAAATAACTGTACGTCCAATACTGCGTAGTGAAGAGATTTTGGAAGCACGTAATGTGGTCCGTCAGGTATATTTGGATGAGAAAATAGAACAATACATTGCTGATATTGTATTTGCAACACGCTATCCGTCTAAGTATGGATTAAAAGAACTGGAAGATTTGATTTCATTCGGAGGTTCTCCGCGAGCATCTATAAATCTTGCTTTGGCAGCTCGTACTTATGCTTTTATTAAACGTCGTGGTTATGTAATACCAGAAGATGTTCGGGCTGTTGCACATGATGTACTCCGTCATCGTATTGGTTTGACTTATGAGGCTGAGGCAAGCAATGTGAATTCAGACGAAATTATAAGTAAAATTTTAAATAAGGTTGAGGTACCTTAAATAGATAATGGAAACGAACGAACTTTTGAAGCGGGTTCGCCAAATTGAGATAAAGACTCGCGGATTATCAAGCAATATTTTCGCAGGGCAGTACCATTCAGCGTTTAAAGGACGTGGAATGGCTTTTTCTGAGGTCCGCGAATATCAATATGGTGATGATGTCCGGGATATTGATTGGAATGTGACAGCTCGGTTCGATAAACCTTATATAAAGGTTTTTGAAGAAGAACGTGAGTTAACTGTTATGTTATTGATTGATGTATCTGCTAGTCTGGATTTTGGTACCATAAAACAAATGAAAAAAGATATGATTACCGAAATTGCGGCAACTTTAGCTTTTTCTGCTATTCAAAATAATGATAAAATTGGAGTCATTTTCTTTTCGGATAAAATAGAAAAGTTTATTCCTCCTAAAAAGGGACGTAAACATATTCTTTATATTATTAGAGAACTAATAGACTTTAAACCGGAAAGTCAACGTACGGATATAAAATTAGTTATTGAATATTTAACGAATGTAATAAATAAACGTTGTACGGCATTTCTTTTGAGTGATTTTATTGTCCAGCAGGATTTTCGCAATGCATTAACTATTGCAAACCGTAAGCATGATATTGTGGCAATTCAAGTCTATGATCGTAGAATTGAAGAGTTGCCTGATGTCGGTTTGATGAAAGTTAGGGATGCGGAAACTGGTCATATGCAATATATTGATACGTCATCATCAATGTTAAGACGAATACATCATGAATGGTGGATAAAAAAACAAGCTCAATTGAATGAAGTATTTACGAAAAGTAATGTGGATTCTGTTTCTATCCGTACAGATCAGGATTATGTGAAGTCGCTTTTAAATCTGTTTGCTAAACGAAATTAGTTGATAATGAATAAGAAGACATTTTTACATAGAGGATTAATCTTGAGCCTTTTGCTGTGTTTGTTAGTTTTTCCTATAAATGCACAAAATGTAACGGTGGATGTGAGTATTGATTCATTGCAATTATTTATTGGCCAGCAGGCAAAAATAAAGTTGGAAGTAAGTTATGATGCGAATCAAAAAATGAGATTGCCTGTTTTTAATGATACAATTATCACGGGAGTAGAAGTGGTAGATATAGCGAAGCCTGATACGCAGTTTTTAAATGATAAAAAAAGGTTGCTGATAATGCAGGAGTATACGATAACTTCTTTTGATTCGGCTCTTTATTATTTGCCTCCTTTTGAGGTATTAGTAGATGATAAACCCTATTACTCGAAAAGTTTGGCATTGAATGTACTTTCAATTCCAGTAGATACTTTGCATCCTGATCAGTTCTTTGGTCCGAAAGATATCATGAAGCCTCCTTTTGCTTGGGAAGATTGGGAGTTAATTATTTGGTTTTCATTAATTTCTATACCTTTTATTATATTAATAATTTACTTGGTGGTAAGATATAACGATAATAAGCCTATAATTAGAACAATAAAAATAGAACCGAAACTTCCTCCTCATCAGCAAGCGATGAAGAAGATTGAGCGTATAAAGGCTGAGAAAAGCTGGCAGAAAGGAGAACATAAGGCTTATTATACGGAATTGACAGATACGATACGTACTTATATTAAAGATCGTTTTGGATTTAATGCATTAGAAATGACTTCTTCGGAGATTGTGGATCGTTTACTTCAGGAAAAGGATACAAAACTAATAAAAGAGTTAAAGACTTTATTTCAGACTGCTGATTTAGTAAAATTTGCCAAGCATAATCCGTTAATTAATGAAAATGATATGAATCTGGTGAATGCTATTGATTTCATTAATCAGACAAAAGTTGAAATTGATCCGAATATAAAACAGCAACCAATGGAAATTACTGTTGAAGAAAAGCGTTCTCGTAGGGCTAAAATTATGTTGCTTTCTATAATAGTCGTTTTATCTGTTGCTGTAATTGGTATGTTGTTTGTCATTCTTCGGGATATTTATAATTTATGTTTTTAATAAAGTAAAAGATGATTTTTGCGAATATAGAATATCTATTTTTATTTCTGTTGCTTATACCGTATATTATATGGTATATTTTGAAGAGAAGTAAGAATGAACCTGCCCTGCAAGTTTCGGATACTCATATGTATACATATGCTCCGAGGAGTTACAAGATTTATTTGTTGCATTTTCCTTTTATTTTAAGGATTATTGCATTGAGTATGATTATCTTAGTACTGGCACGTCCGCAAACGACTGATAATTGGCAAAATACAGAAGTGGAAGGTATTGACATAATGTTGGCAATGGACGTGTCTACAAGTATGTTAGCTGAGGATTTGAAACCGAATCGTCTGGAAGCCGCTAAACAAGTAGCAGCGGAATTTATAAATGGCCGGCCAAATGACAATATAGGATTAACGATTTTTGCTGGAGAGGCTTTTACACAATGTCCTCTTACTGTGGATCATGCAGTTCTTTTAAATTTGTTTGATGGAATAAAATGTGATATTGCTCAGCGTGGTTTAATAGAGGATGGAACAGCGATAGGTATGGGTATTGCTAATGCTGTAACTCGTTTAAAAGATAGTAAGGCTAAATCGAAAGTTGTCATACTTTTAACGGATGGATCGAACAATAAAGGAGATATTTCTCCATTAACTGCAGCAGAGATTGCTAAAAACTTTGGTATCAGAGTGTATACAATTGGCGTGGGGACGAATGGAACTGCTCCATATCCTATATTAACTTATGCTGGAACTCAATATATGAATATGCCTGTAGAGATTGATGAGTCGACTTTGACTCAGATTGCAGGGATTGCTAATGGTAATTATTTCCGAGCTACTAGTAATTCGAAGTTAAAGGAAGTTTATGAAGAAATAGATAAACTGGAAAAGACAAAACTGAATGTAAAGGAGTTTAGCAAGCGTAAAGAAGAATATCAACTCTTTGCATGGGTTGCACTTTTTTGTATATTAGGTGAAGTATTATTGCGTAATTCTGTTTTGAAAAAAATACCTTAAAATTGAAAAGGAGATAGATTATGTTTCGATTTGCAGATCCGACATATTTGTATACGTTGATTATATTGCCATTTTTGGCTATATTTTATTTTTATTCTAATTATCGGCGTAGAAAGAATATTCGTAAATATGGAGATCCTGAATTGATAGAAAGTTTAATGCCGGAGGTTTCTAAATATCGTCCGGATGTTAAATTTTGGATTGTATTAATAACGTTGGGATTGATTATTGTGATGATTTCACGCCCTCAGTTTGGTTCTAAGATGGAGACGGTAAAAAGGAGCGGAGTGGAGGTTGTGATAGCCTTGGATATTTCCAATTCAATGCTTGCCCAAGATGTTATTCCAAGTCGATTGGATAAATCAAAAAAGCTTGTATCCAGAATGGTTGATGAATTTACTAATGATAAAATAGGGCTGATTGTTTTTGCAGGAGATGCTTTTACTCAGCTGCCTATAACGAGTGACTATATTTCAGCTAAAATGTTTTTGGAATCAATATCTCCTGCATTGATAAGTAGTCAAGGTACAAATATTGGTGGTGCTATTCGTTTGGCAATAAGAAGTTTTACTCCTCAAGAAGGGGTAGGTCGTGCTATAGTAGTAATAACTGATGGTGAAAATCATGAGGGTGGGGCTATAGAAGCAGCGAAAGAAGCTGCTGAGAAGGGTATAAAAGTATATGTGTTAGGAGTTGGTTCTCCTGAAGGATCGCCCATCCCTATAAGAGGAAGTAATGATTTTCGTAAAAATAAAGATGGCAATGTTATTGTTACACGTTTGAATGAAGAAATGTGCCAAGAAATAGCTAAGGCTGGTAATGGAGGATATATCAGGGTGGATAATTCAAATTCTGTGCAAAGGGCATTACAAAAAGAAATTGAGAAGTTAGCAAAAGCTGATGTTGAGAGTACTATATATACCGAATTTGATGAACAATTTCAAGTAATTGCTTGGGTAATATTCTTTTTGTTATTAATAGAAATGTTGATTTTGGAGAAAAAGAATCCTTTATTTAAAAATATAAAGTTTTTTCGTTAATAAAGAAAGTATGGTGCAAAGATATATATTGTTATTGATATTCATGTTATTAGGAGGGATCTCTTCTGCTCAAAAAAGTGAAAGAGATTATCTTCGTAGTGGAAATAGATTGTATAAGGATAGTTTATTTATTAAAGCTGAGATTGATTATCGTAAAGCATTGGATACTAATCCTAAGTTAACTGAAGCTCTATATAATTTAGGTAATGCCTTAATGATGCAACAGAAAGGTAATGAAGCCATAGAGCAATATGATGCTGCTTCTAAAGTGGAGACGAATAAAATGAAGTTGTCGAAGATTTATCATAATATGGGAGTCCTACTACAGGCTTCGAAACAATATCCGTTATGTATAGAAGCTTATAAGAAAGCATTGCGTAATAATCCTGATGATGATGAAACAAGATATAATTTGGCTTTAGCGCAAAAAATGTTAAAGAATCAGAAACAAGATAATAATCAACAACAGAATCAAGAGAATAAGAATCAGAATAAGGAGGAAAATAAGAAGGACGAGCAAAATAAAGATAAGCCGAATCAAGATCAAAAGAACCAAGATGAAAAAGAATCACAGAAGCAACCTCAGAATCAGATGTCTAAGGAAAATGCTTTACAACTGTTGAATGCAGTTATGCAAGATGAAAAAGAGGTTCAAGATAAGGTGAAGAAGCAATTGCAGGTTAAAGGTAAGAAATTTGATAAGGATTGGTAATGATGAATAATAATAAAATGGGTAAGATGAAAAGGTTAATCTTTCTATATGTATGCATAATAATTGGTGTAAATGTTTATGCGGATGATATACGTTTTATTGCTTCAGCACCAGATGTTGTTGTAAATGGGGAACAATTCAAATTGACTTTTACGATTAATACACAAAAGGTGAAAGATTTTCGTGCTCCGGTAATAAATGATTTTGAAGTGTTAATGGGACCTAGTCGGTCGCAGCAAAGCAGTACGCAAATAATAAATGGAAATTATTCCTCAACGAGTTCCATAACATATACTTATGTTTTGATGCCTAAAGCAGAAGGTTCCTTTGTGATTCCTAGTGCAACGATTGTTGCGGATGGGGATAATATTAAATCAAATTCGGTGAAAATAAAGGTCTTACCTTCGGATCAAACAAGTGGAGCGGGAAATGCAAGGTCTACACGAAATGGCGTTTCACAAACCTCATCAGCAGGGAATAAAATATCTGATAGGGATTTATTTATAACAGCAACAGCAAGTAAGACAAATGTATATGAGCAAGAAGCTATTCTTTTGACTTATAAGGTTTATACAGTATTGAATTTAACTAGTTTACAAGGTAAAATGCCTGACTTAAAGGGATTTCATACGCAGGAAGTTGAGTTACCAAGGTCTAAAACTTTTTCTTTAGAGCATTATAATGGAAGAAACTATAAAACAGTTGTATGGAGTCAGTATATCCTTTTTCCTCAGCAATCGGGAAAGTTAGAAGTTCCTTCTATAACATTTGAGGGAATTATAGCTCAACAGCTCCATTCTGATGATCCTTTTGAGGCTTTTTTTAATGGAGGTTCTAATTTTGTGGAGATAACCAAGGTCATTAATACTCCTAAAATCGTTATAAATGTAAATCCTTTACCTGCAGGAAAACCTGCTAATTTTTCTGGAGCAGTAGGAGAATTTTCTATTAATTCATCCATCAATACAGAAGAGCTTAAGACGAATGATGCTGTAACGATAAAAGTTGTAATTTCTGGAACTGGTAATATGAAATTGATTTCTACTCCACAAGTAGATTTTCCTAAAGATTTTGAAATATATGATCCAAAGATTGATAACAAGTTTACTTTAACCAAGAACGGTTTATCAGGAAATAAAGTTATTGAATATTTAGCAATACCCCGTCATGCCGGAAATTACCAGATTCCTTCTATAGAGTTTACGTATTTTGATTTAAAAACTAAGAGTTATAAAACTCTTAAAACGCAAGATTATGAGTTAAAAGTAACGAAAGGTAAGGGAAATGCAGATCAAGCTTTGGCAGATTTTACTAATAAGGAAGATTTGAAGATACTTGGAAAAGATATTCATTTTATAAAGATGAATGATGATTCATTAAAGTATAAAGGAGAATTCTTTTGGGGGTCGGGAACTTATTATCTCTACTATATAGTTCCTTTATGCTTATTGATTCTTTTTGTTATTATATATAGAAAACAAGCTGTTGAAAATGCTAATATGGCCAAAGTCCGAATTAAAAAGGCGAATAAAATAGCTACAAAGCGTATGAGGTATGCGAATAAATTGCTTTCCGAAAATAAAAAAAATGAGTTTTATGATGAGGTCTTAAAAGCATTATGGGGATACATTAGTGATAAGTTAAATATTCCAGTTTCGCAGCTTTCAAAAGATAATATAGAGTCTGAGTTGTCCAAATATGGTATATCTCAGGAACTTATCGGAAACTTTATTGAGACTTTAAATGAATGTGAATTTGCCCGTTATGCTCCTGGAGATGAAAATAAGGCCATGGATAAGGTATATGAATCAGCTATAGATGTAATTAGTAAGATGGAGAATCAGATAAAACATTGATAGAGTTAATTAAAATAGGAGATAAATATATGAAAAAAGTTATTATATTTTGTTTTTTTGTTGTTTCTGTAGCATATATTTATGCTCAAAAGAGTTCAATAGTGGTAGATTCTCAGAAAGTCAAGATAGCATCTTTAGATCATAAAAAAATAAAGACAAATATTCCCTTGACAAAAGCTCAGGCAGACAGCGCATATATTCGTGGTGATTATGTATCAGCTATAGCTATTTATGAAGAGATATTAGCTAACAAGGGAGAATCTGCGGATATATATTATAATCTGGGAAATAGCTATTATAAAAATAATAATATATCAAAATCTCTTTTAAATTTGGAAAGAGCTTTGTTATTAGATCCTGGAGATAGTGATATTCGATTTAATTTAGATTTAGTAAGAAGTAAAACAGTTGATAAAGTAGCTTTTGTTAATGAAGTATTTTTTGTTACTTGGTTTCACTCAATAAGAAATTGGATGAGTGCTGATCAATGGGGGAAAGTTGCGATAGCTTCTTTTTTTGTTTTTACTATTTCAGTTTCCTTATATATCTTTGGGAAGAAAATAGGTTTTAAGAAAATAGGTTTTATTGTGGCTATTTTTGCTTTTATAATAGTTATCTTAGCTAATACTCTTGCGTATTTTCAAAAAAAATCGTTATTAGATCGGAGAAATGCTATAATAATGGTTCCAAGTGTTACGGTGAAAAGCACTCCTACTGAAGGAGGGACAGATTTATTTATTTTACATGAAGGTCATAAAATAAATATAAAAGATTCCTATATGAGAGATTGGGTTGAAATTAGATTAGAAGATGGAAATGTAGGATGGGTTCCTGTATCTGTTATTGAAATAATTTAATATATATTAATTGCTAATGGAGTATGCTAAGAATATATTTATAGAAAATGTAAAAGATACATTTTTAAATATATGGTTGTGGATTCCATTGATGGTTGCTATATTTTATATTTTAATTAAAAATAATTCTTGGAAAAGATTTTTAGTCAATTTGTTCTCAATATTATTTCTTCTTATGTTGAGTTTACGGATTGCAAAACAGTGGGTAGGAGAGAAAGAAGAATTTATAAGTGTAGTTGTTGCTATAGGATGCTTTTTACTTTGTCTTATTCGGAGTCTGAAGTTTATAATATTTGTTTTGCTATGTTTTATTGGACTTCTAGTTGTTTTTTGGAATATAGAAGATATAATATATCAGTTTATTCAAGGATTATTAATCTCTAGTTTTGTGTATTTGTTGAGTCTGTATATCATAAACTGTATAGTCAAGGAACGAAGTAATTATATCTCGGATGAATATACCAAAGCAGGATATCTAGTAGGTGACGTTAATTTACTCATTTTATTTATATGTTTTATTTTAAATTTAATTCTTCTGATTAGTTTATTTAAATTGATATATATAATAACATAATTTTGATTGTGTATTAAACTCTTGGTATTTTTCTTTAAAAAAGTCACTTTTTTCTTTGTTGATATACTATCTTTTATTACATTTATTGCGTGATAATTCTCACGAGTATATAACCTTATAAATTATTATATTATGGATAGAACAATAACATTTAATGAGCTTCGTAAAATTAAAGATTCGTTACCTAATGGGAGTATGCATAGAATTGCAGATGAGCTAAATTTAGATGTTGAAACTGTTCGCAATTTCTTTGGGGGACAGAATTTTAAAGATGGAAAAAGTGTTGGATTCCATTTAGAAGCAGGTCCTGGTGGGGGAATTGTGAAATTGGATGATACTACAGTGTTAGATAGAGCCTTAGAAATTTTAGATGAATTGAAGATAAATTATATGGAACAAGAAGAAGTTACAAATGGTTAAGAGTAATAGAGCAAACCACGATTTTAGCCGTAAGATTTGCCATCTCTTAGGAATTTCAGTGTTTCACTTTTTTATACGCATAAATAGTAAGTTTCTTTTGAGAGAGAAACTTACTATTTGTTTTTTATCCTTGTGGGGAGGTTTCACGGATTAGTTAGGGTTGTAAACCGTTCAATTGAGTGTAAGGCTAGTACTTCCTGAAGATCCTCAATATCAAGCTTTTCGGCCAGTTCCTGATGAATGACTTACAATCTTATAGTTCGTAATAGGGTGGGAAGGGTCATCAATACCATAAAACAGTTGGTAATGGAGATTACCCATTAAGGTGCTCGATGAGTTTAAGGTCTGAAAAAGCTAGTGTATGCTTCTGCACTTTTTATGCTTTTCTGCTCCTTCCTGTTAAAATGAGGCCGATTTAATTCGGGACATTCAGGAAATACTATAAAATTAGCCAACTAATTCAAGCTCAAAGTATTG
>ERZ825137.4381-NODE-4381-length-14159-cov-3.545094_pt1 | contig 14159 bp, 9 predicted proteins | sample MGYA00519873_ERZ825137 | MGnify/ENA primary metagenome ERZ825137 (study PRJEB31778, sample SAMEA3449190) | human gut metagenome | biome: human gut; feature: human-associated habitat; material: faeces | place: United Kingdom | collected 2010/2012 ...
GTCCCCTTCCTGAAACACCTTATCCTGCTCCAACGAGCCGTTGAGCATGTTGACCCCGCTGGTCACCTGCCCTTTGAAAGACCCGTCTAATAAACGAATGGTGCAGATCTGCTCTCCAGAACGAACCAGCCCGGTGTCAATAATGGCCTGATTGTCGCAGGCAATCACCCTGGCAGTGCAGTGGTCGGCCTCCGTAAAAATCACCGCGTCCTCATATCCGGTGGGCAGAAAAGCCAGCAGCACAACGCAGAGCAAGCAGATCACCACCGGAAGATAATATAACTTTTTCTCTTTGGATATGGATGCAAACATGGTTTCCTCCAAACGCCGAAAGGCTGCGGCGAAGCGGCGCTCCTCCGCAGCCTTTGGCCGCTTTTTTTATTATTGAGAAATCTGAAGCAGTCCGGCCAGCTTGTGATAAATCTGTGTATTGTCGTAATATCCTTCAAACATGCCGCTACCCTCTCCCTGGGCAAAAACCGCCACCGGCAAACCGGTATGAGCGTAGGAGGAAAAGTGAATGCCGGATTTATTGTTGAGCAGATGAGTGATGGTCACAGAAAGGGGTTCATAGGTGCCATAGAGGACATATTCTTCCTGTGTCGGCTCCGTATCGCTGGGATTCATGGTTTTCTGGTAAGCTGCTTCCAGCAGGCCGTATTCATAATCAGTCAGCACCAGCTTGGAATCCTCCGTCGCCTCCGGGTCATTGGGAGCCATCAGACCAAAAAGCGCCTTGACATCCTGCATCACGGTCTCGAAAGAGGTATTCTCTTCCACGTATTTGGTCACATAATCACTGTCATATTTGGCGTAAGAAATCTTCTGGTTTTCCAGGTTGTCCAGATACGTGTCGTAATCGGTACCGGCGTATCCAATGGTCAGGCCGCCGGTCTCGTGGTCTCCGGTTACAAGAATCAGCGTTTCATCGGGGTGCTGTTCGTAAAATTTCAACGCCTCATCCACTGCGTCAGCCAAAGCCACTGTGTCGGCAATGGTGGATCCGGCATCGTTGGCATGACAGGCCCAGTCGATCTTTCCGCCTTCTACCATCATGAAAAATCCAGTGTCGTTGTCCAGCACCTCAATGCCCTTTTTCACATAATCGGCCAGTGCCCATTCCCCCTGGTCCCGGTCGTTGGCATAGCTCATGGCGTCACTGTCTGCCAGCGTTTCGGCCACTACAATGGCCTTGCCGTCAGCGGCAGTAAGGGCTTCTGCCTCAGCCTGCGTCTTGATGACCTTGTAGCCCCCTTCTTCCGCCAGTTGGTAAATATCGGTTTTGTCCTTCTCTTTGCCGGTGGGCTGCAACAGCGCGCCACCGCCAAAATAATCGAACCCGCTGGCAATCAGCTCCTGGCTGATTTCATAATAGCTGCTGCGGCTGGCCTGATGTGCATAAAAAGCAGCCGGCGTTGCATGATTGAGATTAACACTGGAGACAATGCCGATTTTAAAATTTTTCTGGGCTTTCAGTTGTTCGGCGATGGTTTTGTAAGACACGGTCTTGCTCTCATCCATATTGATGACGCCGCTGTGCGTTTTGTGTCCGGTAGAGATTGAGGTGGCGGTAGAAGCAGAGTCCGGACAGAAACTGGTGGAGTCGTAGGTATTAGCGGATCCGGCTACCGGGAACTGCATAAAGTTCAGCGCCTGAGAACCGTTCAGAATCCCGTCTCCGTCCTCGGCTAGCGCGCCCAGATAGTCTGCTACAGCCTGAAACTGAGGGTAGCTCATACCGTCTCCGATGAACAGAAATACATATTTGAGCTGTTTTTCCACGGCAGGTTTCTGCTGCGTCTGAGAAACCGCATCTGTTGCAGCGGATGACGCAACGGGCGTTTGCTGGCAGCCTGCGAACAATCCGCAGCACAGCATCAATGCCAGCACAAGTGCACACATTTTTTTCATCTTCGTTCCTCCAAAATTTACTTTTCGTGTTTCCACGGCTTTCATTTTACCCGGCACATGTAAACTGCTCCATCACTTTCCTGTAAAACTCCCGTCAAAAGCTCGTCACAAAAGAGGTTTTTTAGTAGAAAAAAGCGGAAAAAGGCCCCCTTTTGCGCAGAAAAATCTTATTTTTTCTCGGTTTTTGTCCCCATTTTCCACCCTCTCCCCTGCGCAGCATTGGTTTTTTTTCCTTGTGCGTTATAATAAAAGTAAATTTACACCAGGGAGGACAATGTTTTGTATATTGCGGATCTGCACATCCATTCCAAATACTCCCGGGCCACCAGCAAGGAGCTGGAGCCGGAGCCGCTGGATGCCTGGGCCAGAAGGAAGGGCATCGGCCTGGTAGGCACCGGCGACTTCACCCACCCGCAATGGCGGGACGAGCTGCGCCAGCAGCTGGTGCGCGACGAGGCCAGCGGCCTGTACCGCCTGTCCGGCCCGGCGGAGGAGCTGGACTTTTTGCAGGGGAAGACACCGCCGGATGCCGACGGGCCGCTCTTCCTGCTCCAGACCGAGATCAGCTCCATCTACAAGCGTCAGGGCAAGGTGCGCAAAGTCCACAACCTGATCTTCGTGCCCACGCTGGACGATGCCGACCGCCTTTCGCAGCGGCTGGAGCTGGTGGGCAACCTGCATTCCGACGGCCGTCCCATCCTGGGCCTGGACTCCCGCGACCTGCTGGAGATGACGCTGGATGTCTGCCCCGAGGCCGTGCTCATCCCGGCCCATGTCTGGACGCCGTGGTTCGCCCTGTTCGGCTCCAAGTCCGGTTTCGACCGGCTGGAGGACTGCTTCGACGACCTTTCCTCCCACATCTTCGCGCTGGAGACGGGCCTTTCCTCGGACCCGGGCATGAACCGCATGGTCAGCCAGCTGGACGGTTACGCGCTCATCTCCAATTCCGACGCCCACTCCGGGGCCAATCTGGGCCGCGAGGCCAACTTCTTTGCGGGCGAGCCCTCCTATGACGGCATCTTCGCCGCCCTGCGGGCCGCGGCCCGCCGCCTGCCGCCCGACCGGCAGCCCCAGGACTGCCGCTTCCTGGGCACCATGGAATTCTACCCCGAAAAGGGCAAATACCATCTGGACGGCCACCGGGCCTGCGGCGTGGTGCTGGAACCGCGCGAGGCCCTGGCCCTGGACAACATCTGCCCGGTCTGCGGCAAGCCCCTGACCATCGGCGTGCTGCACCGCGTCTGCGAGCTGGCCGACCGCGAAACGCCCGCCAGCCTGCTCCATGAGCCGGAGGCCCGGCCCCTGATCCCCCTGCCCGAACTGGTGGGCGAGATCCTGGGCGTGGGCAGCGGCTCGCGCAAGGTGCAGGACAAGTACGCGGCCCTGCTGCGCGAGCTGGGGCCCGATCTGGACATCCTCTGCCGCATGGACGAGGAGCAGGTGCGCCGCCACTGGGAGCCGCTGGGCGAGGCCGTGGCCCGCATGCGCCGGGGCCAGGTCATCCGCAAGGGCGGCTATGACGGCGAATACGGCGTGGTGCGCGTCTTCAGCCCCGAAGAGGCCGCGGAATGGCAGGGAGCGACCCGCAGCCGCAGCCTGCTGGACGGTGCCGCGCCCCGCAAGCGCGGACGGCCCAAAAAGATGGCGGAACCCGCCCCGCAGGCCCCGGAGCAGGAGACCGCCGCCACGGTGGCGGCCATCCGGGTGCGCCGCAAGAAGGACAGCGCCGCGCCTGCCGAAAGCGAACCCGAGCCCGCCACGCCCGACGGACGCACGCTGGGCGGCTTTTCCCCGGCACAGACCGAGGCCCTGACCGCCGGGCTGGAGACGGGCACGCCCGTGCTGGTGCTGGCCGGGCCCGGTGCGGGCAAGACGCGCGTACTGGTGGGCCGTCTGCAATATCTGCTGGCCCATGACGTACCGGCCTCGCAGCTGCTGGCCGTGACCTTCACCCGACGCGCCGCGCAGGAGATGCGGCAACGCCTGCAGGCCCCGGCCGGGGACGGCGCTGTCCCCGCGGCCCTGCCCCGCTGCGACACTCTGCATGCCCTGGCCTGGAGCGTGGTGCAGCGCGAGCTGCCCTCGGCGCTGCTCCTGCCCGAAGACGCGGCCAAGGCCTTGTTCGTGGATGCCGGGCACCCGGAGAGCCGCGAAGAACGCAAGACCCTGCGTCGCCTTTGGGAGCGTTTGCAGTGGTCTCGTGAACAGGGGCTGTCCGCCGACGAGCTCCCCGACGACCTGCGCGCCGCCGTGGCCGACTGGCAGGCTGCCCGTACTGTGCGCAGCCAGAGCCCGCTGCTGGACTACGCCGACCTGCTGGAATTCTTCCTTTTCCATCTGCGCGCCCGTCAGGGCGAGGACATCCGGCCCGATCTGGAGCATAGCCTGCTGCCGCCCGCCTGCCGGGCCCTGCTGGCTGCCGCCGTGACGGAACGGCACCATCCGGCCCAGACGCCTGCCCCCTCTCCCACGACTTCCGCCGGGCCGGACACGACGCCCGAACATCATGAAGCCCCGCACAAAGGCCACGCCGTGCCGCGCCAGATGTCCCTGCTGGGCATGGTGGCCGCCACGGCAGCCCCCGCCCCTGTTCCTGCACCCTCCCGCCGGGCTTCGGCCCTGCCCTGGCGGCATGTGCTGGTGGACGAGGTGCAGGACCTTTCCCCGGTGCAGCTGCGCCTGATCCGCGCCCTGTTGCCCGAGGACGGCAACGGCTTTTTCGGCATCGGCGACCCTGACCAGGCCATCTACGGCTTCCGTGGCGCCAGCGGCCAGAGCGAGGACAGCCTGCGCGCCCTCTGGCCCTCCCTGCGCGTCTGCCGTCTGGGCCAGAGCTACCGCGCCAGCCAGGGCGTGCTGGACATGGCCCAGAGCCTGCTGCAGGGCCGCGGGCACTGCGGCGCCCTGCAAGCCATGCGCCGGGAGCAGGCCCGCCTGCATCTTTTCTCCGCCCCCGACCAGCAGGCCGAGGCCCGCTGGATCGCGGGCCGCATCCGTCAGCTGCTGGGGGCCACGGCCCATACGCTCATGGACCAGATCGCCCAGGAAGACGAGCTGGCCGGGACCCTTTCTCCGGGCGACGTGGCCGTGCTGGTGCGCCTCAAGGCCCAGATACCGGTCATCCGCCGCGCGCTGGAGCAGGAGGGCATCCCCTGCGCCGCGCCCGCGCAGGAGGACTGCTGGCAAGATCCCCTTTGCGCCGCCGTGCTGCGTCTGGCCATCGCCCGCGGCCAGGGCGAGGCCCCTGTCCCTGTCAGCGACGACGCCGAGAGCGACGACCTGCTGCCCCTGCTGGAACAGGCGCTGGATCTGGCCCCGGACGCGCCCCTGCCCGATCCCCAGGCCCTGCAGGCCCGCCTTTCCGGACACAGCCGCCTGCCCGCCCCGCTCTGGCAGGGTACGGCCTGGAAGCAGCTTTGCCGTGCATGGCAGGACTGCGGCCAGTGGGAGGCCCTTGTGCAGCAGCTGGGCCTGCAACATGAGGCGGAACTCATCCGCGCCCGCTCGGAACAGGTGCAGATCCTGACCCTGCACGCCTCCAAGGGCCTGGAATTCCAGGCCGTGTTCCTGCCCGGACTGGAAGAGGGCCTGCTGCCCATGCGCCGGGACCTGCTGCTGGAGACCCCGGACGACGACATGTCCCCCGCCGCGCAGGCCGCCCGCCTGGAAGAAGAGCGCCGCCTGTTCTATGTGGGCCTGACCCGTGCCGCCCGCGCCCTGTATGTGAGCCACAGCGCCGGGCGCCGCCTCTTCGGCCGGGAACTGGCGCTGGAACCCTCCAGCTTCCTGCCGCTGGTGCGCGACTTCTGCCGCCAGAGTACCCTGGCCCGCCACACCAAGGCCGTGCGGGAACATCTGTCGCTGTTCTAGATGGAAAGGCTGTCTTGAGGGAGGGGGGACCTCCTCCCTCAAACTCCCTCCCCCTTCCCCAGCGCGCGTCATTCGACAGCCATTCCCGCAGAACGATCCATCATCCTGTTTCCGTATGACCGTCATCCGTCCTGCCCTCACCGGGCAGGAAACAGCCGCCGCCCATGTCACCCAACGGCGGGACCCGATGAAGCGGACCAAGCCTTGCGCGGTATCGTCCTTGCCGGGCAACGACGGAGACCAGCCATGCCTCCAAAAGAAAAGTTTTAGGGAGGATGGGGGGAGTTTGAGGGGGGAAGGGAGACCCTTTTTCAAAAGGGGCCCCTTCCCCCCTCAAGCCGTCTCCATGCCATAAAAAACGGGCCGTTCCCCGCAGGGAACGGCCCGTTCGACATGTCAAAGGATGGCAACAAGCTAGCTCGCGCCGCCGTCGCCCACCACGAAGGCGTGGGGGTACAGGGCACGCAGCACGCGCATCATCTCATCGGCCTTGCGGGAGTCTTCCCACGGGCCCACCTGCACGTTCCAGAGGTTGTTGCTGCCGAAGATCATGCGGCCCTTGTGACCGCTGCGGGTGAGCCGCTCGATGAGGCCCCGGGCATTCTCCTTCTTGGAGAAGGCGCCGATCTGGACGAAGAAGTTGCCGCGCACCACATCGCCGTCTTCCACCTGGGGCACGTCGCCCAGGCTCTGGATGCGCACCCGCGCCGTGCCCTTGCCGATGACCCCCAGCCGCTGGGCGGCCCCGCGCGAAAGGTCGATGACACGGTCGTCCACGAAGGGGCCGCGGTCATTGATGCGCAGGATGAGGGAACGGTGGTTCTCCAGGTTGGTCACGCGCACTTCCGTGCCCAGGGGCAGGATCTTGTGCGCGGCGCTGATGTTGTACTGGTTGAAACGCTCGCCGCTGGCCGTCTTCTTGCCGTGGAAGCCGGGGCCGTACCAGGAGGCCACGCCCTCTTCCACGAAGCCGTGGGCCGACTTGAGCGGATAGTAGGTCTTGCCGCGCACGGTATAGGGCTTGGAGCCCGGTACGCCGCCCTTGCGCCAGGAGGTGTCCCTGCTGCCGCAACCGGCCAGCAGCACGGCCGCCAGCAACAGGCAGGACAGGTTCACCAGCAGACGGGGGAAGGAAAACTGTCGCTCAGTCATCATCGTCCCTCTTCCTGCAGTTGTTCCAGCTGCCGCAACAGGGTCAGACTCTCGGCATCCAGGCGGCCCATACGGGCGGCGCATTCCAGCATGCAGCGGGCCTCCTCGCTGCGACCGGCCTCCAGCAGGTCCCAGGCCGCCAGCATGTACAGGCGCTGGGGCCGGCTCCCGTACAGGGCGGAGAGCAGGTCGTCATACAGGTCGGCGAAGACCGCACGGGCCCGGGCCTCTTCCATGACCAGCCAGCGGGCCAGATGCGTGTTGTCCTCCTGCCCTTCCAGATAGCGAAGCAGCAGGAACAGGCCATGCCGCAGCACATGCAGGATGCGCTGCAGCTCGCGCGCGGAGCTCTCGGCGGTCTGCTCGCCCAGCTGGCGCAAAGGATCGTAGAGCTCGGCCGTCACGCCCTGATGGCGTCCCAGCTGGGCCAGACGGTTGGCATAGTGCTGGCGCTGGAAGGCGTCCTCGCGCAGTTTGGCGCACTCGTGGAAGGCATAGCCCACGCACCAGTCGATGAGCGCCTCCACCGGCTGCTGGCTGACCAGGCCGTCGGGATGACGGCTGCCGGAATACTGCCAGAGCAGGATGGCGTCCTTGTCCGGGGTCTGGGACTGGCTGTTGCGGAACAGGTGATGCGCCGTGTCCTTGAGGCGCCAGAACACGCCCTTGCGCATGGCCTCGCCCAGGAGGTCGCGGATGGACGAATAGGAAACGGCGCCTTCGTGATCGAAACGGCGGCGCTGCTCTTCCAGCCCCTCATAGACCTGGCAGTAGTCACGCACCAGGTCGCGCACTAAAAAGGCCTTGCGTTCCGGCGACCAGCGCCCGTTCACAGACCGGCCTCCTCCAGCAGGGCGCGGGCCACGGCCGCATCATAGAGCTTGAGGGGATCGGCATCGGCGTTGCGCTCCTCACGGTACAGGCGCGCCGCGTCTTCGATGACCTGCAGGTCCAGCCACTGGTGGCGGTCCCAGACCTCGGGATGGTCGGACTGCCAAAGGCGGAACTGCACGCCGCCGTCCTCACCGCGCCGCACGTACATGCGGGCCCTGTGGTCCGCGGCATTGGGGAAATAGTACAAACCACGCTCGTCTTTCATGCTTTTTTCCTTGCTGGGCCGCTCCCGGCGGCACTGTGAAATACTGCCCGAACCATAGCCGCTAATGCCTTTTTTGCCAAGGCGAGCACAGGGGGCGCTCCCGCACGGGACAGCGGAAAGCTCTGCACAGGCTGCCCGGCAAAGGACCGGTCCCGTGACTGCACCGTGTCTATCAGGGCGGCATAGCGTATATTTTTGGAGAAGTTGATATGACATTTTTTTCACATAGTTATCCGCACCATACAAACAACATGCCTGCGCAGCCCGCATTGTGACTGTGCTGTGAAAAAGCGGTCAATCACAAGAAACAACGGTTGCCATCGCCAAAGAAATACGCTAAAAGAAGCAGAACTGCATTGCAGCCCGCAGTGCCGGACGTCCAACAGCGTCTGCCGCTGCGCCTGCGATCCCCCGTCTGACTACGCCGGACAGGGAACAGCACCTGGGGCGGCACACATATGTGTGCAGGCCGCAAGACGAGGCCGCCCCGGCGGCGTTTTGTCGTGTGCGGTTCCGGGCTACTCCGGCCCCAAGCGTCATGACGAAGGCACATCACGCGATGTGATACAACAAACCATGTGGAGGTATGGCAATGGCGAAACATGCAACCCCCCTGTTGGACCAGCTTGAAAGCGGCCCCTGGCCGAGCTTTGTGTCCGACATCAAACAGGAAGCCGCCGCCCGTGCGGCCAATCCCAAAGGACTCGACTATCAGATCCCCGCTGATGCCCCCGAAGACCTGCTGGGCGTCCTGGAACTTTCCTACGAAGAAAAGGAAACCCACTGGAAGCACGGCGGTATCGTGGGCGTGTTCGGTTACGGTGGCGGCGTTATCGGCCGTTACTGCGACCAGCCCGAAAAGTTCCCCGGCGTGGCCCACTTCCACACCATGCGTGTGGCCCAGCCCGCTGCCAAGTACTACAACACCAAATTCCTGCGCGACCTGTGCGACATCTGGGACCTGCGCGGTTCCGGCATCACCAACATGCACGGTTCCACCGGTGACATCGTGCTCCTGGGCACCCAGACCCCGCAGCTGGAAGAAATCTTCCACGACCTGACCCACAAGCTGAACGTCGACCTCGGTGGTTCCGGCTCCAACCTGCGTACCCCCGAAGCCTGCCTCGGTCAGTCCCGCTGCGAATATGCCTGCTACAACACCCAGGACATGTGCTACCAGCTGACCCAGGACTACCAGGACGAACTGCACCGTCCCGCCTTCCCCTACAAGTTCAAGTTCAAGTTCGACGGCTGCCCCAACGGCTGCGTGTGCGCCATGGCCCGTTCCGACTTCGCTGTGGTGGGTACCTGGAAGGACGACATCAAGATCGACCAGGATGCCGTGAAAGCCTACGTGGGCGGCGAATTCAAGCCCAACGCCGGTGCTCACGCCGGTCGTGACTGGGGCAAGTTCGACATCCAGGCCGAAGTGGTGGACCGCTGCCCCTCCAAGTGCATGAGCTGGGACGGCAACAAGCTGTCCATCAAGACCGCCGACTGCGTGCGCTGCATGCACTGCATCAACACCATGCCCCGCGCTCTGCACATCGGTGACGAACGCGGCGCCAGCATCCTGGTGGGCGCCAAGGCCCCCGTGGTGGACGGCGCCCAGATGGGCTCGCTGCTGGTGCCCTTCATCTCCTGTGAAGCTCCCTACGATGAAATCAAGGAAGTCATCGAAAAGATTTGGGACTGGTGGATGGAAGAAGGCAAGAACCGCGAACGCGTGGGCGAAACCATGAAGCGTCTTTCCTTCCAGAAGCTGCTCGAAGTCACCGACACCGAAGCCGCTCCTTACCACGTCACGGCTCCCCGCTCCAACCCGTACATCTTCTTCAAGGAAGAGGAAGTGCCCGGCGGCTGGAACCGCGACCTGGCCGAATTCCGCAAACGCCATCAACGCTAGTGTAAGGGAGAAAGACCATGGCTTTTATTTCTTCCGGGTACAATCCCGCCAAACCGATGGAAGGCCGCATTACCGACATCGGCCCCCACAAGTACGACGAATACTTCCCGCCGGTCATCAAAAAGAATTTCGGCAAGTGGCTGTACCACGAGATCCTCGAGCCCGGCGTGCTGATGCACGTGGCCGAGGGCGGCGACAAGGTGTACACCGTCCGCGTGGGCGGCACCCGCACCATGTCCATCACCCATATCCGCGAACTGTGCGACATCGCCGACAAGTACTGCGGCGGTTACCTGCGCTGGACCACTCGTAACAACATCGAATTCATGGTGGAAGACGAAGAAACCATGAAGGCCCTGCGCGACGAGCTCAACAGCCGCAAGTTCGACGGCGGCTCCTTCAAGTTCCCCGTGGGCGGCACCGGCGCCGGTGTCAGCAACATGGTGCACACCCAGGGCTGGGTGCACTGCCACACCCCCGCCATCGACGCTTCCGGCCCCGTGAAATGCGTCATGGACGCCATGTTCGAGGACTTCAAGAACATGCGCCTGCCCGCGCCCGTGCGCATCTCCCTGGCCTGCTGCATCAACATGTGCGGCGCCGTGCACTGCTCCGACATCGGCCTGGTGGGCATCCACCGCAAACCGCCCATGATCGACCACGAATGGGCCGACCAGCTGTGCGAGATCCCGCTGGCCGTGGCCGCCTGTCCCACCGCTGCCGTCCGTCCCACCAAGGTGGAACACAACGGTCAGAAGGTGAACTCCATCGCCATCAAGCAGGACCGCTGCATGTACTGCGGCAACTGCTACACCATGTGCCCCGCCCTACCCATCGCCGACCACGAAGGCGACGGCATCGCCATCATGGTGGGCGGCAAGGTGTCCAACCGCATCAGCATGCCCAAGTTCTCCAAGGTGGTCGTGGGCTACATCCCCAACGAGCCGCCGCGCTGGCCCACCCTGACCAAGACGGTGAAGCACATCGTCGAAGTCTACGCCGCCAACGCCAACAAGTACGAACGTCTGGGCGACTGGGCCGAGCGCATCGGTTGGGAAAGCTTCTTCAAGCTGACCGGCCTGCAGTTCACCCACCACCTGATCGACGACTTCCGCGATCCGGCTTACTACACCTGGCGTCAGAGCACCCAGTTCAAGTTCTAAGCCGAGCTTGAAAATACCCCGGCGGCGCTTTCCGGCGCCGCCGGGTTCAGGAGAAAAAAAATGGCTGACGAAAAAGACGTTGTTGTCGAATTCCTGAAGAGCAAGTCCTCCTCCAAATCCAAGTTCTACTTCAAGGACTTCACGGACCTGTTCCCCGAAAAGGGCCCCCGCGAAGTGAAGAAGATCCTCACCAAGCTGGTGAACGAAGAAGTTCTGGAATTCTGGTCTTCCGGCTCCACCACCATGTACGGCCTGAAGGGCGCTGGCAAGCAGGCCCACACCGAAGGCGAAGACTAGTCTTTTTGCCTTCGGCTTTTGAACGCCCCGACTGCAACGTCTGTGCGTTTACAAAGGCCATTGGAGCTTCGACTCCTTTCTCAAGAAATGCCACAACCTCTGTTGTGGCGTTTCTTGTTTTTGTCCTTGTAAAAATCTTCCGGGGCCTGCGGCATCTCCAGCTTCCGGCAGCGTCCTTCCATCCCCGCGCCCCCCTCCCTACCGACGCCTGTAGCCCCGCAACGCCGCCGTGCGCAGAATCGGCCGCATCCCCCTCCCCACTCTTCTTTCCAGCCTTCCTTGCGACCGTTCCGGCATCACACGCCCCTTCTGCGGCATCTCCTTCCCCAGTCATGGCACCGGAGCACCGGCCGCCTTTTTCCGGGACAGTACGCCTTACGCCCGATGTCGGGCGGCGAAGCTCCGCCCGGACAAAGAGACTCGTCCCTCACCTCTGGCCATGAAGGAGCGCCCCCACGACCACGGGACGGCATCGTCGCCGCTCCAACTATTTTTCGTTGAAAAAGCCTGCCGTCACCAGTAGTCTGGGGCTGCGACACGCCCAAAAGAGCCTGCCCACCACTATCAGGCCGGGCGCAAAGAGCACGAGAGCGCCTTACCGCTCCCATCAGCTCTGGATACAGCAGCCATCAGACGGAGAGACCATGCGCGACCACCATCCAGCTTTTCCCCGCACCGGAGCCACAGCGGACCTGCCTGCCGGAACCCCGGCCCCCGAACAGGACATGGGGCAGACCCGGGCCCTGCTTCTGGAGATGGCCCGCTGCCAGTCGCTGGACCAGATCTTCCGTCTGGTGGCGGAGACCTTCGCCGCCCGGCAGGACGTGGCCCTGTGCCGCATCTGGCTGCTGGAACAGACCGAGCCGAGCCTCTGCGCCAGCTGCCGCCATTTCTACGATTGCCGCGACCATCGCCAGTGCCTGCGGCTGGCGGCCAGCACCGGGCGTTCCCGCGTGGACGGGCATGCCTGGACCGCTCTGGATGGCGAGCACAGCCGTTTTTCCTTGGGGCTGGGCAAGGTGGGGCTCATCGCCCAGTCAGGCACCGCCTATCATGTGGATGCCGTCCGCCCGGATATGGACTGGGTGACCTCGCCCGACTGGATACGCCGGGAAGGCATCCGCACCTTCCTGGGCCAGCCGCTGGTGCACCGCGGCCGCGTGCTGGGGGTCTTCGCGGTCTTCAGCCGCGAAGTGCAGGATGCCCAGGCCATGGACCGCCTGCGCATGATCGCGGACTATCTGGCGGTCTCCATCGCCAATGCCCAGGCCTTTGAAGAACTGACCCGCCTGAAGCGGCAGCTGGAGATCGAGAACGCCTACCTGAAGAACGATGCCCTTCCCCCGGCCGCCCTGGCGCTGACAGGGGACAGCCCCTGCATGCGCACGCTGAAGGAAAAGATCCGGCAGGTGGCTTGTACGGACGTGCCCGTCCTCATCACCGGCGAAGCCGGCAGCGGCAAGGAAGCCGTGGCCGCCGAGCTGCACCGGCAAAGTTTCGTGGCCGGCGGGCCGCTGGTGCGGGTCAACTGTGCCGCCATCGCGCCCGACAGTTTCGAAGACGAGTTCTTCGGCCATGCGGCCCGCATGGGCTTTCTGGAGGCCGCCTCGGGCGGGACGCTCTTCCTGGATGCCGTGGACGAGCTCCCCCTGCCTCTGCAGGCCAGGCTCCTGCGCGTCCTGCAGGACAAGGAGTTTCACCGCGGCGGCGAGGACAGCGGACACCGGCTCAGCGTGCGCCTCGTGGCCGCCACCAGCCGCGACCTCTACGAGCTGGTGCGTGCGGGGCTTTTCCGCGAAGACCTCTATTACCGCCTCAACGCCTTCCCCATCCGCATCGCTCCCCTGCGTGAGCGCCCGGAAGACATCCTGCCGCTGGCCCAGGCCTTTCTGGAACATGACCGGGCCCACCTGCAGCGGCCGGAACTGGCCTTTGCCGACGACGCTCCGGGACGCCTGCAGGCCTATGCCTGGCCCGGCAATGTCCGCGAACTGCAGGAATGCCTCCTGCGCGCGGCCGCAGGCAGCACGGACGGTCTCCTGCACCTGGAGGCCCTGCCGCCGTCCCCTCCCTCTGCCGCGCCCCGGCCCGTCCTGCCTGCCGACGACAATGCTATCGTCTTTACCGAGGCGGAGATGCAGGCCCTGGAGCGGACCAATATCGCCAATGCCCTGCAACGGTGCCATGGCAAGATCTATGGCGAGGACGGGGCCGCGGCCCTGCTGGGCATCAGCCCCACCACGCTCTGCTCCCGCATCAAGAAGTTCGGCCTTCGCAAACAGGACTCCTGATCCGGGCCGGAAGGCACGCCGCGCCGGGGAACCCGGCCCGCGCCAGCCCTCACGGACCAGCCCGTCCTGCCATGCCCCACTCCAACACCGCAGGATGGCGGCGCATCTTCGCACGGTCCTGACCGTGCCGGAGCCCCACGTCCTTTCCCCCTTTCTGATTCAACGATTTTTCGTTAAAATAACACCGCGAGCATAAATTTTACTGTCTAAAAACGAAAATTTCTCTTTTTCTATTGCCAAGAGCAACGATTTTTTGTTACCAAGAAGCCATGCCGTGGCTGGAAAGGCCATCTTTACCCCCGAGGATGCGCTATTTTTCAGCATTTGGTAAAATATTCAACGATTTTTCGTTGAAATATGCACTCATGGAGGTATGGCAATGCCGAAACATGCGACTCCCCTGCTGGACCAGCTCGAAAGCGGCCCCTGGCCGAGCTTTGTGTCCGACATCAAACAGGAAGCCGCCGCCC
>ERZ825137.4385-NODE-4385-length-14151-cov-3.319381_pt1 | contig 14151 bp, 9 predicted proteins | sample MGYA00519873_ERZ825137 | MGnify/ENA primary metagenome ERZ825137 (study PRJEB31778, sample SAMEA3449190) | human gut metagenome | biome: human gut; feature: human-associated habitat; material: faeces | place: United Kingdom | collected 2010/2012 ...
TCTTGAGGTGCGCAGTTTCTACCGCTATATGAAGAGCGAAGGAATTGAGCTTAAGCGCCGCAACGAGGTGAACGGGCAATCCGAAACAGAGTCGGCGCCGGCACCGGACCCGACGTCGGGTCCGGAACTGTAATTCCTGCCGGAACGCCTGCCCGGGTGCGGAATATGCGTTTGGACTCTTCCGGTCCGCCGTTTCCTGTGCCGTTTTGTTTGTCGTTCCCGTTGCTGGATTGCGCTGTTACTTCGACCGGTCGCCCATGGCCTTGTCCCAGATGCGGAATTCCGCGTCGTCGATACGGCTGCGGCCGTAGCCCGATGCGCGCGGCGTAATCTCGAAGAAAGCCACTTCGCCCGGTGCGAGGCAGCAATTCAGCGACAAGCCCCCCGGTCCTGCCGTGTAGTCCTGTACGAGGCTGTATTCCGGTACTGAGGCCGCTTCGAGCAATTTCTGCTGTACCGGTGTCAGGTTCAGCGGGCGTCCCATTGCGACCCAGGTTTCCCACGGACTTCCGGCGCCCTCTTTGATCGTGGCGCGCGTAATGATGTAAGCGGTGTCTTTCAGTGTCGGCAGGGTAATGGCGGCGTTGAAGGGGACGGCTTTATTCAGCTCGACGAAATTCTGGTTCCAGGCCAATACCCGGACGATGTCGCCCTCTTCGGTGGCCGTGATGCCTTTGCCCGGTTGTATGGCTTCGGGAGAGACGACCTGCATCAGGTCGCCTTCCATGCGTTGCATCAGTGCGAAGGCGTTGTAGCTCGCCTTGCGGATGCCGTGGATCGTCATCAGCCCGTAGGTGCATGAAAACGGTGCGTCGGGAATGGATCCCTCGTCGAAGATGTCGCTGAGCACCCAGTAGGCCATCGTCTGTGCATCGGCGTCGGTCTCGACGCAGTTGCGCACGATCGTCGCGGCGGCGTGCAGGTCGTCCACGTACCGGTTGTCCCCCCACGTAACCTTGTCCGCCGACGGGGCTTGCTGCGTGTTCCATTCGGTCCAGTGGATCTCCAGGTCGGGGCGCTTCGAGTTCGCGACGATCTCCTTCACGCTTTTGATCTTCGCGGGGAAATACTCGCCTACGCCGTAAGGGCTGCCTTTGCGGTCGGGGTAGTCGACCTGTTCGTCCTGCGGGTAGAGGTGCGTCGAAATGAAGTCCAGCGGTACGCCGTTGTCGGTGCAGTAGTCGATCATGTCCTGGATCCAGTTGGCCTTCGACGAGGCGGGGCCGCCGATGCGCAGGCCCCCGTCCACCGATTTGAGCCCGTCTGCACTCGCTTTGTAGAGTTTGAAATACTCGTCTTTCGTACCCGACCAGAATCCCGACAGGTTCGGTTCGTTCCACACTTCGAAATACCATTTGCGCACTTCGTCGAGTCCGTAGCGCCGCACCAGGTGCTTCGCGAACTCGTGCACGAGCAGTTCCCATTCGCGGTAATCCTGCGGCGGGGTGACGTTGGCCTTGTACCAGAAGAGCTGTTGCGTGCCGGAAGCCAGCGCGTCGGGCATCGGGTTCAGTTCGACGAACGGGCGGATGCCCATCGCCAGCAGCGCGTCGTAGATCTTGTCGATCTGGTGCCACTTGAAGGTCAGCGAGCCGTCTTTCGCCCGTTCGACTACATCCATGTCGCGGTCGAACAGCGCGTGGAAGCGGCAGTAGCGGTAGCCCAGCTCTTTTTGCGCCGCGGCGAACTGTTCGAGCAGGTCGGCCCGCAGCAGCAGGTAGGCCCTTCCCACGGCGACGCAGTTGCGCCACGGCATCCGCAGTTGCCCGGGTGCCGGAGAGGGGGTGATCGTGAACGGTTGCGCCGTCGCCCACGGAGGAACGGCCGGACCCGGATGCATGCCCCGGGAGGAGTGCAGCCCCCGTTGCGGTTTGGAACTGTCCGGCTGCCGGGTGTTTTGTTGCGGAGCGTTCTGCTGCGGGGTGTTCCGTGGTCGGCTGTCTGGTCGCTGGATGCCGTTTGCCTGTGCGGCAGCTGCCGCGTCTATCCTTACCTGATCCGCAGTCCGGGGGGCGGTTACAGTTGCAGCACCGGACCTTGTTCCGGTTCCGGAGCCGGCATGCCCGGCCGGCGGCGCGAAACCCAGTAAACCGGCCGCGAGGGTCGCTGTGAGTAGAACTCTTGTCATGGGGAGAGGGCTTATTTGTTGATCAGTTTGATGATGACGCGGATGAAGATCGTGAACAGCAACGTGATGGCTCCCACCGTACTCCACAGCGGCGAGAGGCCCCATGTGAATTCGATCACGCGGTTCCGGATCAGGTTGATCGTTACGAAAGCGAGCACGAGGCAGAAGAAACCGACGTATTCGCGGCGGATGACCTGCATCAGCGAAAAGCGGTAGCGGTTGCTGACCCACAGCTTGCGGTTCGGGATCAGCGCGTTCGTGTACCGGGCCCAGTCGGTGTAGCGCTCGCCGAAGCGCTGTTTGAGCTCCTCTTCCTCGCTCATCAGCACCAGGTAGGTGAACAGCGTATAGAGCATCGCGGCCCCGATGATGAACCACGTTACGCCTACGTAGAGGATGATGCCGTACCAGGCCAGCAGGTTGCCCAGCGCAATGGGATGGCGGACGGTCGAGTACATGCCCTGGGTGATGAGCGTCGTGCTGTGGACGCCGCTTTCGACCTCTTCTTCGCTTTTTCGGGGGAGGTAGCCGACCGTCAGTACGCGCACCGCCACGCCCGAGAGCGAAATCACCGCACAGAGCAGCGTAAAAACGAACGAGTCGGGAATGATGTTGAACGGCCGTGCGATGAGCAGCGCCAGCAGTGCGGCTGGGTAGAGCAGCAGCGGCAGCCAGTGCCGGTTATCGTAAAGACGCCTGCGCAGTGCGGCGGATTGTTCGGAGAGGGTCATGCGTTTGGATCGTTAAGGCTTTTCGGCGTTTCCCGGGAGGCGGCCGGTGCGTTTCCATCCCCTTTTTCCGGCCGGGGGGCCGTCGCTTTGCGGTATGTCCGGTAAGCCGCCGCTCCGAGCAGCAACCCGAGTGCGGTACCGAACAGGATGTCCATCGGGTAGTGGAGGCCCGCATAGATACGGCTGTAACAAACCAGCGCCGCCCACAGCATGATCGTCCAGGTGTACCAGCTCCGAGAGAAGAGCCGTGCGCTGAACATCGCGATCGTGAAGCTCACCGCCGCGTGGGCCGATACGGTGCCGTACAGGCCGCCGCGGTAGCCGTGCAGCGTGTGCACGAACTGTTCGATCGCGGGGGTATGCGACGGGCGCAGCTTCGGGGTATAGTGCTTGAAAAAGTTGCAGATCTGGTCGGCTGCGATTACCGCCACGCCGAGGCAGACGAGCATCCAAAGCAGGTTACGCGTCCCGATCTTGCGCCATGCGAAGTAGAGGATCGCCGCGTAGAGCGGAATCCACGTCAGGCGCGCCGTGACGATATAAAAGAACGTATCCCAGAAACCGCCCCAACTTCCGTTCAGGGCCAGTAACAGTTGCTGGTCGATATGCAGGATTTGCTGCCACATGGCTGATGGTTGTTTGTTGCGGTGCCTCCGGGCGGACGTTGTCCGCCGTTGCCGGAGGCAAAAGCAATCCAAATATACGAAATAAAAGCGAAAGGGTTACTCTGAGAGCGAAATCCCTGCCGCTAGCCGGCAGGGCTTCGTACTCCGGAGCGGGGCCCGGTAAAACCGTTGGCACACTCTTGGATGTAATACCCCAGGCATGTGAAGATGGCTTTTTGTGCGGTTACTGTTTGACCTGTTTCCCGGAGGCAGGCGTGCTGTCCCTGTGTTACCTGGCGCGGGTTTACTGGATACGGGCTTCCGGCAGTTGCGCTTCAAGCGTTTCATCAGCCGTGATCAGGCAGTTCAGTACCGGTGTGGTGCGCTGGGCGTCGGGAATCCTGATACGCGTGATGGAGTTGGCCCGCAGGATCACCGGCAATTCGTCGATAACCACCTTGTAGGAGATATCCGAATTGTTCGTTACGTCGTACGTGGTGGTTTTATTTTTGTCGTCACGTGCAAAACGGCGGTAGTCGAGCGACGCGTCCATCAGCGCGCGGAGCAGGTCGGCGGGACCGATCAGCAGGTCGTGGAACATCACCGCGCTGCGGCGGGCGAACAGGGCCTCTTTGATCCCCCCGACCGAACGCTCTTTGGCAAAGACGAGCGTCATCGGGCGCGGCATGCGCGAAAGGCCGTACTTGCCGGTGATGAGCTGGTGTGCGTCCGAGCCGCACATGTAAGCGAGGCGGTTCTCTTTGCACCATGCGATCGCTTTGGGATGGTATTCGGGCCCGTTAATCAGTTCGATCCCGTGTATTTTGCCTTCGTCGATCAGCTTGCGGTGCACGTCGTACATCGTGACCTGCCTGTCGGGCCAGCCGGGGTGGTTCCACATGATGAACGCTCCCTGTTTCACGGCGTTTTCCACCGCCTGTACCGGATCGTCCGTGTCGAGCGCGTTGGCGTCGGTCAGGAAAAAGGCGTTCATGTGGCCGAAGGGTTTTTGGCGCGTGATCTCGGCTCCGGGTACCACCAGGATGCCCATCCGTTCGCCCGCTTCGGCGGCGATCTTGTAGGATTGGTTCTGGTCGCCGCAGACCAGCCCTTCCTTTACCCGGGGACGGTATTCGATATGTTCGGTGATCGCGATGGCGTCGAGTCCTTCGTTCCACGCCTCGTTGACCCGCACGTCGGGCCACACGCTGCCGTCGGAATAGGCCGAATGGATGTGGAAGTCGCATTTTAACGTCGTGTACCCCGGAATGTCGGGGACGCGGATCAGGTCGCGCGTATGGGTATAGAAGTGGTCGGTGAATTCGGGCGTTTCGTTGCCGGGACGCACTTCGGGCTGGGCCTGTAGCGCGACCGCACAGCAGAGAAACAGCGGGATGAGCAGTTTTTTCATTTTCATGGCTTTGCAGGTTATCTTGGTTAATAACAGATAATTACCCAAAGATAACAAATATTTCCGGAACTTTCCCCTCTCAGGGGGCCGGATATAAGCATTTGTTAACCTGCTGTTAACCGGAAGTTTAAATGAGGGGGTACAGTTGCTTGCTGTCGCGTACGGGGGCGGTTTTCGGCGTCTTCGCGATCAGAATTGGAAATAGATAAACGGCTGGATCTCGGCCGACTTGATCAGCATCACGGCCCAGACCAGTACCGCGATCGTCACCACCTTCACCGGCAGCGGAGACTCGGTCACGGTGCGCTGTGCCCACAGTTCGCTCCGCACCGGCATCAGGTGCAGCAGGTAACCCACGGCCATCAGTCCCATTACGGCGGCGTATCCCGAGACGACCTGCGGGATCAGTTCCGGCTTGAAGTCGGTAAAGATTTGCGACAGCATATTCCGGGCGGTCTGCAGGTCGCTGGCGCGGAACATGATCCAGCCGAAGCAGACGACGTGGAACGTCACGACGATGCCGATGATCCGCCGCCAGCGCGGCATGTCGGCACCCTGCGCCTTGAAGCCCGGCACATGGGCCATGAACCATTTGTGCACCGCGAGCGAGGCGCCGTGCCAGCCGCCCCACAGCACGAAGCGCCATGCCGCGCCGTGCCACAGGCCGCCCAGCAGCATCGTGACGATCAGGTTCAGGTAGGTCCGCAGGTGTCCTTTGCGGTTGCCGCCCAGTGAGATATAGAGGTAGTCCTTGAGCCAGCTCGACAGCGAGATGTGCCACCGCCGCCAAAATTCGGTGATCGTCGCCGACTTGTAGGGCGAGTCGAAGTTCTTGTTGAAGTGGAAGCCGAGCAGCAGCGCGATGCCGATGGCCATGTCCGAATAACCGGAGAAGTCGCAGTAGATCTGCAGCGCGTAGCCGTAAAGGCCCATCAGGTTCTCGAAGCCGCTGTACAGCAGCGGGTCGTCGAACACGCGGTCGACGAAATTGAGGCTGATGTAGTCCGAAATGATCGCCTTTTTGAAAAGGCCCGACAGGATCAGGAAGATACCCGTACCGAACATTTCGCGCGTGACCGTCAGCGGATTCTGGCGGATTTGCGGAATGAAGTCGCGCGCCCGTACGATCGGGCCCGCCACCAGCTGCGGGAAGAACGACAGGAAAAAGATGTAGTCGATCCACATGCCCAGCGGCTCGATGCGCCGGCGGTAGATGTCGGCCGTGTAGCTGATCGACTGGAAGACGAAGAACGAGATGCCCACCGGCAGGAAGATGTTCTGGAAGTCGAGCCAGTGGTGTCCGCTCAGTCCGTTTACGATGCCGATAAAGAAGTTCGTGTATTTGAAGTAGATCAGCAGGCCGATGTCGAGCGCGACGCTCAGCGCGAGCAACCCTTTGCGCAGGCCCTGCCTGTCGCTTCGTGCGATTCCTTTGCCGATCAGGAAGTCCGAGACCGATACGGCTATCAGCAGCAGGAAGAAAAAGCCGCTGGTCTTGTAGTAGAAGTAGAGCGAGAAGAGCGTGACGTAGACGATGCGCAGCATCACCTCGCGGCGCATGAACTGGTAGAAGAAGGTGAACCCGCCGAAGAGGAACAGGAAAAGCCCGCTGCTGAAAATCAGCGGCGAGACCGGGTCGTACTGCAACAGCTGTACGATTTTATCCGTTATTTCACCCAGTTCGTTCATCGCTCGTTATCCGTTCAATCGTTTTAGTGATCCGTGTCTTTACCGTTTGGCCGTATCTCCTGCGCCCCGGTTTCTTCGGGCTTCGTCTCTTGCTGTTCATTTTTGGGGGAGCTTCCTGCTGCCCGTCCGGCTTGCAGGATTTTCTGTCCCGGAGGCCGGATATGTCGTTTCCCCTATTTCTTTTCTGCGGCATCCGTTGCCGCCGTACGCGTTCCGATCTTTTTCAGTTGAAGGTCGCCCGCGACAGTACCGGTCGTTCCGTGCAGTTCCTTGTAGCCGTTGTAGGCTTTCACCAGCGCGTCGCAGAGCAGGTCGCCCTGCAGGCGGTAACCGTCGTGCGAAAGGTGTATCCGGTCGGCCCCGGCCAGTCCGGCCCGGTACCACCGCTCCATCGCTCCGTCGCCCCCGGCCACCGCATAGAAATCCCACACGGGCAGTCCGTGCCGCCCGGCGGCCTGTACGATTTGGTCGCGCACCCGCTCCGCATTCGGGTTCGGCTTGCGCACGTAGCGTCCTTTCACCCGCACGCGGCTCCAGCACTCCATCGGCGTGGTAAGCAACAGCGGGCAAAGCGGGAAATATTCTTTCAGCAGGCCGATCAGTTTTTCGACCTGTGCGCCTACGGCCGCTTCGTCGAAGTTACGTCCGTACGAATCGTTCGTCCCCAGCGAGAGGATGATCAGTTCCGGTTGCAACGGAACGGCCTGCCGGACGATCTGCGGGTTGCGGTTCATCGCCGTGAAGGTGTTGCCGTTGATCCCCATGCTGTGGAAGAGGATGCCCCGGTTGCCGTTTTCGAGCGAGAAGCCGTAGTAAACCTGCCGGGCATAGGCGGTATCGGTCGTCGCAGAACGGAGCGTGACCGAGGTGACGGTCTCCCGCAGCGGAATCATCGTGCTCTCTTCGGTATCGCCCAGCGGGCACAGGATGTCGTCGGTGAGCGAGTCCGGGGCTTTCAGCAGCGGCGCTTTGCGGTGGTGGAATGCGCGGAGGCGGTCGAACGGAGAATCCTTCGCCGTGATCGTGAATTCGGCCGTACGCCCGTTGCCGGAGAGCGCCATCCCCGTTAAGCCGGGCATTTCGTCCGGGCTGACTTGTGTGCAGCGCGAGGCGGTCCATTTCCCGGACGAGGCGATTGCGTAGTCGGGCGGTTCGTTGGTGCCCGAGAGCCTCAACGGTGCGATTAGCCCGCGTCCCGCATCGCCGAAAAGCATTTGCAGGCGGCTCCGTACGCGGTTCGGGAAGAATCCGGCCTGCACGTGCGAATCGCCCAGCTGCAGGATCGCTACGGGCAGTTGCTTCTCGCCGCGCTCAAGCCGGGCGAACTCGCCGAACAGGCCTTCGAGTGCCTGCACGTTACCCGTGATCCGGTTGCACGACGTATCGGCGATACCCGGCGCCGGCATCTGCTCGATCTCGAACGGCGTCAGCGCCGGCACGGCGGGAGCCTCGTCCGTTCCCCGGACGAAACCGCGCGCCAGCACGGTGATCAGCAGTAGGATTATGACCGGGATATACCTCATCGCGTTTCGCTGAAATTGTCGTTACCGTCGTTGCGGTTATTACGATTGTTGCCGGAGTCGTCGTTATTGTTGCCGTTGCTGCCGGAACCGTTGCTGCCATTGCCGCTGTTGCTTCCGGGTTGTTTGCCGGGCTGGATTTCACTCGGCCGTGTCCCATTTGGTCGGGTGTCATGCACCCTTTTGCCGTTCCGTACGCTGTCAGCTTGGCTCCTTGTCGTATCGCGCATGCCGGAGGCAGCCGGGCTGGCCGGGGTGACTCCCGCCCCGACATTTGTACCCGCAGTTACCCCTGTTCCGGTTATCGTTCCGGTACCTGTACCCGTTTCTGCCCCGGTTTCAGTTCCGGTTCCGGTCCGTTGCCCGTTACCGTTCCTTGCCGTGTTTTGATCCGTTTGGCCGCGTTCCCGGTCCGTTGCTGCGGTTCCTGCCTCCGTTTCTGTGCCGCTTTCAGCCGGATTCTGTTCCGTCCCTTCGTGTTCCCATCCGGCCGGGAAGGCGTTTTTGCCCGTATCTGCCGCGGGGCTGTGGTAGAGCGGCATCGGCTCGTCGCCGTCGCCGGGGTGCTGCTGCGCGTCGTATACGAGCGCGGTAGCAAAACGCTGCGCGATATATTTGCCGCCCGGATAACGGATATGCGTATGGTCTTGCGCGGCCCACTTCTTTTGTACGAAGTTCACCATGCTGTTCTCGCCGCCCATCGCGTCGAACGTATTCCAGAAAGCGACTCCCGCCGCCTCTGCCGCCTTGCGCTGCGCGTCGATCATGCCCTTCACGGCGGGCATCGTCACGAACTGTCCGTCGCGCAGCGTGCTGCGGTCGCCGACGCCCATCACGAGGATGCTCGCACCGGGGAAGCACTGCTGTACATAGCGGATGATCCGCGTGAAGGTCTTCGAATAGGAGTCGTATTTGAGCACGTCGGGCGACATGACGTTCAGGCCGTACTGCAGCACGATCAGGTCGTAGCCGAGCATCTGTCCGATCTGCTGGTTCACGAAGCTGTTGGTTTCGAACAGCGCCATGCCGCTGTTGCCGCGGATCGAGTAGTTGTCCACGCTCACGCCGCCCGCGTCCTCGAGCACGATCCCGTAGCCGGTGAATCCGTCGGTCCGGTTCAGCGTCACGCTGATGCTGTGTACCGGTGCGTTGATGACGATCTGCTGTACGTGTTCGCTCGGTTCGGGCGCGAAGAGGCGGCTTACCGAATCGTTGATCACGACGTTGAGCCGCGTATTGTTGCGGTTGGTAAAGACGAGTCGCGCGGTACCCGCCTGGTTGATGTGCTTGCGGAAAGTGACGCCCTGCAGCCGGGTGGTGGCGCCTTCCTGCGGAATGCAGACGAAGCCCGAGACGAAAAAGCGGTCTTTGATTGCGGCGGGAATTTGCGCGCGGTCGCGGATGTTGTAGATGTCCCAGTTCGAGAACGAGTGCAGTACCGTGCCGCGGAACTTGGCCAGCGGCGAAGCGAACGGCACGAAGCCCACGCCCCGGCCCCCGCAGAGGTTTTGCAGCTGTTCGCGCAGGTCGGCGGTGATGATGTCTCCCTCGATAAACGAGTCGCCGAGTACGGCGATACGCACGGGCCGTCCTGCTGCGCCGCGGGTCAGCGCCCGGTTGAAACGCATCATCGCATCGGGGCTGAACAGTTCGATCGGCACGACGTTCTGGTCCGCTCCGGCGGGCTTGGTGAGCAGGATCGGTGCGGCGGCGGGCGTATCGGTCGCGATGTTCCACTCTTCGAGCTTCGCTTCGGGCAGCGAGAGGGTGTCGCGCTCCGCGCTGCGGGTCGCCGAGTCGATCACTTTCATCGCGGCGGCTTCGTTGAGGAAGGTCGTGTCGAAATATTGGTCCGCTTCGAGCAGTTCGGGCGACTCTTCCTGCTTGATGATGTCCGCGAGGATATTCGTACGCTTGAAGGTCAGCGATCCCAGCTTGAATCTGGGCAGCTGCGACAGCCCGGCCATCGCCGCGATCACGAGGATGGTGGTGAGAAACGAATATGATGTATAATCCCGCTGTGAGGACATTTGTTAAGGGTTTGCAGGCCGCTTGTCCGGGATGTGCTCCCTTGTCGAGCTGTGCCGTTTCGGAAAATGCCGTACCGTGCGGTGTCCCGGTTGCCGTCGTGTTTCGGTTCCTGGTGTATCCGGGGCTGTCGCCGCGTTCCGGGTTGTCGTCGCAGCGGGGCTCGCGGCCGGTAAATCCTGCCAGGACTGGTTGCGTTTCGACTGCCGGGATGTCCCGGAGCTCGCTGCAGCCCGTTCCCGGGCGGCTGTTCCGTTTGCCGGATCGAACGGATAAACCGGTGCGAAGTTAGTCATTCGCACTGACATTGCGGACTGTTTCGGTTGAAAAAATTGCACCGGGATTTTTTATCCGGGTGTTTTTGTGCAGGCGGGTCGCGGAAGACGGCGACGCAAAGCGGCACCGGCGTTTGGGGTTGTGTGCGTTCTGCCCGGAATACGGTTGCGGCGGCAAACGGGAATACGACAGAACGGCCCCCTGCCGGGAACCGTTCTGTCGTGTCCGTTTCAGTATGCCTGCATGCGGTTCCGGGTTGTATGCGGTATTCCGGATGCCGTCGTTTACCGTGGTTTTATGTGGCATGGTTCCGCCCGTTCGGCGGCGATCGCCTACCGCTGTTTCAAAGGTACGAACTTGCGTTCGGCGGCGACGTTCTTGTAGGCCGGACGGATGATCCGCTTGCTGTCGAAGTTCAGCTCTTCGATGCGGTGCGCGGTCCAGCCCGTGATGCGGCTCATCGCGAAGAGCGGCGTGAAGACCTCCTGCGGCAGGCCGATCATGTCGTAGACGAAGCCCGAGTAGAAGTCGACGTTCGCGCAGACGCGCTTGTTGACCTTCGTTCCCTTGAAATTCATGAAGTTTTCGATCGCGCGCTCCTCGAGTAGTTCGAGGAATGCGTACTCCTCTTCACGCTCCTTCTCTTTGGCCAGGTCCCGGGCCATCTCCTTGAGCAGCAGTGCGCGCGGGTCGGAAATCGTATAGACCGCATGGCCGATGCCGTAGATCAGCCCGGTGTGGTCGTAGGCCTCTTTGCGCAGCATCTTGTTCAGGTACTGGTCGATTTCGGTTACCTTGTCCCAGTGCCGGATGTTCTCCTTGAGGTGGTCGAACATCTTCATTACCGCGAGGTTCGCGCCGCCGTGCAGCGGGCCTTTGAGCGAACCGATCGCTGCGGCGATCGACGAGTAGGTGTCGGTGCCCGACGAACTGGTCACGCGTACCGTGAAGGTCGAGTTGTTACCGCCGCCATGCTCTGCGTGAAGCATCAGGCATATGTCGAGCAGACGCGCCTCTTCATGCGTAAACTGGCGGTCAATGCGCATTGTCGAGAGTATATTTTCGGCAATCGAAAGACCGCTTATCGGCGCATGAAAGAACAGCGACTGATGATCGTAATAGCGTTTTTTGACCTGATACGCATTGACCATAATGGTCGAAATACGCGCGACAAGCTCGATCGACTGACGGAATATGTTTTCAAGCGAATTGTCCTCCGCATAATCGTCATAGCTGTAAAGAGCAAGCACGCTTCTGCCGAGCTTGTTCATGATATTGGGCGAAGGCGCCTTGATGATCATATCTTCGATGAAGCCGTCGGGAAGCTCGCGAAGTTCCTCAAGCATCGCCGAAAAACGTTCAAGATGAGGTTTGTCGGGCAGATATCCGAAAAGCAGCAGCCAGACAACCTCTTCAAAGCCGAAACGATCCTCCGCAATACAGCCGTTGATTATATCTTTTATATCATATCCGCGGTAAAGCAGTTCACCTTCCGCCGGAACACGTTCATATTCATCGATAAAATAGCCGTGAACATTGCTGATGCGTGTTGCGCCTGCGATGACGCCCGTACCGTCCGCATTTCTGAGTCCGCGTTTGACATTGAAATGCGTATAAACATCCTCCGGGATGTTCAGCGTACTGCGGCAGTCCTCGACGTAGCTTTTCAGCCGTTCATTGAGCCTTGCGTTGTTTTCCTGTAACATAAAATCATCCTAACTGAATCAGATGCGCATAGTATATCATACTTCTCATTCCTTGTCAAGACTTTCTGCAAGTCAAATTCAACAAAATTTCATTTTGTGCCGCTTTTCATGTTGATGTGCTGATTATGCAGCCCAATAATGAAATACCGTCGTATTGCGTTGTTTCACTTTTTGCGTTGTTCTGCGTGATTCACACGGCAACGCTTTTTTGCATGAAAACTCATGACACACATTTCAAAACGCAAAGCAACGCCATCGGCAGATCGAATGCATAAATATGCATTCAGCTTACACCGTAACCGCGTACCGTTTTATACACATTTACGTCGCATACGCGTCATTTTTTTCGTCCGATCTTGTCACAGATTGTTTCAAAACAATCACAAACTACTTAAACTTCATTTAAGGTTTCGGCAGTATATTTATACACGAAGAGACAGATGCGAATCTCTTTTTCATAGTTGCGGAAGCAGAAATGCTTCCGTTGCCGGAGGATTTGACGCAATCCTCCGGCATCTCCTCTGACAACCACCTTTCTTCATTATATATTTCTCCATACATTTCTCCTGCCTCACTTGAAGCAAAAAAGTCACGGAACCGACCGTGACTTTTTTGTCTGTATATATTATCTTTATCTCAGATACGAAGAATAATCAATGATATAATATTTGGGGTCAACGCGGTAATAATCGCCGTTTTTATCCGGCAGCCTCACCTCGAAATGAAGATGAGGACCTTCAACCTTACCGGTATTCCCTATATTACCGATTTTTTCGCCTTGTCTGACCTCGTCGCCCTTGTTTACTGTTATCTTACTCATATGAGCGTAATAAGTGCGTATTCCGTTGGGGTGCTCAATAACGACGAGCTTGCCGAAATCGCCGTGATTTCCGGCTTCGACGACAACACCGTCGCCTGCCGCAACAATCGTTTCGCCGTAACAGTTTATACCGGCAATCTTACCCGCGACATCAAGACCGCCGTGGAACACACCGCCAAGCAGATATCTTCTTCCGTATTCGGAAGAAATACCGCCGTTGTAAGGCATTATGAACATTGAAAGAGATGTCAGCGTTCTGTCGGACGCAAGCTTGACGCCACGTTCGACAACCGTATCGACCGCAGGTGTTACGACATCGCTCGAAACGATCTGCGTGTCATAAATTTTACCGTCATTGTAATAAAGCCGGTAAACCTCACTGACTTCTCCGTCCTTTCCGGGAACAACGACCTTTTCGCTGCCCTCTGTCAGGTCTGTATTATCACGGTATACAGTCTCGGATTCAAGCACCGATGTGATGCTTTTAGTCACGACACCGCAGACGGATAGCCATGATGCCCTCACTGCCGAAGCAATGTCATCCGTGAAATCGGACACGGAAAATTCGCCGTTTTTGTATTCCACGCAACTTATAATGCTGTAATCCTCGGCGTCCTTGTTTTCTTTAACCGAAAGTTCTGCTGCAACCTTGTCCACTGCCGCTTCAAGCTCATATGAGCTTTCCGAAACAGCGACAAGTGTGCCGTCTATATAAAGGGCACAACCTGTTTTTTCGGTTGTTTCATATATGGGCGGATAACCGTCACCTGTCGGGTACATCGTTATCGCAGAAGCATCGCGCTTCAGAGCGGCTGGCACTGTCGCGGCAGTTACTGCGACCGCAAGCGCCGTCACACCGACCAGAAGCGGTCCATGCTCGGAGAAAAACCGACGTAAATCAAAATTCATATGTACACCTCTCATGACATTATAACTCAAACGCAAGAAAAATGCAAGTCTTTTTTTGATATTTCGCCAATATTTCATGTGCCGGATTATTTTTAACGAGAGCCCATTGATTTTTCACATTTATAGGTATATAATAAAATTTGACGACGAATATTTATACTGCGTCAAAAAGGAAGTCAATGCAATGGAAATCACAAAAATCAGAACAAAAACGCCGAAACAGAAACCCGATTATTCAAAGCTCGGCTTCGGTAAATATTTCACAGATCATATGTTCATGTGCAACTATACCGAGGGTCAGGGCTGGCACGATGCCCACATCGTACCC
>ERZ825137.4391-NODE-4391-length-14138-cov-2.590215_pt1 | contig 14138 bp, 11 predicted proteins | sample MGYA00519873_ERZ825137 | MGnify/ENA primary metagenome ERZ825137 (study PRJEB31778, sample SAMEA3449190) | human gut metagenome | biome: human gut; feature: human-associated habitat; material: faeces | place: United Kingdom | collected 2010/2012 ...
TCTAATCATGTGCATATTTGGCGCAAAAGAAAAAAGGTCAGGACGTATGTCCTGACCTTTGGTTTCGATGGTGGGCGATACAAGATTCGAACTTGTGACCCCATCCGTGTGAAGGATATGCTCTACCCCTGAGCCAATCGCCCGTCGCCTTTCGGCAAAAAAGATACTATCATAGCCGCGCGTGGTTTACCAAGTACTTTTTGCCCACGATTTTAAATTAGTGGGCGTTGGCCGCTCTGGCGCAGTCCAAATAAACAGCAAACCAGCAGCTCAACGCGCCTTTATCGCTTGATCCACGAGGTCTCGGGGCGGCAGATGAGTCGCGCATTGTTGTAGGCCATCTCGAGCGTGAGACAGGTGCGCGCGGCGTAGAAGCCGTCCTCGCGTTGGATGGTCAGCGCCAGCTCGGGCTTGTCGCCGGTTAGGCACAGCGGCAGAAGCAGTTGAATCCGGCCACCGTAGAACTGCGGCACGGCGAGCGTGTAGTTGGCGGCGGCGCGGCGGGCGGCCTCGACGACGGCGCCCTCAAAGGCGCGGCGCAGCAGCAGCGAGTTGCCCTCCCCCATCAGGCTGGCGGGGATGCGCGTGAGGTTTTCCTCGTCGCCCAGGATGTGGTCGATGTTGGAGCGGATCGGCAGACGGTAGTCAAAGACCAGCTCGGAGGGGTCCTCGGTAAAGCGCACACGGCACGGCAGGTACTCAAACGAGACCAGCATGGGGTCGCTTTCCTTAAAGAAGCCCTTCAAAAACCAGCGCTGGCGCGCGTCGGGCCTGGTGTTGGGCTCAAACAGGCCGTAGATGGTCTCGTAGCGGCGCGTGTACAGGCCGGTGTTGAACAGGCAGCGGTCGCCGTCGAACACCAACGGCAGGTTGGACGGCGCGGTCTGGTTCACGTCGCGTTCGGTCAGAAACACCGCGCGGCTAAACGAGAACGACAGGTAATTCTTAAGGATACGGTTGTTGGGACCCCAGTCCTCGGGATCGGCGAGGTCTACCAGGCGGTCGTAACAGGGCTCGGGGCAAAACGCAAAGTCGTAGACATTGCTGCACAGGGTGTTGGGGATCTCCATGTGGCGTCCAATCCAATTGATAGCTGGCGGGCGGATGCTTTGATTCTATACGGGCGACACGTCGCCGGTACGCGCAACGCAATTGCATCGAGGTTTTTTGGCGAGTTAGGCCATCGCCGGCGTGATAAGGTTGGCCCCTCGGTACGGGCGTCGATCGTGCAGCCGTCGACCACCAGCGCTTGGGATACCAAAGGAGCCGCGTCAGCCAAGGCTGCATCAGCTCTGGCGCTGTCTGAAGATACGCAACGCTTTCTCTAGCTCAGGAATATCATCGACGATAACTTTCCATGCAAGGGATCGATCGACTTCTCGATATCCATGTGCTACGTATCCATGTGCTACGAATTTTCGAAAACCCCCAATATCGTTCCAAGGATACTCCGGAAAAGCCGATTGGATCTCATCGGAAAGATGGAGTGCATCCTCGGCGATTCTGTAGACGGGGCTCATGATCGCGTCGTAAGCAAGCTCACCTTCCTCGCTCCGATCGCTAACGAAAGAGTTTTCCGTGGCATCAAAATAATCGATTCGTCTAGCCAGAGTTTCGCAATCGGAAAGAATGACCCCGATGAGCTCCTCGTCCCGTTTACGCCGCTTCATAGAGACGCACCTCATCCTTTTCAATGCTCTTGCGAAATGCAGGGCGCATATGCTCGGGAGGGTTGGTGACAATCTCAACATCTCGCCCGAGCTCTTCTTCGAGCTCAAGGGAGAGTTCGTATAGCGTGCCGAACGTCATTGTTTCACCGCAGACAAGACGCAAATCAATATCGCTATCTGGCGTTTGCTCGCCACGGGCGAAGGAGCCAAATAGGTATGCCTCGCGGACGTCGTAACGAGACAGCACACGAGAAACAGCAGCGGATATGTCGACAAGCATAATCATGTCTCAATTTTACTTACCGATTGAAAGGATGGCAATCGCCATGCGCCCGTTCCACAGGCCGGTGATTAGAGAGGGGCTGTATCCGGTAGTATGCGGCAAATTCAGAGCATGCCATGCACGAGAGAAGTCGGCAAAGCCTCTACTTGCGATTTCTTTGCTTGAAAAGGGCGGTGTGCTCGGGGGTTTGGGAATTTGCCGCGGACTTCCGTTTTGCGATTCCGGAAGTGCGGGGAAAACCGAGATCTGGCGACCAGACCCTGGTTTTACGCTTCAGCGACCTGCAGTTTTGTTCGCAAAAATCGGGTTGTGGTCGGGGGTTGCTTATTTTTCCCCGCACTTTCGAAATATGGGCATTCTGGCAGCGATCCAGGTGCCTTATAACGCCATGCAACAGGGCGCAACGCTCAAAATCTACTTTGCAAGAAGCAGGTTCTCCTTGAGCTCGTCTCGTTCGACTAGAGAACTGGACGCGCTTTCGTCCGGCATGGCGAACGTCCTTGGCACAATCCCAACGAGCGACACGGTAAAGTCGTCATTTCTAACCATTTTGCTAACCATCATGGTTAGCAAAATGGTTAGAATATGGGTAGAATAGAATCGGAAGGCGGACAGCATGAAATTCCAGGAAACAGAGACAGTCGAGCTGAAGGCCGTTGCGCAGGACGGCATCAAGAAGGAGATCGTCGCCTTTGCGAATTGCGGCGGCGGCACGGTCTACGTTGGCGTCGCCGACGACGGCGCCGTGCCGGGCGTCGAGGACGCGGATGCGTGCGCCCTGCAGGTCTCCAACATGGTGCGAGACGCCGTGAAGCCGGACGTCACCATGTTCGTCAGCTATAAAACGCTCGACTGCGACGGGAAGGCGGTCGTGGCCGTCAAAGTCCAGCGCGGCACGAACCGCCCCTACTACCTAGCGAAGAAGGGCCTGCGCCCCGAGGGTGTCTACGTGCGGCAGGGTTACTCCTCCGTCCCGGCGACCGATGCTGCCATCCGGCAGATGATCAAGGAGACCGACGGCGACAGCTTCGAGGACATGCGCTCCCTCGACCAAGCGCTCACCTTCGAGTCGACGAAAGGGGAATTCGAGACACGAAAGATCCCCTTCGGCGCGCCGCAGATGCAGACCCTGAAGATAGCCTCATCGGACGGTCTCTACACAAACCTCGGCCTGCTCCTGTCCGACCAGTGCCCGCATACCGTAAAAGCGGCCGTTTTCGAGGGGACGGACCAGAGTGTGTTCAAGGATCGCCGGGAGTTCTCCGGGTCCCTCATGCAGCAGCTCGACGAGGTCTACGACTACATCGACTTCCACAATCAGACCCATGCCACTTTCCAAAAGCTGCTGCGCGTCGACACCCGGGACTACCCGGAGGTCGCCGTGCGCGAGGCCTTGCTGAACTCGCTCGTGCACAGGGACTACTCCTTCCACGCCAGCACGCTGATCAGCGTCTACGACGACAGGATCGAGTTCGTGTCAGTCGGCGGCCTTCTGCCCGGCTTGGAGCTGGAGGATTTGATGATGGGCGTCTCTGCCTGCCGGAACCCGCATCTCGCCAACGTCTTCTACCGCCTGCAGCTCATCGAGGCATACGGCACGGGGATGAGGAAGATCATGGGGGCCTACGCGGGTGCGGGCTCTCAGCCGCAAATCATGGCCACGAACAACGCATTTAAAATCGTCCTGCCCAACATGAACTTCGCAGCAACGGCAGCGGAAACGCCTGCGGCAAACAGCAAGGAGGCACCCGCTGCTTCCCATTCCCGAGAGGACGAGATCCTGCAGTTCTTGGCAGAGCACCCCTCAATCACCCGAAGGGAAGCGCAGACGTTGCTCGGGATCGGCCAGTCCACGGCCGGCCGCATATTGAAAGAGATGGTGGATAAGGGGCAAATCGCAAGGCACGGCGGAGGTCGCACCTTGCGATACGAATTGGCGTAACGATGTGTCTCTGAGGTAATTGCCCACTACGCCTTCCGTCCAGGCAGGCATAGCAAAAGAGAGCCGCGACCACTCCCCTCGATTCGATTCATTTCTAACCATTCTAACCACCATGGTTAGAATGTGCCGATTTCCCAGAAGGGCTTGTCTCAGCACTGCGAAGTTGTGGAGCGTGACGCGGCTGGGGTAGCTGAGCTCTGCTATGGTGTCAGCCGTGCTGACCACCAGAATAAAATCAAAAGTATGAGTGAAAGGCAAAGATCTATTGCCCGCTTACCATATCGCTGATAGAACGTCTCGTTACCAAGTCTACTCAAAACAACGCCTAATCACTTCCTGTTGTTCGGGCGTCATCTTGTTGTCGGAGGGCAGACAGAGACCACGATGGAAGATATCGGCGCCTACATCCAAAGGCAAGCCATCTGTACCCGTTGCACCGCCGGAAATATACGCGTTGGTCTTAGCTCGACCATTGCCCTCGCGCGTTACGAAAGCATTCATGCGATAAATAGGCTGCATGTGCATAGGCTTCCAGATGGGACGACCCTCGGCGTTAATGGCAGCAATAGCCTCAAGAATCTCGGTGGGGCAGCTCTTGCCAGGCTCGCTTACGTAAAGTGCCTCACTCTCGCCTCGAACCTGCTTGCACATTGCGCCAGTATCAATCAGCATGCAAGAAAGCCAGAAGTTAGGCTCGCAAACGTTGGGGTCATAGGGGTTCATGCTCACCGGCAGACCCTTAAAGCCCTCTTTGTAACGCATGTAAATAGCCTTCTTTTGGGCAATATGTTCCTCCAGATACGGAATCTGGCCACGCACGACACCGGCAATTACATTGCTCATGCGATAGTTATAACCAAGCTCCTCATGCTGGTACCAGGGAGCGGCTTCGCGCGACTGGGTCGACCATTTGCGCGTTTTATCGGCTGCCTCTTTGCTATCAGTTAAAAGCATGCCACCAGCGGAACCGGTAATGATCTTATTGCCGTTAAAGCTAATGGCGCTGATGTCACCAAACGTACCAGTCTGACGACCCTTATACGTGGCGCCAAGTGACTCAGCAGCATCCTCAACAAGGACAGCCCCGTGCGCATCGCAAATTGAACGAAGCTCTTCGACTTTGCCAGGCGTTCCGTAAAGATGCGCCGCCACAACGACCTTTGCAGTCGGATGCAGTTCAAAGGCCTTTTCAAGAGCGACGGGATCCATATTCCAAGTATCACGCTCGGTATCGATAAATACAGGGACACCGCCCTCGTAAACAACTGGGTTCACCGTAGCGTCGAACGTCATATCGCTGCAAAGGACCTCATCACCGGGCTTAATTCCAGCGAGCTTCATGGCAAGATGCAAGGCAGAAGTACCGCAAGAAAGGGCAACGGCATAGCCGCAACCAATCTTTTCGGCCATTTGGCGTTCGATTTCGTTGATATTCTCGCCTACCGTCGACATCCAGTTGGTCTCATATGCCTCGGTAATGTATTTGAGCTCATCGCCGTGCATGGTAGGCGAGCTTAGCCAAACCTTGTTCTCAAAGGGCTTAATGTCCATCGTGACTCCTTATCCCTAATCGTTAAACTGCGGATGATATGTAGGTACAACCTCAGCGAGCACGGACTTAACCGTGTCGTTATCCTTGTCGAGGCAGTCATGAAGCTTCTCAAGCTTGTCTTTGATCTATTCCATCTTGTCGGCCTCGGCTGTGGAGATGCGAATCTCGGAATGCTCGGTAGGCAGGAGCTGCTCGTTGTCCATAAGGAGCTCCTCGTACATCTTTTCGCCAGGACGCAGGCCGACTTCTTTGATCTGGATATCTTTGCCAGGCTTAAGACCGCTCAGCGTAATAAGGTTGATGGCAAGGTCATAGATCTTGACCGGCTCACCCATGTCCAGAACAAAGATCTCGCCGCCATGAGCAAGCGCGCCAGCAGTAATGACCAACTTACTAGCCTCGGGGATAGTCATGAAGTAACGCGTGATGTCCTTGTGCGTAATGGTGATAGGGCCACCCTCACGAAGCTGGCGCTTAAACAGCGGGATGACCGATCCGTGACTACCCAGAACATTGCCAAAGCGAACAGCCGTAAAGATGGTCTTACTGTTTGCCGCGTAATACTGAACGATCATCTCGTCCATACGCTTGGTGGCGCCCATTACGTTAGTGGGATTAACCGCCTTATCGGTAGAAATCTGCACATAGTGGCTGCACTGGTACTTGTCGGCAAGGCGCACGACGTTGAGCGTGCCAAAAACGTTATTCTCGATTGCCTCGCGGGCGTTGTGTTCCATAAGAGGAACGTGTTTGTGGGCTGCAGCGTGGAAAACAACTTGAGGATGGTACTTCTCAAAGACCTTGGTAATCGCGGGGAGATGCGTAATGGAGCCGATATAGACTTGAATATCAGTGCCTTGATCATGAGCGGTCTTGATGATGTCGTGATACAGCTCGTAGGTAGTGTTCTCGTAAATGTCGAACAACACGATTTGCGCAGGTTTTGCCGGAAGCAACTGACGTACAAGCTCTGAGCCAATAGATCCGCCGCCGCCCGTGACCAAAATGCGCTTACCGGTAACGTAACCCATCTGGTTAAGGTCAAGCGACTTCTCCTCACGAGAAAGCAAGTCACTGATCTCGACCTCACGAAGGGCAACCCTGCCTACACCATCCTGCGGAATATCGCGGACATTGGGGAGCGTGAGGACCCTAAGGCCTGTCTTCATGCATAGGTCATAGATACGCTGACGCTCTTCATGCGTGGCGCTCGGAATTGCCACGACAATCTGCTCCGCTTCACAATCGTGCGCAATATTAGGGATATCGGCGCAAGTACCGCAGACCTTTACGTCATGAATACGCTGGTTTTGCTTATTGGGGTCATCGTCAACAACGGCAACCGGATCACCGATCATATCGGGGTCTCCGTTGAGCATACGTTTGATGGAAAGAGAGCCGGTCTCCCCTGCTCCTACGATGAGCGTACGCGGGAGATGCGCATCGGAATTGCTTTTAAAGCGCCAGAGCTGGCTACCATAAATGGCGCGAATGGCAAAGCGTCCGCCACCGCAAATGATGAGCACAACGGCCCATGCCATAACATCCTCACGGAGCGACATGCCCTTGCCGAATAACACGTTAAAGATAACGTCGCCAATTACCGAGCCTACCGTTACAGCAGCAACAATACGTCCAGCCTCAGAAATGCTCGCATAGCGCCACAAGCTGCTATACATGTGGAAGAACCAAAAGACGACAACGTTGACAAGCGCGAGCACAAGAATAGCCGGACATGCACCGGCTGCCCCGCTGAGCGTCGCCCAATGCTGCGTTCCCCATGATGCAACAAACACGGCAATAAAAGTACCCGCAATGTCATATGCCATCAACGCATACGGCTCGAAGGCGCTCAGCTTCCCCTTTTGCTTTGCGCTCTTAGATTCGGTGTTCAAAACTCTTCTTCTCTTCCCTATTGATCCCGTTATCCCCGGCCCCCGGGGATCCTCCCTTTTCCGTTAAGCAGTCGCCAGCAGCTAGGCGATCGCCTTTTTAAGGTTTCGCATTGCACGCTGCTCGTTCGAAAGCACGGCAAGGCCGACGCGAGTGGTTACGCGTCGGCCGCACAGATCGAGCTCCAAATAAGCAGTGCTCTTGCGTCTGTTAATGGATTTGATAAGGCCTTCGTGGCCCAGCAGCGGACCTGCCGTAACTACGACCTGGTCACCGTCTTTCAGGGCCTCGCTCATGGGCACCACACGGTCTCCCTTATGCGTAAATCCGCCAATAAGCTGGACCTCTTCTTTTGCCAGCGGCACAAACTGACCGTCCTAGGATAACACCCGGGCAAAGTCGTCCATGCGCAGCAGATACTGTTGCACGGTGCGGGGATCTGCCGTGTCGCAGATAAGATAACCGGGAAAGAGCGGCTTGGTTGTATTGACCCATTCGCCGTGTACTTTGATCTCGGTTAGAAATTGGGGGTAAAAGAGCGCCTCCATGGCACCAGCCGGCACCACGCGCTCGATGCGCTCACGCATTACGTCTTCGCGACCGTTAATGACCTGGATCACATACCACACGAGCACCACCCCCCTTGCTGTCTTACGTATGGCTCACGGGATTTGGGTATGGCTTCGCCAGGGCGCTTTTGCGCGAAGGCGCTCCATATTCAAACCCTGAGCCCAGTCAGACAAGCACGTGGCTCTGCCCCACCGTGAACGGTATGTATAGAAGCAGTTGCTAGAGACGCGGAGGTGTATCGCAAAAAGACCGCATCCCCAGCTGGCTGCGTGCGAGCCAGTCAAGCGGGTACAAAACTGGACCGCACGCAAACAGCTGTAGGACTACTACGCTTTGACACGCAAGCTATTAAATGCACCTTGGAATTACATCAATGCAAATAAATAACGTCGCATGACTTCTTTATTGGAGCTCGTGGTGTTTCTGGCACCGCCGTTACGGCCGGATGCTGATCAACCCTGCGCTTTATGGCTTGCTGGAGCCGCGAGCACAGTTGAACTCATGTAACGTTATGTATCCTAGCACAAGCTGTTAGTGAAACTGATTTGGGCAGTACTGGACAACATTTCGTTCATTTAGCGTGTTCAAGGGGGCTGTTTTGCGATGTTGTTCACATTGATGCAGGTTATTGGGATGCTAACGGTGATTAGGCGCGTTCCTGATGCCCAAATGGAACGGCGATCTACACTGTTAATAGCGTTTGTCTAACAAACTATGTACAGACATGTGAAATAAATTGTGCAACTTTTTGTTGACGTAGGAGGGGTTTGCGGCGCAAGGTATTTTGGCATGAAAAAAGGCCTTCGGAATACCGAAGGCCTTTGTATTCACGATGGTGGAGACGAGGGGGATCGAACCCCTGACCTCTTGACTGCCAGTCAAGCGCTCTCCCAGCTGAGCTACGCCCCCGTGACGACGAAATACTATAGGGGAAGACTTTCTTTGGTGCAAGGACTTTTTTGGGTTGAATCTCTTACTTACGGGTTTTCCTGGGACGGGGCAGAAATAGTCACTCTTCGAGCGCTTATTTCTATCCACCGTCCCGATAAAACCCTGATGCGATAGATCTTACTTGTAGAGGTAAGCGATGGCGGTGCCGGTGTGGACTTGGATCGAGGCTGTTGACCTGACAACGTTGCTGATGCCCGTGTCGGCTAACAAGCCCAGCGAGGCGTGATCCAGCTCCCACTCTAGGCCATGTTCGCTTACCACCGTCCCAGGGGCTATAGCAATGATTGAGAACGTCTTGTCCACGGCGCCCTCGATGGTCCACGACTCATCTGCGTGAAGGATGCGAGCGACTACCTTGTCCTCGGCAATCCAGACTGGGGCGTCATCGTAGCCCGCGAGCAAGCCCAGTACGGAAAGCGCCATATCAGGACGGCCGCCGGTGGCGCAGTTCGCAACCACTTCGGCACCCGGCCAGCGGCGGCGAACGGAATCGAGGGCCAGTGCTAGATCGGTATAGTCCTTGTACGGGTCGTGGCGCTCAACTTCAAAGTCGGTAGCGGCATCGACCAGCGCGCGACCTGCATTGCTCACCGTGTCGGCATCCCCCACATAAACGTCGCAGCCCAGCCCCGCTCCCAGCAGCGCATCCAGGCCGCGGTCCACGGCGACAACGTGGCCGCACTCCCCCGCGAGCCTACGCAACAGATCCGCACTCGCCACCACAGGTGAGCCGCAGACCACTAATACCTTGCAAGCCACAGCCTTCGCCTAACCTTCATACGCAAGAACGCGATCCAAATCCAGCTCCTCATAGCTGTCAATAAAGATATCGCAGTTGGCGCGCACATCGTCCCGCTTCATGCGGCCGTGTGGGTCATAAATACCTACACGCTTAAAACCGGCGGCGCCGGAGCTCTTTAGGCCAAAGACCGCGTCTTCAAACACCCATGCGCGCTCAAACTTGTGCCCGTGACGCTCCTCCAAACGGCGCAGCGCCAGCTCGTATACGTCGGGGAACTGCTTGGAACGTCCCGCCTCGCCCGTGGTGGTAATAAACTCCATGTAGGCATCGAGCCCGGCGCCCGCAAGCGCAGACGTAACCAACTCGGCCGGCGTGGACGTGGCGACGCACATGGCAATACCGGCTTCCTTCGCCTGCTTCAAAAATGCAAGCAGGCCCTCGCGCGGCGGCACCTTGGAGTAGCCATCGATCAGGATGCCGCTCAGCTCGCGGTAGAGCTCCTCGCCATTATCGCCAATGCCCCAGGTGTCGTGGTAGGCCTGGCATTCGTCCTCGAGCGACAAATGCTCAAACTGGGCAAAATCGTCGACCGTCACGTCAACTCCGTGGCGGTGCAATAACTCGGGCTGGGCATAGGCCCAAACGGGGGTGCTATTAACCAGCGTGCCATCGCAATCGAAAATAAAAGCAACCCTGGGAGCGGCGGTACGGGACATAAACGAACCTTTCGATATCAAATGGTAAACATCCTGCTAAAAACGTTTTACCAAACGTCAGCCTAACAATTTTGAAACCCAAATTGGTAAAACTGTCAAGAGTTTTACCACGGCAATTCTGCCAGTGGTATAAACATGTCGCTTACCGATTAAACGCCCCCGCAAATCCGCTTTCGTCCATAAAACTAACGCACAGGTGTTATCGTAGTTTCTGCCGAAAGTTCCACCGAGCACGCGAGGTGGAACGAATCACAGAAACTTCGCCGTCCCTTCGATTCGTGCAGCCTTGGACCTTTCGCATCTAGTCACCAAGGCAACACGCTGCCGCGTCATGATGGGATCAAACGTGAGCGATACAAAGCTAAAGCCAACGGCTAAAAAGCCCGCAACCCGCAAACCGGCTCCGCACGCACCGGAGCTCTCCAAGGACGATGTCTACCTGTTTGGCATTGGTATGTGGGAGCGCAGCTGGGAAAAGATGGGCGCGCACCCCGACACGCAGCAGCGCACGCGCGGCTGGCGCTTTTGCGTTTGGGCGCCCGATGTAAAGAGTGTCCATGTCATTGGCGAATTTAACGACTGGGATGAGGAAGCCAACCCGCTGGTGCCCGTGCATACGAGCGCTATTTGGGAAGGCTTTATTCCTGGCGCCGAGCAGGGCCAGCTCTATAAATATCTCATCGAGACCAACGAGGGCGAGAAGCTCTACAAGGCCGATCCGTATGCCTTTAAAGCCGAGTGCCCTCCGGGTACCGCGAGCGTGCTGTGGACCCTCGATGGCTATAAGTGGAACGACGCCGCGTGGCTCAAGCGCCGCGCCGGCCACAACCACATGTCGCAACCGCTTAACATCTACGAGGTGCATATTGGCTCGTGGAAGCGCCACGGCGACGCGCCGCAGGGCGAGCCGGACGAGTACGGCAACTACCCCGGCCCCATGGATCCCTTCCCCGCGCAGCGCGGCGAGTTTTACACCTACGACGACCTGTCGGTGGAGCTCGTGGACTACGTGCGCGACATGGGCTATACGCATATCGAGGTCATGCCGCTTATGGAGCATCCCTTCGACGGTTCCTGGGGCTACCAGACGACCGGCTACTACGCCGCCACGTCGCGCTACGGCAATCCGCAGCAGCTCATGCACTTTATCGATGCGTGCCACGAGGCTGGCATCGGCGTGATCATGGACTGGGTGCCCGGCGGTTTTTGCGCCGACTCCCACGGCCTTGCCACTTTTAACGGTCACATGCTGTTTGAGCACGAGATTCACCCTAACTGGGGCACGCACAAGTTTGACTTCGCCCGCGGCGAGGTACGCTCCTTCTTGGTCTCCAACGTGCTGTACTGGCTCGAGAACTTCCACGTGGACGGCATTCGCATGGACGGCGTGTCCAGCATGCTGTACCTCAACTTTGGCATCGACGATCCCGGCCAAAAGAAGTTCAACAAGTACGGTACCGAGGAGGACCTGGACGCCAGCGCGTTTATCCGTCAGGTCAACTGCGCCGTGGAGGCGCACTACCCCGACGTGATGATGATGGCCGAGGAGTCCACCGCGTGGCCGCTCGTGACCTATCCGCCGCAGGACGGCGGCCTAGGCTTCCACTACAAGTGGGACATGGGCTGGATGAACGACACCCTGCACTACATGCAGACCGATTTTCCGTGGCGTCCCGGCAACCACGGCCTGCTCACGTTCTCCATCATGTACGCCTTTACCGAGAACTTCATTTGCCCGCTCAGCCACGACGAGGTCGTGCACGGCAAGTGCTCGCTGATCGGCCGCATGCCGGGCGACTGGTGGCGCCAGTTTGCCGGCCTGCGCACGCTAGCTTTCTACCAAATGACGCACCCCGGTGCAAAGCTCAACTTTATGGGCAACGAGATCGGCCAGTTTATTGAGTGGCGCTACTACGAGTCCATTCAGTGGTTCCTGACCGAGCAGTACGAGACCCATGCGCACCATCAGGCGTTCATCAAGGCGCTCAACCACCTGTACACCGCCGAGCCCGCCCTGTACGAGCGTGGCTACACCGACGACGGCTTTACCTGGATCGACGCGGATAACTCTAAGCAGTCCATCGTGAGCTTTGTGCGCCAGGGCGAGGACGTCGACGACGACCTGGTGATCCTGATCAACTTTGACCCGGCGAGCTACGAGAGCTTCCGCGTGGGCGTGCCGCGCGAGGGTGACTGGGAGGTCATCTTTGACTCCGACCGTCCCGAGTTTGGTGGCAGCGGATACGCCGGTGAGGAGCCCTACACTTGCTCGAGCGAGCCCTATCCCTGGAACGGGCAGATGGACTCCATTGAGATGAAGGTGCCCGGCCTGGCAGGCGTGGTGCTTAAGCGCCGCGGTCCCAGCAGCTACAAGCCGCCCGTGGTCGAGGAGCCCAAGAAGGCCACGCGTAAGCGTACGTCCTCGGTGAAGCCCAAGGCCGCGGCTGCAAAGAAGGCTCCGGCCAAGGCGAAGGCTGCCAAGCCCGCTGCCAAGGCTTCGGCCAAATCCACCACGGCCAAAAAGGCAGCCACCAAAAAGGCTGCTCCCAAGGCCAAGGCAGCCGCTGTTAAGGCTTCTGCCAAGAAAGCGTAACAAAGGCGTTACCACTGTAATTACCCGTCCCACGGGGGCGTAGGATACATGTCATAACCGTTCCGGGAGAAACATCCCCGGGGGAAGGAACGTATGAATAAGATCTTCGACAACAAGCAGGAGTTTACCGAGCTCTATCGCGATGCCGTCATGAGCATCAGCGGCAAGAGCGTCGAGGCCGCCAGCGACCTCGACCGCTTTAACGCCCTGGCCAAGCTCGTGGCCGAGAAGGCACGCACCGTTGCCACCAAGAGCGACGCCCGCGCCACCGCCGAGGGCAAGAAGCGCGTGTACTACTTCTCGATCGAGTTTTTGATCGGCCGCCTGCTCGACAACTACCTGCTCAACTTTGGCGTGCGCGACATGGTCGCCGAGGCGCTCGACGACATGGGCTTCGATCTGTCCGTCATTGAGAACCAGGAGCCCGATCCGGCTCTGGGCAACGGTGGTCTGGGCCGTCTTGCCGCATGCTTCCTGGATTCCATGGCAGCCGAGGGCATCGCCGGCTACGGCAACGGCATGCGCTACCGCTACGGCCTGTTTAAGCAGGAGATCGTCAACGGCAGCCAGGTCGAGGCTACCGACGAGTGGCTCACCCATGGCTATCCCTGGGAGGTCCGCCGTCAGGACAAGGCCGTGACCATCAAGTTTGGTGGCCGCGTCGAGGGCTTTGAGGAGAACGGCCGCACGTTCTACCGCACGGTGGACACGCAGGACATCCTTGCCGTTCCCTATGACATCCCCGTTGTGGGCTATGCTGGCGAGACCGTCAACAAGCTGCGCGTCTGGGCCGCTGAGCCGGTCGAGGAGCACTTCGATCTGGAGGCTTTCAACCGCGGCGACTACGCCCTGGCAGATGCCGAGCGCGCCGAGGCCGAGGCCATCAGCGCCATCCTCTACCCCAACGACGCCGGCGAGCACGGCCGTCTGCTGCGCCTGAAGCAGGAGTACCTGTTTGTCTCGGCCGGCATCTACAGCCTGCTCGACACCTTTGAGAAGGAGCACGGCGCAAACTGGGAGCTGCTGCCGCAGTTTGTGGCCATCCATACCAACGATACCCACCCTGCCATGTGCGGCCCCGAGCTCATGCGCATCCTCATCGACGAGAAGAAGCTCGAGTGGGATGACGCCTGGAACATTGTGACGCAGGTCGTGAGCTACACCAACCACACCATCCTGCCCGAGGCTCTGGAGAAGTGGCCCATCGGCACGTTCTCCAAGCTCCT
>ERZ825137.4402-NODE-4402-length-14096-cov-3.188733_pt1 | contig 14096 bp, 10 predicted proteins | sample MGYA00519873_ERZ825137 | MGnify/ENA primary metagenome ERZ825137 (study PRJEB31778, sample SAMEA3449190) | human gut metagenome | biome: human gut; feature: human-associated habitat; material: faeces | place: United Kingdom | collected 2010/2012 ...
GCGGTCATAAGCTATTAAAAGAGGGATTTGATATTCCATTCGAAACCTTCCTTGGATTTAAGGGAAATAAAGAGCCGGATATCGACCTGAACTTCTCCGGGGATTACCAGAGTAACGCCCATAAGTATACGGAAGTTATTTTCGGAGAAGGACAGACGTACCGTGCCGGAACCATTGCGGGTCTGGCGGACAAAACGGCATATGGATATGTGAAGAATTATTACGAGGAACACGGTGACCGGAAACGAAGCTGTGAGATTAACCGTATTGTACAGGGATGTACGGGTGTGCGCCGAAGTACGGGACAGCATCCGGGAGGTATTATCGTACTTCCTTATGGGGAAGATATCAACTCCTTTACCCCGATTCAGCATCCGGCAAATGATATGACAACAGACATTATTACCACACACTTTGATTATCATTCCATCGACCATAACCTGTTGAAGCTGGATATTCTGGGACATGATGATCCAACCATGATTAAGACTTTGGAAGAACTGATTAATTCCGATTCCATGGATAATGAATATGACGGTGTGAACAAGATTTTCCGGGCTACGGATATTCCATTGGATGATAAAGGGGTAATGTCTCTCTTTTCTGATACCAGTGCCCTTGGAATCAAGCCAGAGGATATTGACGGCTGTCCGGTGGGATGTCTTGGAATTCCGGAATTTGGTACGGGCTTCGTTATTCAGATGGTAGTGGATACCAAGCCGAAGAAGATTTCTGATTTGATTCGTATTTCCGGGCTGTCCCATGGTACAGACGTATGGCTTGGAAATGCGCAGACTTTGATTGAAGAAGGAAAAGCGACGATTTCTACCGCCATCTGTACCCGTGATGATATTATGACCTATCTGATCAATAAAGGACTGGACAGCGAGGAATCCTTTACCATTATGGAACGTGTGCGTAAGGGAACGGTTGCCAAGGGAAAATGCAAGGAATGGCCGGAATTTAAGAAGGATATGGCAGAGCATGGAGTGCCGGACTGGTATATCTGGTCCTGCGAGAAGATTAAGTACATGTTCCCGAAAGCCCATGCAGCGGCTTATGTCATGATGGCTTACCGTATTGCATACTGCAAGATTAATTATCCGCTTGCTTACTATGCGGCTTATTTTGGAATCCGTGCATCCGCCTTTTCTTATGAACTGATGGGACAGGGCAGGGAAAATCTGCTCTATCATTATAAAGATTATAAAAAGCGTGACGAGCAGGGACAATTGAGTAAGAAAGAACAGGATACATTGAAGGACATGAAAAATGCCATGGAAATGTATGCACGTGGATTTGATTTTCTTCCAATTGACATTTATAAATCGAAAGCAAAGAAGTTTCAGGTAGTGGGAGATAAACTGCTCCCTCCATTTAACACCATTGAAGGTATGGGAGACAAGGCAGCAGAAGCAGTGGAAATTGCAGCGAAAGACGGTCCGTATCTGTCCAAGGATGACTTTATCCAGCGGACAAAAATCAGTAAGACAGTAGTAGAATTTATGGATAAAATGGGCTTATTCGGAGATTTACCACAGTCCAACCAGCTCTCCTTGTTTGATTTCGCAAATTGATACTTTAATTCGTGAAAGCTTTGTGCTATCATGGAACAAAGACAGGCAAAATGACGAAAGGATGGATTGGAATATGTCAGGGAAAAAAGTAATTATGTTGGGAAATGAAGCCATTGCCCGTGGTGCTTACGAGGCAGGTGTGAAGGTTTCCGCAGCATATCCGGGGACTCCGAGCACGGAAATCAGTGAGTCACTGGTAAAATATAAAGATGATGTTTATGCGGAGTGGGCACCGAATGAGAAGGTTGCCACAGAAGTTGCCATAGGCGCAAGTATTTCCGGAGTCCGCTCTATGGCATGCATGAAGCATGTAGGACTGAATGTAGCGTCAGACCCCCTTTATACGGTTTCTTATATGGGGGTAAATGGTGGGCTTATGATGGTGGTGGCAGATGACCCGGGACTTTACAGCTCGCAGAATGAGCAGGACACCCGCATGATTGCCAGAGCCGCTCAGCTTCCGGTGTTAGAACCATCGGACAGTGCGGAAGCAAAGGATTTTGTGAAATGTGCTTATGAAATCAGTGAGCAGTTTGACCGCCCGGTTATCTTAAGAACGACGACCAGACTTGCACATTCTCAGGGGCTTGTGGAGCTGCATGACCGGGAAGAAGTAGAAGATAAGCCATATGTGAAAAACATTCAGAAGAATGTCATGATGCCGGGAAATGCAAAAATCAGACATATGGAGATTGAAAAGCGGAATCTGGAACTGGCAGAAGCTGCCAATACCATGGACATCAATCGGGTAGAAATGAAGGATACCAATATCGGTGTAATTACCAGCGGTATTCCATATCAGTATGTGAAAGAAGCACTTCCAAATGCGTCGGTATTGAAGCTTGGTATGGTAAATCCACTTCCGAAAAAGCTGATTACAGAATTTGCGGAAAAAGTAGATACCCTCTATATTATAGAAGAATTAGAGCCGGTCATTGAGGAACAGGTAAAATCCTGGGGAATCCAGACCATAGGAAAAGAAATATTTACTGTTCAGGGTGAATACAGTGCCAATATGATTCGCAAGGCTATATTAAAAGAAGATTTGCAATTAAAAAATCCTGCACAGGCGCCGGGTCGTCCACCAATCTTATGCCCGGGATGTCCACATAGAAGTGTATATTATGTGTTGAAGAAATTAGGCCTGCACGCTGCAGGAGATATCGGATGTTATACCCTTGGTGCAGTTGCCCCGCTTAGTGTAGTTGATACCTGTGTCTGTATGGGCGCAAGTATTTCTACGTTGCATGGTATGGAGAAGGCAAAAGGAAAAGACTATGTTAAGAACTGGGTGGCAGTGATCGGAGATTCTACATTTTTACATACAGGTGTCAATTCCCTGATGAATATGATGTATAACAAAGCTACAGGAACGGTCATGATTCTGGATAATTCTACCACTGGAATGACCGGACATCAGGATCATGCAGCCACGGGAAAAACCCTTATGGGTGAAGAAACCTGGGCCATTGATATTCCGGGACTATGTCGTGCCATTGGTGTCAAACATGTGGTGGAAGTCAATGCTTTTGATATTGCGTTGTTGGAAAAGACAGTAAAGGAAGAAGTGGAACGAGACGAAGTGTCTGTGATTATCACGAAGACACCATGTGTTCTTCTCAACAAGGCAAAGAAACCACTTTACCGTGTGGATAAAGACAAATGTAAAGGATGTGGAATGTGTATGAAACCGGGATGTCCTGCAATGACGAAGGATGCAGATGGTAAAATTATGATTGATGATACCATGTGTACAGGATGTGGATTATGTAGCTCTTTGTGCAAATTCGGTGCAGCCAATCTGGTAGAGGAGGTATAAGACATGCAGACAAAAAATATTATGATTGTAGGTGTGGGTGGACAAGGTACATTACTTACCAGCCGTATCCTCGGAGGACTGGCAATTGCAGGCGGCTATGATGTGAAGCTGTCAGAGGTTCATGGAATGGCGCAGAGAGGTGGAAGCGTAGTTACTTTCGTCCGGTATGGAGAGAAAGTGGCAGAGCCGATAGTAGAAGAAGGACAGGCAGATGTACTGATCGCCTTTGAACGTCTGGAGGCACTGCGCTATGCACATTTCCTGAAGCCAAATGGTGCATTGGTTGTCAATGACTGGCGCATTGACCCGATGCCGGTTGTGATTGGAGCAGCCGCTTATCCGGAAGGAATCCTGGAAGAACTGGGAAAGGAATACAAAGTCTATGCGGTAAATGCTACCGAAGAAGCAAAGAAGCTGGGTAATCCAAGAACATTCAACCTGGTGGTTCTCGGTGTGGCTGCACAGCATATGGACTTTACAAAGGAACAGTGGTTTGATGTCATTGAGCGGACCGTCCCGCCTAAAACAATTGAGATTAATAAGAAGGCCTTTGAAACAGGATACAGTTTATAACCAGACTCTGGTTTGTAATAATAAGAATAGGAAACAAAGAAACATAAGATAACAAACATAAGATAACAAACATAAGATAACAAACATGGAGAGAAAGAGCATGGAATGGACAGAAAGAATTAGGGACCCGAAAATGGAATGTGCCAGCAGAGATGAAATGATGACACTTCAGAGCAAGAAACTGGTAGACCTTGTAAATCGTGTGTATGGAACCGTACCATTTTACACAGAGAAAATGAAAGCCATGGGACTGGAGCCGGGAGATATCAAAGGAATCGAAGATATTAACAAGCTTCCGTTTACCACAAAAGAGGATTTACGTGCCAATTATCCATTTGGGTTGCTTGCAGTTCCACCGGAAAAAGTAGCCAGAGTACAGGGAACTTCCGGTACCACAGGAAAGCTTACCCTAGCTTCTTATACACAGAACGATGTGGAACTCTGGGGTGAATGTGTAGCGAGATGTCTGACAATGGCAGGACTAACAGCAAAGGACAGACTTCATGTATGCTATGGATATGGATTATTTAGCGGAGGAATGGGACTGGATCTGGGTGCCCGTACACTGGGAGCTATGGCAATTCCGATGTCTGCGGGAAATACCAAGAGACAGATGATGTGTATGGAGGATTTTGGTGCTACCGCATTTGCATGCACACCATCTTATGCACTTTATCTTGCAGAATCCATGCAGGAGGCCGGAGTCATTGACCGGCTGAAAATTAAAGTAGGTATCCACGGGGCAGAACCATGGACGGAAGAAATGCGTCACAAAATCGAAGAAATTTTACATATTAATTGTTTTGATATTTATGGACTTTGTGAGGTGCTTGGACCAGGTGTTGCCATGGACTGTATCCATCATAAAGGATTACATATCAATCATGACCATTTCTATCCGGAAATCCTAAATCCGGCAGACCAGACACCTTGTGCAGAAGGAGAAGTAGGAGAACTGGTATTTACTACACTGTCAAAAGAAGCAATGCCGTTAATCCGTTACCGTACCAAGGATTTGACAAGTATTTCTTACGAAACCTGCGACTGTGGAAGAACCACACCGCGTATTTCCAAGTTCAAAGGACGTACCGATGATATGAAGGTTATCCGCGGGGTAAATGTATTCCCGACTCAGGTAGAAACTGCACTGCTTAATTTTGGCGGTGGTGTTGCGCCACATTATCAGATGATTGTGGATCGTGAAAACAACATGGATATTCTGACTGTTATGGTAGAAGTAGACGAAAGCTTCTTCTCAGATAAAATCAGTCAGTTGGAGTCGCTGAGAAAGCGAATAGGTGAGGTTTTGAAACAGGCACTTGGTGTGACTGTAGTTGTAAAACTGGTCGAGCCAAAGACTATTGAGCGAAGCGAAGGCAAGGCAAAACGTGTAATTGACCACAGAAATCTCAGCTAAGGAGGGAAAAACTATGACAATCAAACAGTTATCAGTATTTTTGGAAAACAGAGCAGGAAGACTGGACGAAGTACTTCAAATTTTAGGTGCAAATGATGTAAATATTGTGGCACTCAGTATGGCTGATACCGCAGATTACGGTATGATGCGTATGATTGTAAGTAATCCGCAGAAAGGGCGTGCGGTCCTGAAAGAAGCAGGGATTACCGCAATGCTGACAGATGTGGTTGCTCTTCGTGTCCCTCATGCCGTAGGCTCTCTTGCAAAGGCAATGCACCAGATTGTAGACGGTGAAATTAACGTTGAATATATGTATGCATTTGCAAATGGAGCAGATGCATCTGCGGTCATCCGGTGTGATGACCCACTGCGTGTCATTGACATTTTAAAAGGCAGTGGCTTTGATGTGTGGAGCGAGAAAGAAGCATACCACGCAAATCAGGTATAAAGGATAAAGAAACAATGAACTTACTGACCATGGAACATGTGACAAAGTCTTATACGGACCGTGTGCTGTTAGACGATGTTGCATTTGGTATTAATGAAAATGAAAAAATTGGGGTAATTGGTGTCAATGGAATGGGAAAATCCACTTTGCTGAAAATAGCGGCAGGTCTGGAATCTTATGATGATGGGAAAATCAGCATGGGAAATCATGTGAAAATCTGTTATCTACCGCAGACTCCTGTTTTTGAAGAAGGGACAACCATTCTCAAAGCGGCTATTCGGGGAAATGTGAATGAGATGAATGAATGGTCCATTGAGGCAGATGCCAAGGCAATGCTGAACCAGCTCGGTTTTACCGATTATGAGGAGAAAGTAGAGCATATGTCAGGTGGGCAGAAGAAGCGGATTGCTTTAATTAATGCACTTCTTACTTCTGCGGATATTCTGGTACTGGATGAGCCGACCAACCACCTGGACAATGCCATGTCCGAATGGCTGGAGGAGTATCTGATCCAGTTTCGGGGAGCCATTCTGATGGTAACCCATGACCGTTATTTTCTGGACCGTGTTGCAAACCGGATTGTAGAGGTGGACAGAGGAAAGCTTTACAATTATCCGGGAAATTATTCGGAGTATGTGCGTCTGAAAGAGGAACGCCAGAATATGGAAATTGCCACAGAAAAGAAGCGGAAAAACCTGCTCCGGACAGAACTGGAGTGGCTTCACCGTGGGGCACGGGCAAGAAGCACCAAGCAGAAAGCCCACATTGACCGGATTCAGGCAATGCAGGAAATCAAGGATATACAGGAAGAAAGACGGGTCATGCTGGATTCCGTAGCTTCCAGAATGGGAAATAAGACCATTGAGTTGAGTCATATTTCCAAACATTACGGAGAAAAGCTGCTGATTTCGGATTACAGTTATATTTTTCTGAAACATGACCGGATTGGCATTATCGGACCAAACGGATGTGGGAAAAGTACGCTGCTTAAAATCATCAATGGAATAGTTGCACCGGATACCGGAAGCGTGGAGGTAGGACAGACCATCCGTATTGGATATTTTTCCCAGGAAAATGAATACATGGATCAGAGCATGAAGGTCATTGATTATGTGAAAGAAGTGGGAGAATATATTACTACTTCTGACGGGAAAATTACGGCTTCCCAAATGTTAGAGCGGTTTTTATTTGACGGTGCCATGCAATGGTCGGTAATTGAAAAGCTTTCCGGTGGGGAGAAGCGCAGACTTTATCTGCTGCGCATTCTGATGAGTGCGCCGAATGTACTGATTCTGGATGAGCCGACCAATGATTTGGACATTCAGACACTTACCATTTTGGAAGATTATCTGGATCATTTTGACGGAATTATTATTATCGTATCTCATGACCGCTATTTTCTTGATCGGACAGTAGGCAGGATTTTCTCATTTGAAGGCAATGGTGTGCTCATGCAGTCGGAAGGTGGATATTCCGATTATTTAATCCGAAAAGAGTTGGAAAAACCAGAAGATGAGACTATAATAAAGAAAAAAGAAGAGAATCTTTTCTCCAAATCCAATTCAAAGAACGACTGGAAACAAAATCGTGAGACAAAACTGAAGTTTTCCTACAAAGAACAAAAAGAGTTTGAGACCATTGATGATGATATATCCGAATTGGAAGCCAAAATAGAAAAGCTGGATGCGGAAATCGCGCTTTGCGTGCTGGATATTATGATGCCGGTTATGTCCGGCATTGAAGCCTGCAAGCGGCTGAACAGACTTTAGAAGAAAAAATGGACCGCTGGGTGTATTTGAACGACTTGAATGAAAAGATTCAGCAGGGGAAAGAATAAAGGAGGAAAATGTTCATGTGGAACAGACAGGAATTTAAATTTAGAGGAAAAGAAGCATTTAAGCGGAATTACGGTTCTGCTGTAGCGGTTGCTCTGTTAATGGAAATCGTTACCCTGCTTTTTGGAAGCAATTCGGGTGTAAATGCAACTGTGAATGAGAACAGCTATGTAGAATACTCATCTGGGATTCACTATTCAACCAATGTCCCGATTATCGGGGCATTGATTGGTGGAATCGCAGTAGCGGCTGTTATAATCGGAATTCTGTTACAAGTATTTGTAGAGAATGTTTTAGAAGTAGGTGGAAGACGGTTCTTCATTCTGAATCAGACTTCAAGACCGGGAATCAGTACGATAATCGATATTTTCAAATCAGGTAATTATGGCAATGTTGTGTTGATTATGTTTTTACAGAATCTGTTTGTAGGCCTGTGGTCGCTGTTATTGGTTGTGCCTGGAATTATCAAGCATTATGAATATCTTATGATTCCATATATTCTTGCAGAAAATCCAGGGATGGACAGACAGGAGGTATTTAAAATCAGCAAGCAGATGATGGATGGGCACAAGATGGATGCCTTTGTGATGGATTTATCCTTTATCGGATGGTATCTCTTAAGTGCATGTACCTGCGGACTGCTTAATATTTTCTATGTAAATCCATACAAAGAAGCTGCATTTGCAGAAGTGTATGCATTTAATAAACAGAAAGCATTTGAAGCCGGATATATCAGATAAGCAGGAAAATAATAAAGTGAGACAGGAAAACCCTCTCCAGAAATGGAGAGGGCTTTTGTGTTCTGAATTATTTTAAGGCTTCCTCTGCATACTTGGTTGTAACAAGGTCTTTATATGGTACTCGTTCTTGTAATTCTCCTGCATTTTCCAGAATATCCTGTAAGAGCGTAAAACTTTCTTCTTCGAAGATAAGATTTTCTTTCCAGGTATCTTGCTCGTAATAGCGGGCAACAATGGTAGTCAATGTATTCTTGTCGGTTTCTTTGAATTGTGGTGCAATCACATTTGCAATTTCTTCCGGTGTGTGGGTTTGTACGAAATCCATACCCTTTTGCAATGCATTGGTAAATTTCTGAATTACATCCCCATTTTTCTTCAGGTAGCTTTCTTTTGCACAATATGCAGTATAAGGAACATAGCCGGAATCTACACCAAGAGAAGCAACTACATATCCTTCTTTTTCTAGTTCAAGTGTAGTTCCGCCTGGTTCAAATTCAACTGTGAAGTCCCCTTTGCCACCGGAAAAGGCTGCCGCGGTAGAGCCAAAATCAATACTCTGGTCAATAGATAAGTCTTTTTCCGGGTCGATGCCATTCTGTGTCAGAATATACTCAAATACCATTTCAGGCATGCCGCCTTTTCGTCCACCAAGCACTTCTTTTCCTTTCAAATCATCCCATGTAAAATCAGGCATTGCTTTGCGGGCTACCAAGAAATTCCCTGCACGTTGGGTAAGCTGGGCAAAATTTACAACAATATCATTTGCACCCTGTTGATAGGTGTAAATAGAAGATTCACTTCCCATAAAACCGATATCCGCTTCGTCAGAAAGAACAGCAGTCATTGTTTTATCGGCACCAAAACCAGTTACTAACGTCAAATCAATTCCTTCATCTGCAAAATATCCTTTTTCAATTGCGACATACTGTGGTGCATAAAAAATAGAATGTGCTACTTCATTTAAAGTAACGGAAGTCATTTTCTTTGAAGTAACATTTCCAATGGTTGTTTCTTTGGAATCCGAACCACAGGCTGCAAATGCCAGTGAAAACATCAAAAATAAGGAAAGTAGGGTCTTTTTCATAGAATCCTCCCAAAATCGTTTCTGATTTAGCATATGATAAGAAAAGAAAAATGTGATTATTTTAAATTTTATAGTCATTTTATTCGTTTACAAACCATAAAAGTATTTAAAAAATAATAGTTTTGCGATTATAACCGCAAAACTATTATTCTTTATCTCTATATTTCTATATCTCTATATCTCTGTGGAAGAAATCTGCGTCGGATATTGATTGTTAAAACATGCTCTGCAAAGTGGAAGATGGTAGGTCATTTCATCCAAATCTTCCAGCTTTAAGTAACCGAGAGAGTCTGCACCGATTTTACTGCAGATATCTTCGCAGGAATGAGAACTTGCAATCAGTTGGTCCCCACTTGGGACATCCGTTCCATAATAACACGGATAGAGAAAAGGCGGAGAACTGATTCGCACATGGACTTCCAAGGCACCTGCCTTTTTCAGCGTATGAATCAGGTTTGCGATGGTGGTTCCACGCACGATGGAATCATCAATCAGTATCAGACGTTTTCCTTTTACGACGCTTTCCAGTACACTGAGTTTTAAATGTACCGCACTTTGCCGTTCTTCCTGAGTAGGCTTGATGAAGGTACGTCCGATATAGCTGTTTTTCTGAAAAGCAAGTCCAAACGGAATACCGGAGGCCTGCGCATAACCCATGGCTGCGGCAAGACCGGAATCCGGAACTCCGGTAACCAGGTCTGCATCCACGGGATATGATTTCGCAAGGGCTTTTCCTGCACGGATTCGTGCATCATATATACTGACTCCATCGAGGGTAGAATCCAGTCTTGCAAAATAAATGTATTCAAAGATACAATGTGCATGTTTTCCCTGACAGAGGTCATAATTGGAATGAATGCCATTTTTCGTAATGGTAATAATTTCACCGGGCTGGATATCGCGGATAAATTCTGCATCAATGGCCTTTAATGCACAGTTTTCCGATGCAAGAATATAGCTGTCATTCAATTTGCCAAGGCAGAGTGGTTTTAAACCCAACGGGTCACGTACCCCAATCAGTTTCTGTGGACTCATAATCAACAGCGCATAACCTCCAATAAGTCCAGGGGCAGTTCTTGCAACTGCCTCCTCGATACTGGAGGTTCTTGTGCGCTCCTTTGCAATTTGATAAGCAATGACTTCTGAGTCCGTGGTAGAATGGAAAATAGCACCGGTATTTTGTAATTGTTCCCGGAGTTTATCCGTATTTGTAATATTTCCGTTGTGCACCAGTGCAAGGGTTCCCTTTAAGTAGTTGAGAACCAGAGGCTGTGCATTTTCTTTGCAGCTACCTCCGGTAGTAGAATAGCGAACGTGTCCGATTCCCATATCTCCATGGAGGGAAAGGAGGGTATCGGGACGGAACACTTCGCTTACCAGTCCCATATCTTTGTGATAGGCAATGTTTCCCTTTGGACCATTGGTATCACAGACCGCAATTCCTGCGGATTCCTGGCCTCTATGCTGGAGGGCGCTGAGACCATAATAAATGTATTTCGATACATCTTTCTGTTCCGAGTGCAGCATCCCAAAGACACCGCACTCCTCTTTTAATTTGTCATCTGTAAGCATTACGTTATCTCCTGAATCTATGTGGTTTACGCGCAGCAGCAAACCAAGGTCCGGGTTTGTGCGGAACCTTGGTAACTGCTTCGATAACTTGAAAAACCCGCAAAGCGTGTTTTTTACAGTTTATACAGAGAACAGAAGCTGTTCATAAGCAGGATAAGGAAGCAGTTCATCCGGTAATATGGTTTCTGCTTCGTCTGCTACTTTACGGATTTCATTCATAGCAGGAAGAATCGTTTCGTGATAGAATTTCGCTGTCTCCAGAGGATCTTCCATTTTCTCGGCAGCTAATGTATCTTCATGGAGTTTTTCTGTCATAGTATACAGGTCATCATATGCGGCAGAAAGTCTGGTTAAAAGACTGGTTTCTGCCTTGCATGGAAGGGTAGCTATACACTGTTTTCCCTTGATAGAAGCAATCAACTGGTCTGTGTATTTCATCAGAGCCGGAAGGAACTGGCATTCTACCATGTCACGGAGTGTTTTTGCTTCGATATGAAGGGTCTTACTGTAGTTTTCCAGTAAAATTTCATATCTGGAGAAGATCTCCTCTTTGGAGAAGATATGATGGCTGGTGAACAGGTCGATATTCTTCTCGTGAATGAAATAAGGAAGCGCATCAGGAGTGGACTTTAAGTTGTACAGACCGCGCTTTTCAGCTTCCTGAACCCATTCGTCAGAATAGCCGTTGCCGTTAAAGATAACCTTTTTGTGCTTCAGGATCGCTCTCTTTACCAGAGCGCGAACTGCTTCATCCATCTGATCTTCGGGGAAGGCCTTTAATTCTCCGTAGAACTGACGCAGTGCTTCTGCAACAGCTGTATTTAAAATGATGTTTGGACCTGCCACAGAGCTGGAAGAGCCAAGGCTTCTGAATTCAAATTTATTGCCGGTAAATGCAAAGGGTGAGGTTCTGTTTCTGTCGGTATTATCCTTAAAGAAATGAGGCAGTACAGTTGCGCCGGTATCCATCTGAACAAGAGGATGCTTGCCAAAGAAAGTATCATTTTCAATGGAATCCAGAACGGCAGTCAGCTCATCTCCAAGGAAGATGGAGATAATAGCCGGAGGCGCCTCATTTGCACCGAGACGATGATCATTTCCTGCGCTGGCAACGGAGATACGCAGCAGATCTGCATAATCGTCAACCGCTTTGATGACAGCCATCAGGAAAATCAGGAACTGTGCGTTTTCAGCAGGAGTACGTCCGGGCTCCAGCAGGTTTACACCAGTATTTGTAATCATGGACCAGTTGTTGTGTTTACCGGAACCATTGATACCGTCGAAGGGTTTTTCATGGAGCAGGCATACCAGACCGTGTTTGTCAGCAACTTTTTTCATGACTTCCATCGTCAGCTGATTGTGATCGACGGCAACGTTTGCCGTGTCGAAAATCGGAGCTAACTCATGCTGGGCAGGAGCAACTTCGTTATGCTTTGTCTTTGCAGGGATGCCAAGCTTCCAGAGCTCTTCATCCAGATCATGCATGTATGCGGATACGCGGGGCTTTAATGCGCCGAAATAATGATCTTCCATTTCCTGACCTTTGGGAGACATTGCGCCGAACAGAGTTCTGCCGGTAAAGATCAGATCTTTTCTCTGCTCATACAGAGCTTTGTCAACCAGGAAATACTCCTGCTCAGGACCGATGGTGGTGGAAACACTTGTAACATCCTTGTTTCCGAGCAGCTGCAGAATCTTAACTGCCTCTGTGTTCAGAGTTTCCATGGAACGCAGCAGAGGAGTCTTTTTATCCAGTGCTTCGCCGCTGTAAGAACAGAAAGCGGTAGGAATGTAAAGGGTTCCATCTTTAATAAAAGCGGGAGAAGTAGGATCCCATGCCGTATAACCTCTTGCTTCAAAAGTAGCGCGCAGACCGCCGGACGGGAAGCTGGACGCATCCGGCTCACCCTTTACCAGCTCTTTTCCGGAGAAATCCATGATGATCTGACCATCTCCGACCGGACTGATGAAGCTGTCATGCTTTTCAGCAGTGAAACCGGTCATGGGCTGGAACCAGTGCGTATAATGGGTAGCACCGTGCTCAACTGCCCATTCCTTCATGGCAACCGCAACGGAATTGGCAACATCCAGTTCCAGATGGGTGTTATTTTCGATTGTTTTACGCAGCGCTTTGTAAATATCCTTGGGGAGCTTTTCGCGCATCACTTTGTCGTTAAAGACCAGGCTGCCGTAAATTTCAGGAATACTTTTTGACATAGATCAAATCTCCTTTCAACTGTAGGGTAAGCATTGTACATTTCGGTGTTTTGTCTGACGAAACGTTTCATTCTGCAGAACATATCTTTAGAACGAAAAAAGGCACTTCGGAGAAGATTCTCCAAAGCGCCTTTGCTTTATGTGACGTATCATACTCACAAATAATAAAACTGTCAAGCCCCTTTTTTGAAAAAACGAAAATTTGTGCAGCAAAGCCATAGGTGCATTTGAGGGAGCTTTTTTGTCAACTTACCTCCGATTCTGAGACAAACCGCATGTTTTCGTGTATGCTTTTGTCAACGAAAGGAAAGGAGGTCTGGGCATGAAAGTGAGCATTGAGCTTTCACCGGAATACCGGATTCCGTATGCAGTCATTTATGCGGATAAAATAACGGACGAAATTCAGAAGATTATGGAAATCCTCAGTCGGCAGAAAACGCCGATCACGGCACTGCAGAATGAGGAAAATCTCGTCGTTCTGCAGCCGGAGGATATCTATATGGTGCGTGTGGAGGTCGGGGATACGATTCTTTTTGGGGAGCATTTAAAATACCGTTCCCGAAAGAGACTCTATGAACTGGAGAAACAGCTTGGAAAGCAGTTTATGCAGATTTCGAAATCCACGCTGGTCAATCTTTCCTATCTGGACAGCATCGAAGCGGGTTTTAACGGAACGCTTCTTCTGAAGCTGAAAAACGGCTGTAAGGATTATGTATCCAGAAAATATTTGCCGGAATTTAAGAAATATCTGGGATTATAGGAGGAATAAAGATTGAAAAATAAAATTTTTCAATCGCGAGATTTGTGTCTGCGC
>ERZ825137.4404-NODE-4404-length-14092-cov-3.678279_pt1 | contig 14092 bp, 18 predicted proteins | sample MGYA00519873_ERZ825137 | MGnify/ENA primary metagenome ERZ825137 (study PRJEB31778, sample SAMEA3449190) | human gut metagenome | biome: human gut; feature: human-associated habitat; material: faeces | place: United Kingdom | collected 2010/2012 ...
CTTGTACTCCGTAGCCGGATAATTACCGTTGCTGCCTGACATCCACATAACGGTTGCCTCATAGGTCTGTTCCGGGGACATCGACTTGCGCCCGCCCGTGTAATGGATGTGAATTTCCGCTTCTTTGCCTGCCTCGAAAACCTTCGGGAAGACATCATACGTCCAAAGCTCGTGAGTTCTTCTGAAAGCCATGAAAAATCTCCTGATTTCTTGATTTGATTTGGACAACCCGTGTCGATGCGAGCCGTCCTTCAAGTACAACTGTATTCTACCATACATGATATACTAATTTCAAGACGAAAATGAAAAAATGTTCACGGCTTTTTCGAAGCCGGACGCGGAACAAAAGCCGAAAATGAATTTTCGGCGCTCACACACTGCATATTTATCGGAAAATCGGACTATAAGCTTGACAAACGGAGCTTGAAATGATAGAATTGAAACGAAAAACATGCAAAAATGCAGGTGAACAAAATGCGAAAAAATAATATAATTTTGCGCGAAAAGGAATTTTCCGAGGCGGAAAAGCTTCGCGTGTATTTGATGATGATCGCGGTCGGCGGATTTCTCGGCGCGTATACCTTCACACTGAAGGGCGGAGTGTTCTGCAACGCGCAGACGGCAAACATCGTCCTTCTTGGGCTCTCGCTCGGCAGGGGACAGTTTGCGCATGCAGCATATTATCTCCTCCCGATAAGCGCGTATCTGCTCGGCTCGTTTGTTTCGGAGCATATCGCCCTGCCGATAAAGCGCCTGCGGCTCATCCGCTGGGACACGCTCTTTATTCTCCTCGAGATGCTCACAGTCGTCGTGCTTGCGCTCATCCCGGAGACTGCCCCGTATCAGATCAGTCAGGTGATGATAAACTTCATCTGCTCCATGCAGTATAACACCTTCCGCCAGGCGCAGAGCGTCCCTATGGCGACGACCTTCTGCACGAACCATGTCCGTCAGGTCGGTGTTGCCATAAGCAAGGCCATCCGGCATAAGGACAAATCTCCCTACGTCTCCCGAATGCTCCTGCACCTCGGGATGCTCGGGATGTTCCTTGCCGGCGTCATATCCTCGGTGCTGCTCGCGGGCGTATTCCTCGGAAAGGCCATGTTCTTCGCGCTCATACCGCTCGGCGTCATCGCCGCCGACCTGCTCCACGCCGACCTTACTACCGAAAAGAACATCCTCGACCGCAAGCCCCACGGGCATTAATATTAAAAACACCGCCGCGGCCATAACAGCCGCGGCGGTGTTTGCAGTGTTCGGATATTTCAGATGCCGTCGTCGGTGACGGAGTCGCTGCGGAACAGCAGCGATATGCACCAGAGCGCAGACAGGCCGACCAGCGTGTATATCACGCGGCTGACCGTCGCCGTCTGGCCGCCGAACAGCCATGCGACTATGTCAAAGCGGAACAGACCGACGCTGCCCCAGTTGATACCGCCGACGATTGCCAGCACAAGCGCTATACGATCCATTATCATGCAAATGGCTCCTCTCAAAATGTTTTCCCCAATATTCTTCCCAGCGAAAATTAAATTATACATTGTATAAAAGAAGTGTGCTTTCGACTTTCTTCGCTCTTTACAAAATAAAGAAAGAGTATTATTATTTAAGCACAGCTTATCCAATTGGCCTTTCATATGAAAGGCCGCGGCTCATATCTTTATCCCACAACCCTGTTTGCGGACTGATTTTTCAGTCCGCACTTTTTTATAGAAATGCTGTAGATTTTTATCCAAATATGCGGTAAACTATATAATCATATATCTTATTACAAACACGGAAAGGAGCGGGCATGAAAGTTCTCATAATAAACGGTTCGCCGCGCGGCAGGTTCAGCGTCACGCTGCAAAGCTGTCTCTATCTTGAACAGACTTTTCCTGAGCATGAGTTTGAATTTCTCAACGCCGGCTCCGGTATCCACGTTTTTGAGCGCGACATGAGCGGCGCGACCGAGGCCGTCGCCTCCTGCGACCTGCTCATCTTTGCCTACCCGGTGTATGATTTTCTTGTCCCATCCCAGCTGCACAGGTTCATTGAGCTGCTGAAAGCCTCGGGGGCGGACTTCACAGGAGTTTTCACCTCGCAGCTTTCTACCTCGCTGCATTTTTATGACATGACCGCGCAGCGCTTCATTGAGGACAACTGCAATGATATGGGCATGCGCGTGGTTAAGGGACTCTCCGCGGGGACGGAGGATCTGCTGACCGAGCAGGGGAGAAGCGAGCTTGAGGCGTTCTTCCGCTATGCCGTTTTCTGCGTTGAGAATGAGATATCCGAGCCCTCGCGCAGCCCTGCGCCCGCGGCACAGAGAGAATATGAATGCTGCCTTGAGCCGTCAAAGAAGCCCGAGGACTATGACACCGTCATCGTCGGAGACCTGCGCGAGGAGGACGAGAGCCTGCGAGCGATGGTGAAGGACTTTGCCGCGGTCTTTCCTTATAAAACGCGCTTTGTGAACATTGCGGACTTTCAATTTAAGGGCGGCTGCCTCGGCTGCCTGAACTGCCGCTATGATGGCAGATGCGTCTATGACGACGGCTTTGATGCTTTCCTTGCGGACATTTACAGAGCCGACGCGATAGTCTACGCATTCACCCCGCGCGATCACAGCATGGGCGCGCGCTTCAAGATGTTTGATGACCGCGGATTTTTCACCGCTCTGCGCGATCGCGCGCGCGGCAAGCCCACGGCGTATATAATAAACGGCGGATATGAGGCCGAGGAAAACCTCATTGCCGTGCTGGAAGCGCGCTCTGAAATGTCGCAGAGCTTTCTTGCGGGCTTAGCGTCGGATACCGCGCAGCTCCAGGCCGTTGCAAAAAAGCTTGCCTATGTCCTTGAGCATAGGTATGCTCCGCCGCAGGACTTCCGCGGCATCGCCGGGCAGAAGCTGCTGCGTGACTGGCTCTGGCCGGTTCGAGGAATATCCAGGGCGGACAACGAATACTTCAAGGCTCACGGTCTCTATGATTTCCCGCAGCGGAAATGGCTTTATTCGCTGCGCCTGTTGGTTCTGGGACTTCTGATGCGCAATGAGAAGCTGCGTGCGAAGATCGAGCCGCGGCTCAACCACCGGCGGCTTGCCCCGTACAGAAAGCTCCTGAAGCAGAAGCGCGGAGGGGAAACACTATGAGCGTATTTGCTATAAAAATCCTCGCACTCGTGACGATGGTCATTGACCACAGCGCGTATTATCTCTACAGCAGCAGCCTTATAGGCTTCGGACTGTATTTCGCCATGCGCACCGCCGGACGGATCGCGTTCCCGCTCTATGCCTTCCTGCTGGTGAACGGCTTTGAAAAGACCTCGAATCGTGGGAAATATCTCTCACGGCTCGTGCTGTTTGCCGCCGTGTCGCAGCTGCCGTATACCATAGTTTTCAGTCAGGAGAATTACAGACTCTCGGCAGTAAGCGGCTTTGCACTCCTCTGGCCGTGGTATATTGCTGTCCTCGCAGTGCTCGCTGTGTGCGCCGTGTGGTATTTCTGCGTGCGCCGGGACACGTCGGTCGTCTCGCTTGCAGCGGCGTTCATGCTCGCCGTCGTGCAGCTGTCCGCCGGGGGAGCGTGCCTGTTCGGCTTTGAAACGAACGTATTCTATACCCTCGCCGTCTCGCTCGCGGGTATGTCCGTGCTGGCGATGCTTGTGAGCCGGCCGGCCAATTTCGGCCAAGCACTTGCGTGCCTTGCGGCGTTCGTTATCTGCGCCATATGTATTCTTCCGAATTCGGACTACGGCTGGTACGGTTTTGCACTGATGATGTTCCTTTGGTTCTCTCGCCGCTCAAAACCGCTTCAGGCAGCTGTGCTGCTGCTCTGGTGCTATGCCGAATACGTCGTTTATATCCACAACTGGGCATACTTTGCTGCCGCAGCACTTGCAGTGATCCCGGTGCTGCTGTATAATGGCAGACGCGGCAGACCCGTCAAGCTCTTTTTCTACATGATATACCCCCTGCATCTGGCGGTGCTCGGGGTGCTTGTACTGATTTCCGCCGCATTATGAATATAAAGATAAGCGAAAGGAACCTACTCCTGCATGCACTTCACAGACAAACTGCAGACGCGCTACAGCGATTATGACAGATACAACAGGCTCTATCCGGAATCTATACTGAAACTTTTTGAAGCCGTGGCCGAGCACCATATGCACAGCATCGGCGACAGCGTAGTCAAAGGGGACGTCTCATGGCTGATAACCGATTGGCACCTTGAGGTAGAGCGCTACCCCGAAAGGGAGGAGGAACTGAGCGCCGTCACATGGATCCGCCGCTCGGAAAAACCCTATACGATGGACAGGCAGTTCGTCATGACAGCAGGGGATGAGCAGGTCATCCGCGCGAGCCTTACCTTTACTCTGTATGATATGCAAAGGAAGCGCCTTGTGCGCATCTCTGATGAGCTTTTGGATGCCTATGCCCCGGAGCAGGAGGGCGTTTTCGATGTCAAGCCGCCGCGCCTGCACGAGCCGGAGGAGCGTCTGTGCGAGCTGCCGCTCACCATCCGCCGCGCCGATCTTGACTTCAACGACCATGTACATAACACCCACTATCTCGGCTATGCGCTCGAAGCGCTGCCCGATGAGGCCTACGGAAACGGGGAGTTTTCATCGATCCGCGTCATATACCATGCGCCCCTTGCGCTCGACACCAGGGCCGTTATCCGCGTGAGCGAAATCGACGGCGGCTATCTCTGCTCCATCCGCAGCCGTGACACGCTCCACACGCTCATTGAACTGAAGAACAAATAAGTAAGAAAACTATATAAACTGAAAGGTGGCACAGCATGCTTAAAATTCTTGTATGCGTAAAGCAGGTCCCGGATGTTGACCAGATGCGCATGGACCCGGAGACAGGCAATCTTATCCGCGCCGGTGTACCCGCTATACTCAACCCTCTGGACGCAAACGCACTTTCCGCGGCGGTAAAGGTCAAGGAGACCTACGGCGCGGAGATCACGCTTATCACCATGGGGCCTCCCGCCGCGGAAGCGGTGCTGCGCGAATGCCTTGCCGTCGGTGCAGATAAGGCGATACTTGTTACCGACCGCGCTTTCGGCAACGCCGATACTCTCGCAACGAGCTATTCCATCGTCTCCGCCGCGAACACCGCGGGCAAGTTTGACCTTATCTTCTGCGGCAAGGAAACTCTCGACGGCGCGACCGGTCAGATGGGCAGCCAGCTTGCCGAGCGCTTTGACGCGGCGCAGATAACCAGCGCCTCCCTCATAAAGGACATCGACCTTGAAAACAAAAAGCTCACGGTCGAGCGCGAGCTTGAGAACGGGACGGAGACGCTTGAGGTCACCATGCCCTGCCTCTTCACCATGGAAAAGAAAAACTATCCTCTCCGCCTTCCCAGCCTCAAAAACTGGATGGCCTCCAAGAAGGCCGTCATAACGACGCTCACCTCCAAGGACATCCCCGGCCTTGACCTTGACCGCATCGGCGACCCCGGCTCTCCCACAAAGGTGCCGCGCATGTTCCCGCCGGTCATGCCGGAGCCCGGCGTCATGCTCGATGAGGGCAGCGCGGAAGCGACCGTTACAAAGCTCATTTCGCTTATCAAGGACTGAGAGGGGGAGCAGCTATGGATAAGAAGAACTTCAAGAACATGTGGGTATACATAGAGCATGACGGAAAGCAGGTCCACCCCGTCGCGCTCGAGCTGTGCTGCGAAACGCGCAGGCTGTGCGACGAATCCGGTGATAAGCTCATCGCCGTCATTGCCGGGACCCTCCCCGAGAGCGAGATCGATAAGATCAAGGACTGCGGTATAGACGGCGTCATCTACGTCTCCGGCACCGGCTACGCCAGATACAATACCGAAGCCTACACTAACCTCTTCACCGTTCTCTGCCGCAAATATAATCCCTCCGCTGTCTTTGTCGGCGGCACGACCAACGGGCGCGACTTTGCCCCGCGCTTTGCGGCCCGCCTCGAGACCGGCTGCACCAGCGACGCGACCGAGCTCATCTATAACCCCGAGACTACCGACATTGAGTTTGTCGAGCCCGCCGCCGGCGGCAAGATCATGGCCGTCATAACCATCCCCGTGCTCCGCCCGCAGGTCGGCACCATCCGCCCCGGCACCTTCAAGTATGCCCCCGTAGGCAGAAAGGCCGAGATAGAAGAGATACACGAGGAGGTCTCCTTCCCCGTGAGCGAGATACGCACAAAGTTCCTTGGCTTCACCGCCGACTCATTCGACCCCGAGCTTGACATCGCAAACTGCGAGACTATCGTCTGCGTCGGCGCGGGCATGAAGAATGAGAGCCTGCCGAAGTACCGCGAGCTCGCGGCGCTGCTCGGCGGCAAGATCGCCTGCACCCGCCCGATAGTTGACCGCGAGCTCCTGCCCTATAAGCTTCAGGTCGGCCAGTCCGGCGTTATGATAAAGCCCAAGCTCTATATAGGCTTCGGCATTTCGGGCGCAGTGAACCACGTCACCGGAGTCGACGCGGGCAAGTTCATCGCCGTCAATAAGGACCCGCACGCCCCCATCTTCAACTACTGCGACTACGGCATAGTCGGGGACATGGACGAGGTCTGCGACGAGATGATCCGCCAGCTCAAGAAATAAATATGGATCCGGGATAACGCTCATGTTATCCCGGATTTTTTGCCATTTGGGAAATATGTTCGACTTGACATTTGAAAGGAATGTTGTTATCATTTGACCGAAAGAGTAAATTCAGTCAAAAGTTTAAGGGGCGCGCACAGTGGCATTTTCAGAAGAGCAAAATGAATCGATCCGGAAAGAGCTGATTCGCGAGGCGCGGCACTGCGGCGTCACGATCGGCATGCGCAAGACCTCGGTCGAGCAGCTTGCCGAGGCGGTCGGCATATCCAAGGGCTCGTTCTATAAATTCTTTGACTCGAAGGAGCTGCTGTTTTTCGCCGCGCTGGAGGATATACATACCGAGGGCTACGCCGTGGCTCAGCAGGCGCTGCGGGATAACGCCGCGCTGCCCCCTGCTGAGCGCGCGGAGGCGGCGATACTTGGAATGTGCCGGTGGCTGTCCGAGACGCGGGCGCTTGTCTTTATCGAGAACGATGCGGAGTTTCTGCTGCGCAGGCTGCCGCAGGAGGTCAAGTCCGCACATTACCACGACGATGAGGTACACATCCGCGCGCTTTTAGAGGGCAGCGGTTTGCAGCCCAAGGGCGGCATGGCCCTGGCCGCGGCGACGGTGCGCGGGCTTATTCTGACAGTCTCGCATCAGGAGCAGATAGGGGAGCTTTATCCAAAGGTTTTGGAGACACTTGTGCGCGGAGCGTGCAAAGAGCTTTTTTAAAATTTGTCAAAGAAACTCTGTGAGGCTTTTGGGGAACTTGTAAAGCCACCAAGAGTTAGCCGCATCTAACTTATAACCGCGGGTTAAAGAAATTTAACAGAGAAAGAGGGAGCTTATGGAACGCAAGGACGCGATACGCAGTGCCTATCGCATGACGGGCAGCAACAGCTTTTATGACGGAATGATAACCTGCTCCACGCCGGGCGGCAAGGCAGTGTGCCGTTTGGTATGGGACATGGACAAGGCGGAGTGCGACGATTATCTTGAGAAAGCGCTGTCCGGCATCCCGGAGGGATTTTCCGGGAAATTGCTGGAGGTCCCCGTCGGCACGGGCATCCTGACCATGCCGGTCTATAAGACGCTGCCGGACGCGGATATCACCTGCCTTGACTATTCGCTCGACATGATGGCTCAGGCGCGCGAAAAGGCGGAAAAGCTGGGGCTCAAGAATGTCACGTTCAGTCAGGGCGACGTCGGCGCGCTGCCGTATGAGGACGGGACTTTTGACGTAGTCCTGTCGCTCAACGGCTTTCACGCTTTCCCTGATAAGGATGCGGCCTACCGCGAGACGCTCCGCGTACTCAAGCCCGGCGGGACATTCTGCGGCTGCTTCTACGTTGCCGGTGAGTGCGGGAGGACAGACCGCTTTGTCAGCAGACTCTATGAGCGGATGAAGTTCTTCACACCGCCTTATGAGACCGTATCGAGCCTGAAGGCGCGGCTTGAGAGCATGTACGCGGACGTGACTGTCGGGAACCTTAAAGGCATTGCATGGTTCGTCTGCCGGAAAGGGTGAGAACGCATGACGCTTGACCTTAATAGCTACCGCCGGGACTGCCTGCTCGGCGCCCTCGGCGCGCTGCTGATGCTCGTCGGTGACCTGTGCCTGAGCGTTATCCCCGTGCACACCGGTGACAGCGGACTGTTCGCGCGGGAATATTACCTGAGCGGAGCATACGAGCCGTGGCGGCTGCCGCTGCTGATAGCGACGGGGCTCACCGGCATGGCGCTGGGCTTCTTCACCGTGCGCGCCTGCCGAGACCAGATAAAGCCCGAGCACCGCAAGACGCGGCTTGCCATCCTCATCGGAGGAGTTATCTACGTAAGCTCCGCCGGGGCGCTTCATCTGTTCATCGGCAGCCTTGCCGACTGGACGAGCACGCTCGCCCCGCTTTTAGGCCGCGAGGAGACCGCGGCGCTCATTCAGGCGCAGTATGCGCGCCTGAACTCACCGATGCTGATCTCCTACGCGGGCATGTTCCTGCTCATCCTCGGCAGCGCCTACGCGGTGCTGACGGGGAAGACGGTTCTGCCGCGGCGGATGTTCATATTTCACCAGCTCGTCTGGCAGCTCGTATTTGTTCTGATCCCGGACATTCGGCAGCTGCTGGGCGCGGAGGTTTCCACTTGGGATTTTGTACTGAGCCAAGGCTCAGGGAACGCAGCGCTCTGCATCTGGATGGCGGCAAACGCTGTCTGGGCAGGGCGGCAGCTGAAGACAGAGGAGGTAAAATGACATGGATGAAAAAATAAAGCTCTCCGGAGTACCGGAGACTATGTTACAGACGGTTTACGCCCGCGCTAAGGAGAGCCGCGGGCGCGGCGCGATAAGCGATAAAAAGGCCGAGGAGATCATCAGCGGGCTTGATTATGACTTCTCCCTCGCGGATAAGGACGCGCCCATGCACAGCGGCGTCATCGCCCGCACGATCGTGCTGGATAAGCTCACGTCGGCGTGGCTTGCGGCGCATCCCGGCGCGGCCGTCGTCAACATAGCCTGCGGGCTCGACACGCGCTGCTACCGCATGGAGGGCTACGCCCACTGGTATAACCTCGACCTGCCGGAGACTATCGCCGTGCGCAAAAAGCTCCTGCCGGAGACGGGGACTATCTCGCAGATTGCCATGTCCGCGATGGACGATTGGGGCGGAAAGATAGCCGAGCAGGGCACACCGGTGCTCGTCATCATAGAGGGGCTCACCATGTACCTGAGCGAAGCGGACGTGCAGCGCATCTTTGAAGTGATCGCCGGGCGCTTCGGGAGCGTGACCGTGTTCGTCGAGACAATGAACCCGATGGTCGTGAAGAGCTTCAAGGAAAAATCCATCGAGGGCAGCAACGCCAAATTCACATGGGGTGTGAAGAACGGCGCGGAGCTTGTGAAGCTCCTGCCGGGCTTCCGTTTCAGAGAGGAGCACAGCCTGACCGAGGGCATGGCGCAGTTCGTGCCGGTCTATAAGCTGCTCGATAAGCTCCCCGCGATAAGGAATATTTCGAACAAGATAGTCGTGCTCGAGAAAGGTTGAGGTGAACGGAATGTCATTTTTTGAAAACACCCGCAAGCCGGCAGGACTCGGCGGCAAGCTCATGGTGACGATGATGAACATCGGCCACCGCGCCCTTGCGGGCTGGGGGCTGCAATTTCTGAGCATCGCGCCCGACGCGAAGGTGCTCGACTGCGGCTGCGGCGGCGGTGCGAACATAAAAACGCTGCTGAAAAAATGCCCGCAGGGCATCGTGAACGGCATTGACTACTCCGATGTCAGCGTCGAGTGGGCGCGGAAGCTCAACCAGAGCGCGATCGCCTGCGGCCGCTGCACGGTGCAGCAGGGCGATGTGTCGGAGCTTGGCTTCAAGGGGGCGCAGTTCGACCTTGTCACGGCGTTCGAGACGGTCTATTTTTGGCCGGGGCTCCCGCGTTGCTTCGGAGAGGTGTTCCGGGTTCTCAAACCGGGCGGAACGTTCTTCATCTGCAACGAGAGCAGCGGCGACACCGATAAGGACGATAAATGGATGGAAATGATCGACGGCATGACCATCTACCGCGACGTCCAGCTCAAGCAGGCACTGGAGCAGAGCGGGTTCCACGGTGTACAGATACATAAAAACAACAAGGGCTGGCTGTGTGTAACGGCCAAGAAATGATGGGGAGAGCATGTCTAAGAAAGCGACCGAGTTCCAGAAAAAGGAAATGAGCAAAATGTACCGGGGCACGGAGATATTCAAGCCCCTGAGCACCGGCTGGACGGATGAGAACGTTGCCTGTGTGCGCGAATGGGTGGCGAATATCTTCTTCTACCGCAGGGGCGGCACCACCATAATGATCGATGCCGGGTACAATTATGAGCGCCTTGAGGAGAAAATGGGCTGGCTCGGCATCGACCCTAAGTCCATTAAGCACATCCTCATCACCCATCAGGACACCGACCATATCGGCGCGGGGCAAGGCCGTATGTGACTATGCGCAGCTGCAAGAACCAGTTTTATTACGACCTCATCACCCCACTGCCGGATAAGCTCGATGTCCCCGGCACACAGATACATATTTTCTACGCGCTCAAGATGGGCGAAAAGTACCGCGAACGCTATGAGCGGCACTTCGCCCAGCCAGTTATCCATGAGCAGGACATGCAGCATGAGGAGCTGCTGGCCTGCCATCCGGAGGAGTGGGCACAGCTCGTGAAGAGCATAATCAGCTGAAAGAAGGTAAAAAGTATGAGTTTCTTTGCATCGGCACTGCGCGCGGCGTATAAGCTCAGCGGCGCGAAAAAAGCATTTACTCTGCCTGAGGAAGAGATACTGAAGGTCATCGAAAAGCAGAACCGCAGCCGCGGCGTCTTTACCCCGACGGATCACAAGGCGTGCTATGAGATGATCGACGTGAACGGCTTTCCCTGCCTTATCGTGCGGGCAAAGCCAGAGCCGTCCGAGCGCGCTATACTCTATTTCTTCGGCGGCGGCATGGTCGTCGGCCCGGACAGGGGCGACCTGCCTGTCATGCGCAAGCTGATGCAGGACACCGGCTGCGACGTGTGGTTCCCGTTCTATCCGCTCTGCACGGAACACTGCATCACGGAGACCTATGAAATGGCCTATGAATGCTACCGGCGGATGACGGAGCTGTACGGCGGCGGGAACGTCAGCACCTGCGGCTTCTCATCGGGCGGCGCGCTCGCGCTGGGCATCGCCGCGCACAACAGCGCGCTCGGCAAGCCACTGCCGCAGCCGCGGCACATCGTTGCGGTCTCTCCCGGAGAGGTTCCATGGAACGACGCGGAGAAGGCGCGGATGCAGGCACTGAACAGTAAGGACGTGGCCATTGACTACGCCTTCATGGTGACGGTCGAAAAGTTCATGCGCCACGGACAGGATGGCGTACCGGATTATATGATCTCCGGTTCGCGCGGCGACTTCTCCGGTGTGGGCGATATCCACTTCTTCTACTCCTCAGACGAGGTGCTCTACGGCGCGCTGCCGGACTTTGAGGAAGCCTGTAAGCGCGCGGACGTTCCGTACACCGCCTTTGCAAGACCGAAGATGGTGCACTGCTACTGCATGCTGCCGTGCTTCAGGGAGGCAAAGGAGGACTTTGCTAAGATCGCGGACTTTCTGAAAAAGTAAGGATCGGAGCGGGACGCACTTATGAGGAGGCCGACAGGATCCTTTACGGCAAAGCCACGTGGCGCAGCTGGAAGAATCAGGACTATTACCTGATAGGCAAGAAAACCGACTATTCACTGTTTGAGAAAACGGACATGTACCTCTGGTACGGGATAAAAGGGACGGTCGACAAAAAGCTCTCGGCGGGGCTCGATGCGCTGAAAAAGAGCGGCTATCCGTTCGAGGTGAAGATATTCACCGAGCTTGGCCACGGCGGCCTTGCCGGGGAGCATCCGGAGGAATTTTCAAAGGAGATCCAGGCGGCGCACCGGTGCAGTCTGGAAAAGGAGAAGCTATGAAAGACAGCGAACTGCAATTTGACCGAAGCTGCCATGTGCTTTATTCAAAGCAGTGCAAGAAGGAGATACTCGCGAAGATAGCCCTGCACTACCCGGAAGCCGAGCGCGAGGCCGTCTGGGAAAAGGTACAGCGGCAGTATGCGGACTTCCTCTCCGACTGGCGCACCGACCTCGGCGGGAAGAAGAACTTTCACAACGGTGCAGGCGGCACCTATGACTGCATCGCAATTATGAGCTATTACGCCGCGTGCAGGGACGTCACGACGTTCCGGGAGATAGAGGAGATGGAGGAAAACCTTATCCTGCCGTCCTTCCGCAAGCTCTCAAAGTTTGTCGACTGCAACAAGCCCTTTTTCAAGAAGCTGATGTACAAGGCCTTCTGCACGGCGAAGAAGCGCTGCGACGAGTGGCACGATTACGAAATGGCAGTTGCGCCGTTTGATAAGGATAAGCCAATCTATTATGAATTCACAGCCTGCCCCGCGGCGGAGTTTGCCATCAAGCACGGGCTGACAGACATCATGCCCGCCCTGTGCAATGTGGACTATGCGTCGATGGAGCTGATACACGCAAAGCTCGTGCGCACCACCACCTGCGCAAACGGCTGCAAGTGCGATTATACGATATGCGGGGATAAGGACCCGTATTTGAAAGATCATCCCGAATACCGGGACGAGGAAGGATATAGGAGGAATAAGTAATGTTACTGACAACGATCATTGAAGGAATCGGACTCGGCGCGCTGCTGGTTTTAGTGTGCGCCGTCGGCATCCGCAAGGGCGCGGTGGGGCTGCTGCATCTCTATGAACCGGACGTGCAGGAGCGCTGCATTTCTATGGGGCTCACGACGAAGGAGAGGATAAAGCACAACCAGATGCTTTTCAAGGTAGTGTGCCTGCCGATATATATCGCCTACATACTCGTGTGCGTATATGTCATAAACGGTGCGCGCGGCTTTGCCGCGGGCTTCTGGCAGATGCTAGTGATGCTGTTCGTGCTGAACCTTATCGACCGCTTTTTCATTGACGAATACTGGGTCGGGCACACAAAGGCATGGACTATCCCCGGCACGGAAGACCTCAAGCCCTATATCACCGCGGAGGCCAAGCGCAAGAAGTGGCTGTTCGGCACGGTCGGCATGGCCGTCATCGCGGCGGTGCTGTCGGGGATCATGGCGCTGATCGTGAAATAAGGTGAGACTATGCGCTTTGAAACTTTAGGCGACAGAAAGAACCCCGCCGCGCTATTCTTCCACGCAATGGGCGTGACCGGCGAGAGCAGCGAGCCGGTGGCAAAGCATATGCAGGATAAGTTCTTCTGCATCCTGCCCACCTCGACGGTCTACTGCGCCGGACAGAAATACATTAGTAAGGAGGACGAGGTCCGGCAGATCGAGGACTTCCTGCGCACCAACGACAAGATCAAGGACGTGGCTGTGATCGGCCTGCCCGACAAGCGTCTGGGCGAAATTTGCGGCGCAGTCATCGAGCTCAAGCCGGGTGCCGTCTGCGACGAAGCGGAGATCAACGACTTCTGCCTGGCGCTGCCCCGGTATAAGCGCCCCCGGAAGATCATCTTTGCCGAGATCCCCCGCAACGCCACCGGCAAGATCGAAAAGCCCGTCCTGCGCAAGCGCTACGGGGCCGAGCATCTGGTGGCCCAGCAGAACCGGAGCTAAGACAACGCCATACGCCGCAAGGAGGGAAACGCCATGCCGAGAGCAAAGAAGAAAGAGCGCAGCCTGGATCTATATGAGCACATCGCCGCCCTGAACAGCGTGGAGGAATGCTGCCGGTTTTTTGACGATCTGTGCGCCGTGACCGAGCTGCGGGCCATGGAGCAGCGGTTCGACGTGGCCAGGATGCTCCACGCCGGCAAGGTCTACACCACCATCCTCAGCGAGACCGGGGCCAGCTCCGCCACGGTCAGCCGGGTCAACCGGGTCCTGAACTACGGCACCGGGGCCCTGGCCGAGGTGATGGAACGGGTGGAGCAGACCAAGGAGGGCGAGACGGCCCCCCAGGAAGACAACGAAACACGGAGGAACACATGAAAGAA
>ERZ825137.4405-NODE-4405-length-14088-cov-4.621107_pt1 | contig 14088 bp, 10 predicted proteins | sample MGYA00519873_ERZ825137 | MGnify/ENA primary metagenome ERZ825137 (study PRJEB31778, sample SAMEA3449190) | human gut metagenome | biome: human gut; feature: human-associated habitat; material: faeces | place: United Kingdom | collected 2010/2012 ...
GGCATTCCGCTGGCGGTGTCTGCGAAACGGGCAATCATCGCGCCGCGCGCGAGCATGACCGTTCACCCCGTGCGCATGACGGGGCTGGTGGTCGGCGCGCCGCAGACGTATCATTACTTTGACCAGATTCAGGACCACATCGTCGACTTCGTGACCGAAAATTCCCGCATTTCCCGGGCGGATTTTGCACGCTATATGATGGCGACCGGGAACATGGCAACGGATGTAGGGACGGTGCTGTACGGCGCGGAAGCGGTCGAGTCCGGGCTGATGGACCAGCTGGGGAGCCTTTCGGACGCGCTGGCGTACCTGCATGCGCAGATTGCGCAGGAAAAAAAGAAGCGCTCCGGTCCGGATGCGGGCGGCGATAACTAAAAAGTATGGAAATATTCCTCCGGTTGTGATAATATAAATCAGTATGAGATTTTTACGCGGCGCACTGCCGCCGGATCAATCGGAGGATTGTCTATGACCTATTGGAATGCCGTTTTGCTGGGGCTGGTGCAGGGCGTGGCGGAGTTTCTGCCGATCTCGAGCTCCGGCCATCTGGCAGTGCTGCAAAACTTCCTCGCCATCGGCGACATGGAAAACCATATGCTCTTTGACGTGCTGCTGCATCTGGGGACGCTGGCAGCGGTCATTCTCGCGTTCTGGAAGGATGTGCGCGAGGTTGTCACAGAATTCCTGCGGATGCTGCATCTGCGCAGAACGCCGCGCGGCTTGAAGCCCAACCGGCGCGAGCGGCGGCTGATCAGCTTTCTGATTCTGGCGACGCTTCCGCTGATTCCGGCGGCGTTTTTATCAAACGTCGTCGAGAGCCTCTATCAGAACACGTTCTTTATCGGCTTCGCGTTTGTCATGACAGGTTTTTTGCTGTTTGCTGCCGACCGCATGGGACACGGCAACAAGGACGAGCGCAGTTCGACTTCAGCAGATGCGATTGTCGTGGGTCTGGCGCAGGCGGTTGCGGTGGTGCCGGGGCTGTCGCGCTCGGGGACCACGATCAGCGCCGGGATGCTGCGCGGCTTTGAGCGGAGCTTTGCCGTGAAATTTTCATTTTTGCTGTCCATTCCCGCCGTGGTCGGTGCAAACCTGGTGTCGATCATCAAGGTGTTCTCGACCGGCGTGGAGTGGAGCTATGTGCCGATGTATCTGGTGGGTGTCGCCTGCGCGTTTGTGTCGGGCTACTTTGCCATCTACTTTCTGCGGCTGATTGTCCAGCGCGGAAAATTCGGCGGATTCTGCTATTATTGCTGGGGTGCAGGTCTTCTGACGATCATCCTGTCCCTGATCTCGTGAGGTGTTTTGGTCACATGGCTTCTGCGAACAAAAGAAAGTCCACGGCCTCCCGCGGACGGAAAAAAACAACAAAAAAGCAGTCTGCGCCCATCCGGCGCGAGATCGGCGCGACGGTCTGCGGCCTGCTTGCGCTGCTGACGATCTTGTGCTGCTTCAAGGTGAACGCGGCGTTTCTGGATCTGATGACGTCGGTGTTCCGGGGTCTGATCGGCGCAGGCTTTTACATCCTGCCGTTCTCGTTCATCATGAGCTTTTTGATCCTGATCCTGCACGACGGCAGGCCCGTCGCGCTGCGCGTGACCTGCACGTTCCTGACGGCCATGCTGATCGGCAGTCTGGTGCAGCTGGTCGGCGGAAAATTTGACGCGGACTGGGATTGGAGCGTCATTTCCGCGCTCTGGGACGGCGGCATCGACGGCACGGCGGGCGGCGTTCTGGCAGGCGGTATTGCAAGCCTCCTTGAAGCGCTCATCAGCCGCATCGGCGCGGCTGCGGTCGTGATCGTGGGGATGCTGCTGAGCCTGATCACAAGTCTTAACATGACGGTGGCAAGCATCGTGACGGCCATCAGGAACCGGCCCCGCGCGGAATATGCCGAGCCGCAGCGCGAGCACAAGGACCCGGCGCAGGTGCTCGTCGATACCGTTGCGAACAAGCACATCGAGCACGTGCAGCGCACGGAGCAGCGCCGGGCGTCCCGCGCAAGCGACTTTGACCTTCCGGTCGACGATCCCCCTCTGCCGGAGCAGCCGGAGAAGAAGACCGCGGGCAGAAAAAACGCGCCGGTGCGCCCGGACGTTTTTGTGGAAAACAGCCGCCGGCAGGAGAAGGCCGCCGAAGCGGCCCGGCCCGAACCGCAGCAGGAGCCGCAGGCGCCTGCCCAGGAGGAGACGGAGCAGCCGCCTATCCATAACGATTACAGAGCGCAGTTTGACGCGCTGATCACGGACGCACAGAAAGCGCCGGCGGAGGAAGCGCCGCCCGTGCCGAACGTTATTCCCATGGAGCTGCCGCACCAGATGCCGCCGCTCGTGATCGACCATTTTGACGCGCCGAAGCCGGCTCCCGCCGCACAGCCGCTGCCGCCGGTCGAGATCCCGGAGCAGCCGGAAAAGCTCAAAAAGGCGGACGTGCAGCTCGAAGCGGCCCAGATCGCGCAGGAGATCGGCCAGCAGGAGCCGCAGAAGCCGGAATACGAATTCCCGCCCGTGTCGCTCCTGAAGGCCGGAAGCGGCCAGTCGCACGACGGCACGGAGGAAATGCGGCAGAACGCCGAGCGCCTGAGCGACACGCTTCAATCCTTCGGCATTGAGGCGCATATCATCAATGTTACGCGCGGCCCGTCGGTCACGCGGTACGAGCTGGAGCTGCAGCGCGGCGTGAAGCTCTCCAAGGTCACGAATCTGGCCGACGATATCGCGCTGGCCCTCGGCGCGTCCGGCGTCCGCATCGCGGCCATCCCGGACAAGATCTCCGTTGTCGGCATCGAGGTACCGAACCGGATCGTTTCGGTCGTCATGGCGCGCGAGGTCATCGATTCGCCGGAATTTGAAAAGTGCAAGTCCCGCGTGTCCTTCGCTGTCGGCAAGGACATCGGCGGCAACCGCATCATCGGCGATATCGGCAAGCTGCCGCATCTGCTGATCGCCGGTACGACCGGCTCCGGCAAATCGGTCTGCATGAACTCGCTGATTATCTCCCTTCTCTATAAGGCAAAGCCCGAGGAGGTCAAGCTCATCATGATCGACCCGAAGATGGTCGAGCTTGGCATTTACAACGGCATTCCGCACCTGCTCATCCCCGTCGTCACAGACCCGAAAAAGGCTGCGGGCAGCCTGCAGTGGGCCGTGACGGAGATGATGCGGCGCTACCGCATGATGGCGGATGCAGGCGTCCGCGATCTCGAATCCTACAACAAGCAGGCGCGGGCCTCAGCGGACGATGAGTTGGAACCCATGCCGCAGATCGTCGTTGTGATCGACGAGCTGGCTGACCTCATGCTGGTCGCGGCCAAGGAGGTCGAGGAATCGATCTGCCGCATCGCGCAGATGGGCCGTGCGTCGGGCATTCATCTGGTCATTGCCACGCAGCGTCCGTCCGCGGACGTGATCACCGGCCTGATGAAGGCCAACATCCCCTCACGCATCGCGTTCGCTGTCGCCTCCGCGATGGAATCGCGCATCATTCTCGATACGGCGGGCGCGGAAAAGCTCGTCGGCAAGGGCGATATGCTCTATGCGCCGCTCGGACAGGGCAAACCCAAGCGCGTGCAGGGCTGCTTTATCACGGACGACGAGGTGCAGGAGGTCGTCTCCTTCGTCAAGGCATCCAGCGAAGCGGAATACTCCGATTCCGTCATGGCCGAGATCGACAAAAAGGCGGCCGAGAGCGGGAAAACCGGCTCCGGCAGCTCTGGCAGCACAGCCGCAGAGACAGACGGCTCTGACGGCGACGAAATGCTCCCGGCGGCGGTCGATGTCATTCTGGAGACCGGACAGGCCTCCGTCTCCATGCTCCAGCGCCGTCTGAAGCTGGGCTATGCCCGCGCGGCGCGCATCATGGACGAGATGGAGGAGCGCGGCATCGTCGGCCCGTTCGAGGGCTCGAAGCCCCGTCAGCTGCTCATCACGCGCGAGCAGTGGCAGGCTATCAAGGACGGCGCGCCCATTTCCAGCGAGCCGGTCGAGGAAGAAATTCCGTGATCCTTTATTTGGAAAAAGTATAAATAAAATGACTGCACGGAACAATTTCAGTGTACAGATTGCGCCAGCGGATTTTTTGCCAGGCAAACAAAAGCCGGAGGAAATCCTTTGTGGATTTCCGAGGATTTTTGTGAAGCATGGCGAAAAATATGCAAGCAAGCTGTGCGCTGTAATTGTGTAGTGCTGTCAAATAAATTTGCGTTGCATCCGGAATATCCGGAGTGACAGCAGGAGGTACTTATGAATCGCAAAAACCATGCATCCGTCGTCCGTCTGACCTCGCTGGCCTTGCTGGCCGCGCTGGTCGTCGTCCTGCAGACCGTCGCAAGCGGCATCCGCATCGGGCCGGTCCCGATCTCGCTGACGCTGGTTCCCATCGTCGTCGGCGCGATCCTCTTCGGGCCCGGCGCGGGAGCCGGGCTTGGCGCGGTGTTCGGGGTCGTCTGCCTCATTGCGGGCATCACGGGCGCGGATGAATTTACAAACGTCCTGTGGGTCGCAAGCCCGTTCTGGCTCGTCGTCGTGTGCGTCGGCAAGGCCGTTCTGTGCGGGCTTTGCGCGGGACTCGTCGCAAAGGCGCTGCGGCACAGGCAGACGATCAGCTGCATACTCGCCGCGCTGACGGCCCCGGTCGTGAACACCGGCGTGTTTGCCATCGGGATGCTCACGGTCTTCAAGCCCGTTCTGCAGGACTACGCGGGCGGCACGAACATTGTCTATTTTCTGTTCGTCGCGTTCATCGGCGTGAACTTCCTCGTGGAATTCGCTGTCAATGCGGCTCTGAGCGCCGCGATCGCACGCATCGTGCAGGTCGTGCAGAAGCAGCTGGAAAAATAAACAGCACCCCCTCCGAATGGCAGTCCGCCGCCCGGAGGGGGATTTCCTTATATCCCCAAAACAGCAATCGCCGTTTCAAGCTTCCTGCGCTTGTAATAAAAAAAGCCCCTTGTCATGCGCTGCATGACAAGGGGCGTCGGTATGGGAATTATCGCACCAGCTCTGCTTCCTCGTTTTTGCCGAGGCGGCGGAGCATGGTTTTTTTCACGGCGCGGAAGATGTTCTGGTAGCCCGTGCAGCGGCACAGGTGGCCGGAGAGGAGCTTGCGCAGCTCGTCGTCGGTGTATTCCTTGCCGGAATTGACGATCTCGGTCGCCGTCAGGATAAAGCCGGGGATGCAGAAGCCGCACTGGATGGACGTTTCCTCCATAAACGCCTTTTGGACATCGGAGATGGTGCCGTCAGGGTTCATCAGGCCTTCAAGCGTGATGATGTGCTTGCCCTCGGCCCAGACAGCCAGATACAGGCAGGTGTTGATCGCCTCGCCGTCAATGAGCGCGGTGCACGCGCCGCATTCGCCGACCTCGCAGCCCTTTTTCACCGACGTGAGCCGGAAATCATTGCGGAGCATATCCGTCAGGCTTGCGCGGACGTCGACGATCTTTTCCACGTCTTTGCCGTTGATATTGCATTTGACAAGAGCGTACTGTGCCATCAGATCTCACCTCCGCAGCGTTTGACAGACTCAATGAGCGCGCGCTTGGCCATTTCCACAGCGATGTGCTTGCGGAACGCCTTGCTGGCACGCCAGGAGTCACGGGGATTGATGTCTTCCAGAACGGCCCTGGAGAAGGCCTCAATGTTCTCCATCGTGACGGGCTGGCCGTTCACAACGGCCTCGGCGCTCGGTGCGCGCATGGGCACGGGGCCTGCGACGCCGTAGGCGATGCGCACGCGGTCGAACGTCTTCTTGTCCCCGGACAGCCGCACATTGACCGAGCAGCCGGTCGTGGCGATCTCCATGGCGTTGCGCATACCGTATTTGATGTAGAAGCCCTTCGTGTTTTCCCACGAGGCCTTCGGGATCAGGATCGCGGTCTGAATTTCGCCTTCGGCGATGTTGATATCGACCGTACCTGCCTTGATGTAGAAGTCCTTGATGGGCAGATACCGCTTGCCGTTCACGCCGGTCAGCTCGATGATGGCTTCCCATGCGTGGAGCGTGGAGGCGGAGTCCGCCGAGGTCACGCCGTTGCAGGTGTTGCCGCCGATGGTGCCGGCGTTGCGGATCTGCGGGCCGCCGACCATGTCGACGGCTTCGCCCAGCACGTTGATCTTTTCGATGATGATGGGGTTGTGCGTAATATGGGAGAAGGTTGTAAGCGAGCCGATGCGGATGTTCTCGTCTTCATCCATGCTGATGCCGCGCATGGAGTCGATCTTCTGAATGGAGATCAGCTCCTTGCCCGCGCGGCGGCCTTCGCGCATCTGAACGAGCACGTCCGTGCCGCCTGCGATGATCTGCGCTTCGGGATGCTCCAGACGAAGCTTGACTGCTTCTTCTACGCTGTACGCTTCATAGAGCGCTTTCATATCATACATAGTCTGTTCCCTCCCTCAGTCCTGAATCAAGCCCGCTTCGGTGAATTTGGCGAAGAGGACGTGCGGTGTGATCGGCGCCTGATTGATGGCGACGCCGGTCGCGTGATAAATGGCATTGCGGATGGCAGGGGCCGGGGAGCAGGCGGGCGGCTCGCCCAGCGCCTTGGTGCCGAACGCAGAGGTCGGCTCATAGTTTTCCACAAACTCGGCTTCGAGGTTCGGATGATCCATAAAGGTCGAAAGTTTGTAGTCAAGCAGGTTATTGTTGAGCGGCCGGCCGGTCTTCTCATCGAACAGCAGCTGCTCGGACAGGCCGTAGCCGATGCCCATGGACATACCGCCGTGCACCTGCGCCTCAGCCAGAGCGGGGTTGATGAGCTTGCCGCAGTCGTGGACGTTCACAATGTTCAGCAGTTTGACCTTGCACATCGGGATATCGACTTCGACCTCGGCGAATGTGCAGCCGAAGGAATAGGCGTTGTTGCGGATGGTGTAAGTAGATTCCGCTGTGAGGTGCTCGGAATGGACGGGGTTATACTGCGCGGTCATGGACAGCTCGGACAGGCTCATCAGCACGCGGCCGTCGGTGATGCGGACGATGTTGGAGTCGATGATGTCCATGTTATAAGTAGCCTGCCGCGTGAGCTCGCAGGCGTATTCGAGGATCTTCCGCTTCAGCAGCTCGGATGTCTGCCGGATGGAGAAGCCCGCCGTAAAGGTCTGGCGGGAGGCGTAAGCGCCGAGGCCCGTCGGGGTCACGTCGGTGTCCTGACAGGACAGAACGTGTACCTTTTTATAATCGGACAGGCCAAGGATCTCCGCGCACATCTGTGCGTAGGCTGTGTCTGCGCCCTGACCGATCTCGGTTTCGCCGACCTGCAGATTGACCGTGCCGTCGAGGTTCAGCTGCAGACGGCAGGAGGAGGTTTCCAGCGAAATGGGGAAGACGGCGGTGTTGTACCAGAAGGTTGCAAGGCCGATGCCGCGGCGGATGGGGCCGGTCTGGTTGGCATAGGCCTTCACCTTTTCCTCATAGCCGATGGCCTTCATACCCTTTTCCATACACTGCCGGTAGGAGTCCTCGTAAAGCTCGTTTTTCGAGAAGCCGTCGACGTAGCCGGGCTTCATCAGGTTCTGCCAGCGGTAGGCCAGCGGCGTCATGCCGACAGCCTCTGCACACTGCTCCGCGTGGGACTCGTCCGCGAACGACGCCTGCGGCATGCCGTAGCCGCGCATGGCGCCCGCCGCCGGGCGGTTGGTGAAGACGGTGTAAGCGTCGCCCTCAAAGTTGGGACAGGGATAATGCTGGTTAAAAGAACCCAGCGCCTTGGCCACGATCGAATGGCCGTGGGAGGCGTAGCCGCCCTGATTGGAGAAGCATTCGACCTTCTTGGCGGCGATGGTGCCGTCTTTGCGCAGCCACGAGATGATATGCGTGCGGATGGCGTGGCGGACACGGTTGGAGACGAAGGTCTCCTCGCGCGAGCAGTCGAGCTTGACACAGCGGCCGCCCACCTGCGTGCAGCACCAGGCGCACAGCGGCTCATACAGCGCGTCCTGCTTGTTGCCGAAGCCGCCGCCGATGTACGGCTTGATGATGCGGATATCGCCCCACGGACGGCCCAGGGCCTGTCCGACGATGCGGCGTACGATGTGCGGGATCTGCGTGGAGCTGGTCACGACGAGGCGGCCGTTTTCCTCATAGCAGAAGCAGCCGTGATTCTCGATGTGGCAGTGCTGCACGGTCGGCGTTTCGTACCAGCCCTCGACCTTGATGAGGCCCGGCTCTTTGATCGCCTCGGCGTAATTGCCCGCCGCTGCGGTCGTATGCTTGAGGATGTTGTTGGGGAACGCCTCGTGCAGCTGCGGCGCACCGGGCTCCATGGCCTTCTGCACGTCGAGCACGAACGGCAGCTCCTCATACTCGACTTCGATGGCGCGCACGGCCTGCATGGCTGCGACCTCGTCCTCGGCGATGACAGCGCAGACATCGTCGCCGTAATAGCGCACGTGCCGGTTGAGCAGGTGCCGGTCGGCAATGTCCTGATGGGACGGGTCCATCGACCACGGGTGGCCAGCCGTGGGGAACGGGATATCCGGTACGTCGAAGCAGGTCAGGATCTTGACAACACCGGGAATTTTCTCGGCCTTGCTGATGTCGACCGACTTGACGAAGCCGTGCGCAATGGTCGAATGCTTGACTCTGATGAGCAGCGCATCCTTCGGGGCCAGATCATCATAGTATTTTGTCCGGCCGGTCGCCTTGTCAAAGGCGTCGACACGAACCTCGCTTCTGCCTACGATGTTCATTCGGTTACCTCCATTTGCCGGATTACAGGCGGGTTTTGCGCGTCCGTGCACGAAATCCGCCATTTTTCCACTTTTATTTGTTCCTATTGTAGCATATTCGGATTTGAAGAGAAAGTGAAAGCATTATCCTACTTTCTGAATAACGGCTTTTTTCGCGAATGTCGAAAAAACTGTATGATTCTTGCGCAAATATGCAAAAATAGCTATACTGTTTTGTAGAAAATCACAAGGAGCACACAATATGGCTGCAATCTCTGCACTTCCCGCCGGCTGCCTGCTCATGGCTGCCGGAAATGCTTCCCGCTTCGGGGAAAACAAGCTGGCCGCGTGCTTTGACGGGCAGAGCCTGTTCTCGCTGGCGCTTGCGGCGATCCCAGCGGAGATGTTCGCCCGCGTCACGGTCGTCTCGCAGTATCCGGCGCTTCTGGAGGAGGCTTCGCTGGCAGGCTTTGATACGATCCTGAACGACCGGCCGGAGGACGGCATCAGCCGCACCATCCGCCTCGGCACGCAGGCGATGGCGGACTGCGCCGGTATTTTATATATGGTCGCCGACCAACCGCTGCTGCGGGCCGGGACGGTGCGGCGCGTCGTGGACGCGTGGCGGGCGAACCCGGACTGCATTGCCGCTGCGGCGCACAACGGAAAGCGCGGCAACCCGTGCCTGTTCCCGGCGCGGTTCTTCCCGGAGCTGTGCGCATTGGAGGCTGACCGCGGCGGCTCGTCCGTCATCCGGCGGCACGAGGACGCGCTGCTGCTTGTCGAGGCAGGGGAGCGCGAGCTGTTCGACTGCGACACAAAGCAGGCGCTGGAGATCCTGAAGGGAAACGCATAGCGCCGCTCATTCCCGGCGCGGCAGGAGGAGCATGGCGAGATCGTTGACGTTGGTGCCGGTGGGGCCGGTGTGGATGAGGCCGCCGATGCGCTCCAGCGCGGGATAAGCGTCGTTGCGCCGCAGAATGTCGGCGGGGTCAAGCCCGGCGGCGCGGAGCGCGGCGAAGCTGTCCTGATCGACAAAGCCTCCGGCGGCGTCGGTCGGGCCGTCGGTCCCGTCGGAGCCGAAGGAGAAGACGGCGGCCTGCGCAAGCCCGGCAAGTCCTTCCGCAGCGGCCAGTGCAACCTCCTGATTGCGTCCGCCGCGTCCGGAGCCGGTCAGATGCACGACCGTCTCGCCTCCGGCGAGAAACGCAAGCGGCTCAGACGGTGACGCGTGCGTCCGCGCGACGGCGGCAAGGAACCGCCCCGCCTCCCGCGCCTCGCAGCTCAGACAGTCGGTCAGCCGGATGCAGCGGTAGCCGAGCGTCTGCGCCGCCTGCTCTGCCGCATCGCAGAGGGCGCGGACGCTGCCGGTCACGCGGGAGACTGCGTTCGGCAGTGCTTTCGGCGTTTCTGTCTGCAGGCAGGCCAGCGCCCGGTCAGACAGGCGCAGCCCATATTTCCGCACGACGGCCAGCGCCTCGGCGCACGTGCTGCTGTCCGGCGCTGCAGGGCCGGAGGCGATCATGTCGAGCGGGTCGCCGAGAATATCCGACAGCACGACCGAGAAGACCGGCGCCGGACGGCAGTGCAGCGCGAACCGCCCGCCCTTGACGGCGGACAGCCGCTTGCGGATGGTATTGATCTCCACAATATCCGCGCCGCAGGAGAGCAGCTGGCCGGTGATATCCTCCAGCTCGGCAAGCGGCACCAGCGGAGACTCAAACAGCGCCGAGCCGCCGCCGGAGATGAGAAACAGCACGCAATCCTCCTCCCGCAGTCCGCGCGTCAGCTCCAGCGCAGCCTGTGCGGCACGGAGTCCGGCCTCATCCGGCACCGGATGCCCGGCCTCAAAGATCTGAAGCGGGCCGATGGGGCCGCGGCTATGGCCGTATTTGGTGATGACCGCGCCGGAGGTGATGCGCGTGCTGAGCGTGTCCCACGCCGCGTTCGCCATGGCCCACGCGGCCTTTCCGATGGCGATGAGCACGACGCGCCCCGCGCAGGAAAAATCCTGCAGCGCGCGCTGCACGGCGGCGTCCGGCTGCACGGCGCGCAGACTTGCGCGGATGATCTGGTCAGCGGTATCGCGAAGCGTCATAAAATCTGTCCTTTCCGATCAAAAGCATTCTGCCGACAGTGTATCACATAACGTACCCTTCCGCCAAGTATGGCGGAAGAAAAAAAGCGGCCTGCGGGCCGAGGTTGCAAAATGGGCGCGTTTGTGGTAAATTGGATGCAAATGAACATAAGAGGTGATCGCATGAAGCGGCTGCTGCTCCTGCTGGCGTGCCTGCTGGCGCTCTGCACAGGCGTCTGCGCGGCGGAGCCCGTTATTTCCGAAATGAAAACAGACTGTACCCTGACCGGCAGCAGCTCTTGTCAGGTCACGCAGAGCTTTACGCTGGAGATCAGCGGCGCGCAGACACAGCTGTGCTTCCCGCTCAGCGCCGGCGCGAAGAAGGCCTCCGTCGCGGGCTATCAGACGCAGAAGCAGACCGACGGCGACTGCCCCGTGCTCGTGCTGACCGATGCAAACGGCTTTACCGGGACGCGCTCGTTTACCGTCATGTATACGATCTCGGGCCTTGCAAGCGAGGCCGACGGCGTGCAGACGCTCAGCCTTCCGCTCATGAGCGCGAAATGGGACTATCCCATCTCCAAATATGTCTTTACTGTCACGCTGCCCAAGCCGTTTGAAAGCTATCCGGCCTTTACCAGCGGCTACCACGGCGACGTGATCTCCGACTATATCGATCTGGATGTCTCCGAGTCGCGCATCACGGGCGTGATCGAAACGGGGCTGAAGGACCATGAATCGCTCGAAATGACCCTCACGCTGGATAAGTCCTATTTTTCCGGCGCGCATACCACGCTTTCGTTCGGCTGGGCCGGCACGGCAATCATTCTGCTGCTGCTCGCGCTGGCGTTCCTTTACTGGTTCTCGTCTCTGCGCAGTGCACGGGTGCGCGTATCCTCACGGATGCTGCCGCCGGATGCGGCGCTGCCGTGCGATATGCCGTTCCTGCTGGCGGGCGGACCGATCCAGTTCAATATGCTGGTCTGCCACTGGGCAAGTCTGGGATATCTGACCATCTCCTGCGGCAAAAATGAGCGGGTGGTGCTGCGCCGCCGCGTCGATATGGGCAACGAGCGCCGCCCCGCAGAGGTCAGGTTGTTCCAGATGCTGTTTTCGCAGGGCGACGTGTGCGAGGGCGTAAGTCTTCTGTACAAGCGCACGGCGGAAAAGGCCGACGAGGTCCTGCGGCGCTACTGGGTCAGGCGGATGTACCGCAAAACCAGCGGCAATCCGCTCATTATGCGTGCGCTCGGCATTCTGGCCGGAGCGCTGACTGCCGCCGAGGCGGCAAGCCCGATCCTGCCGTCAGGCTTCGTGCGCTGGCTGCTGCTGGCCGTGATCTTCGTGCTCGGCGGCGTACTGTTTGCAGTGATCCAATATGCGCCTGCGGCGTATTATCAGGGAAAATGGCCGCTGGCAGGACTGGCTGCGGCGTGTGCGGCGGCGCTTCTGGCAATGGCGCAGCTCGGCGAGGGCGTTCTTGTGATGCTGCTGGTGATCGCCTGCGAGGTGCTGATCGGCGTGCTGACGCTCCACGGCGGCAGGCGCACCGCCTTTGGCGACGAGATCGTCGCGCAGACGCTTGGCTACCGCAAGTTCCTCCGGCGCGTCACGCAGAGCCAGCTGCAGTCCCGGCTGGCGCAGGACAGCCAGTATTTTTACCGCATCCTTCCGTACGCCGAGGCGATGGGCCTCGGCAGGAGCCTTGCCCGGACGCTCGGCGACACGGCGCTGGAGCAGTGCGACTGGTACCAGGGCGCCAAGCCTGTGCCGCGCACGGCGGCAGGCTTCTATTCCAGCCTGCGCGAGGCGCTCTCTCTGATGGAGATGTCCATCCGAAATTAATGCATACATAAAAAATTCAGCCGGCGGAACGCATCGTTCCGCCGGCTGTTCACTGTAAAAGCAATGTGTCAGAACAGGCTCTGCTGGGGCTCGTCCGGCTCCGGCTGGGACAGGAGCGCTTCGATCTCGCTCTCGCCGTAGACGGCGATGCCGTTTTCCTTCAAAAGCGCCGCCGTTACGCCGTCTCCGGATGTCAGGCGGCCGGAGAACGTGCCGTCGTAAATGCGCCCGCTGCCGCAGCTCGGGCTGCGCTCCTTCAGAACGGCTGCCTTGCAGCCGTACAGCCGGGCCAGATGCAGCGTCTGCTCCGCGCCCCGGCGGTACTGCGCCGTGACATCCGTGCCGCTCTTCATCACAACGGCGCAGCCCTGCCGCTCCGACGGCTCGCGCGGCGTGGGCAGTCCACCCAGCTGCTCAGGACAGACAGGGACGAGGTGGTAGCGCTCCATGAGCGCAACGGTCTGCATGATGGGCTTCGATTCGCCGTCATACCGGCAGCAGACGCCGAGCAGACAGGCGCTGATCAGAATGTTTTCCATAGTATCGGGTCCTTTCTCCGGCACGTACCGGCAGCAGCTGCGTCGCTTCGCAAAGCGTTTGAGGGTTCCTGTTTCCCTCATTATAGCAGACGCACATTCAAAACACAATCACAGCTTCCGAAGACGGCCCGATTCTGAAGTGCAAAAAGCTCCCCTTGCCAGGCTGCTGCGCGGCAAGGGGAGCGGTATGCTTTTCATCCAATCAGGCTGCAAACCAGATCGGTGTATTCGCCTGCGTTTTCGACCGGCAGACCGGCCATGAGCAGTGCCTGCGTGTAGAGGATATTCACCAGATCCTCCGCCTTCTTCTCGTCCTGTGCAACTGCGATCTGCAGCTTCGCGAAGATCGGGTGATCGGCATTCAGCTCGAGGATGCGGTCGGCCTTCATACCGGCTTCTGGGTTCATGCGCTTGAAATACTTCTCCATTTCAAACGTCATGCCGCCGTCCGGGACGACGCTGACGGGGTGGCTGCCCAGATTGTCGCTCAGGCGCACGTCCTTGATCTTGTCGCCCAGCGTCTTTTTGACGAATTCGAGCGTCTGCTTCGATTTTTCGCTCTTTTCCTCGGCGGCCTTCTTTTCCTCTTCCGTTTCAAGACCCAGATCGCCCGCCGTGATGGCCTTGAGCTCCTTGTCCTGATACTTTGCCAGCGTCTGCGGCACGAAGCCGTCGACCTCGTCGGTCATGAACAGCACGTCGTAGCCCTTCTGCTGCAGCTTTTCCATCTGCGGCAGCTGGTGCAGAGCCTCGCGGCTCTCGCCGTTGGCATAGTAGATATACTTCTGATCCTCCGGCATGGCGGCGACATATTCCTTGAGCGAGATCAGCTTGCCCTCCTTGCTCGACCAGTAGAGCAGCAGATCCTGCAGCGTTTCCTTCTTCGCGCCGTAATCGGCCAGAACGCCGTATTTGATCTGCGGGCCGAAGGCGGCGAAGAACTTCTCGTATTTCTCTC
>ERZ825137.4409-NODE-4409-length-14062-cov-4.976083_pt1 | contig 14062 bp, 9 predicted proteins | sample MGYA00519873_ERZ825137 | MGnify/ENA primary metagenome ERZ825137 (study PRJEB31778, sample SAMEA3449190) | human gut metagenome | biome: human gut; feature: human-associated habitat; material: faeces | place: United Kingdom | collected 2010/2012 ...
CACGCCCATAGGCGAACCAGAGGTCCTGGTTGGAGCTCACGGCCGTCAGCGTGACGGTGGCGCTGTCGCCTTCGGTCAGGTTGCCGTCATTCAGGATATAACTGCCGTAGTAGGTGTAGCCGTCGAAGATCTTGTGGTCCACGGTATAGGGGGTGTTATAGCGCAGACCGGTCGAACCGTTCACGCTGTGGTATTCCGCAGGCTGGACCTGATGGGCGAGGGCGGGGGACTCGACCACGGTGCCCTGCGCGTTGACAGGCAGGCCCTTGTCGTTTACCTGATACCAGTGCACGAGCAGCTTACCGCCGCCCACGGTGACCTCGGGCTTCGGAAATTCGGCTTCGGCATCACGGCCGAGGTAGTCGATGTAGGAGAAGGCGGCCTGCTCATTCGTGAGAAGCGTTTCACCAGTGGACGGGTTATAACTGGACTTGATGGTGACCCGGTACTTCATGACGGGCTTATCCTGCTCGCTGACGTTGCCGACCGTCCAGTGAATGGCGCGGGTCGCGGAGTCATAGGAGGCCGTGCCCTGACTGATGTAGACGTCGGCGTTGCCTGCAGCATAGACGGCCATATCGGTCGTGATGATGGGCGCGGCGTCCTTGAAGACAAGCTGAACTTTGTCACCCATCGTGTCGGCGACGGAGCCGGCACGGGCCGCAATGGAAATGCTGCCCGCAATTGAGGTGAAGGCGTCCTTCAGCGCGGTCTCAATGTTCGTCGAGGAGGAGATAGCGAAGAAACCCTTCGTCGGATTCGTGGCACAGGCTTTCAGAACGCGTTCGCCGTCGGTGCCTGCCTGAAAGGCGACGGTGTAAACGGTAGTGCCCTCTGCTGTGGCCTGCTCGGCTTCCCACATGGTCGGCACACCAAGGTCAGTTTCAACTTCGTTAGTGGTATAGACCCAATTGCCGGACGAATCCTTGTAATAGTTGCAGTCTATATCTTTGCTGACATCCTTATTGCAAGTAACAGACCTTGCAATAGCATTGTAGGAATAAGTGCCAAAATCATTTGTACGGCCATCACCAAGTGTCAAACTATAATTTGGCTCAAATGTTTCTGCCTTGAATGTACCACCATGGTGCCCGCTAATTAAATGCCATGACTCACAACCTGTATAGGTCGGATTCTTTGCCACAAACGCATAGGCTTTTGTGGGAACGCCATCACTCAGCAGCACGATGCTCTTATTCTGCCCGGTGGATTCCGCGGAGTTCAGCAGGGTACGGGCTGTATGAAGGCCAAGCTGCGTAAAGGTACCGCCATCATTCTCGTTCTTCGAGATGCTGCTGATCTGCTGCTTCAGCTCCGCTCTGTTCCCGTAGGTATAAAAGCCCGTGTGCGTCTCCTTCAGATTGTAGACGACCAGCGCGATGCGCGTGGTGCTTTCCTCGGTGAGCAGCGTGTCTACAAAGGCGTTTGCAGCGGCTTTTGTCTTTGCCATGCGGCTGTTGTCGTACATGCTGTTCGAATTATCGATGACCAGCACGACGTCGGAGGTCGTCTTATAATTTTTGCCCTGAATACCGAGCGTGACCTCCCATGTGTTTTCCTTTCCCTCGACAGCGGCAGCGCTTTTGCTGAGCTGGATCGCGCCCTCTTCGGGCCAGACGGGCTGCTCACTGTTGTCTGCGAAGACGGCCTCGCCGAGCAGGGCCAGCGTCAGGACGACGGTGAGCAGAGCAGCAAGCGTTCGTTTGATGCGTTTCATGGTGTTTCCTCCTCTAACGACTCTTCGGCAGGTGAGTGCCGCAAATTTTCTGCGTTCTGTAACGCAATGGGCATTTTTCGTTTTTGAGAATAGCATATAACAAGATGAATGGTGCTGAAGTTTTGTGTTCAAAAAGAATCGGATAAAATGTTAAAGAATTTATCCGATGTAAATATCTATATCTGAAATAGAGGAAAAACGGGAATAACTTTTGACCATAGTTTACTACATATGAAAGCCTTTTGCAAGCCCTTTCTGGAAAAATTATGTGAAAAAATATCGCGTTCCATATTAAACGATATTTCGATAGATTTCGAGGTTTCGCCCCAGACTATGCAGTTTCAGAACAAAATACGGCAGATAACAGCAGACTCTATTTGATATCCTTCAAAACTCCGCATTCTTGGCTAAAAGTGTTACAGACGCTAACATGCTTGTAACGTTTATTCGCGGAAGTATTTGTGCAATACTGCCAAATTTCTCGACAAAAATTTGGTCGGATTTGCCTCCGAAAAAGCCTTGCGGGAACTGGGAGCGTTGTGTATAATAGAATTACAATTTCAGATTGATAGCTGTAACGAAGTGCTGCGCGCACGGGCTTCCGACTATCACTCAGGGATTCTTGAGTGGAGATGTTGAACGAATGGTTCTGCATCCCCATTTTTGTTTTATTCACGCCATGGAAATCACAAACAGGAGGTACACGAGCATGTATATTCTTGGAAACGGCAGACTGATCACCCGCAGTCAGGCCCTTCCGTATCTGGAGAACGGCGCCGTCTGCATTGACGGGACAAAGATCAAAGCGGTCGGCGAGACCGCTGCGCTCCGCGCCAGATATCCCGAGGCGGAGTTTCTTGATGCACGCGGCGGCGTCATCATGCCGGCGTTCATCAACGCCCACACGCATATTTATTCCGCACTGGCCCGCGGTCTTTCCATCAAGGGCAACAACCCCACGAATTTCTATGAGGTGCTCGACGGTACCTGGTGGGCTATTGACCGCAAGCTGACGCTCAAGGGCACGAAGGCCTCGGCCGACGCTCTGTACATCGACTGCATCAAGCAGGGCGTGACGACGATCTTCGATCACCACGCCTCCTACTGTGAGATCCCCGGCAGCCTCTTCCAGATCGCGGAGTCGGCAAAGCAGTTCGGCATCCGCTCCTGCCTGTGCTACGAGGTCTCCGACCGCGACGGCGAGGGAAAGTGCCTGCAGGCCATCCAGGAGAATGCCGACTTCATCACCTGGTGCGAGAAGGAGAAGGACCCCATGCTCGCCGCCATGTTCGGCGGACATGCCCTGTTCACCATCTCCGACAAGACGTTCGACCGTATGGTCGCAGCGAACAACGGCCGCACCGGCTATCACATCCACGTTTCCGAGGGCATGAACGATGTCTACGACAGCCTGCAGAACTATGGCCGCCGCCCTGTGCAGCGCCTGCAGGACCACGGCATCCTCGGCCCGAAGACGATCCTCGGTCACTGCATCCACGTCAACACGGCGGAGATCGAGCTTATCAAGAACACCGACACCATGGTCGTGAACAATCCGGAGTCCAACATGGGCAACGCCATCGGCATCTGCCCGGTGCTGCCACTGTCCAAGGCGGGCATCCTCCTCGGCATGGGCACGGATGCCTACACGAATGATATGCTCGAGTCTCTGAAGGTAGCCCTCTGCTCGCAGCGGAGCAATGCCTGTGCGCCGAATGTCGCGTGGTGCGAGGTCACGGACATGCTCTTCAAGAACAACGCGAAGATCGGCGCGCGCTACTTCGACGCGCCCCTCGGCGTGCTGGAGCCGGGCGCGGCGGCGGACGTCATCGTCATGGACTACAAGCCGTTCACCCCGTTCTCCGATGCGAACATCGACGGCCATATGATCTTCGGCATGACCGGCCGCCAGTGCCAGACGACGATCGCCAACGGCAAGCTCCTCATGAAGGACCGCGAGCTCATCGGTATCGACGAAGAAGCTGTCAATGCGCACATCCTCGAGGAGTCCAAGAAGCTCTGGGGCGCGCTGAACGACTGCACCTACTAAGGCTTCTCTCCCGCACATTGCATCGGCTGAATTGTGCGGTGCTGCCCTGACAGGGAATAACAACTAAGAAATTAACAATAACTTTCTGTCATATTCTGCCAAATATGATCCTGCGCCGCGCCTGCCTTACCCGGGGTGCGCGCGGCGCCGCAACAAGCATCACAGGAGGATGATCCCATGTCTGAGAAAATGTATCCCATTCCGTTCCGCAGTCTGATGAACTGGATCCTCGCAGAGCGGGAGAAGACCGGCGAGGTCTTCGGCGTGCACAAGCGCTGGATCGCCGACCCGGCCAAGACGCTTCCCATCTTCGGCGAGAAGATCGAAAGCCCGTTCGGCCCCGCTGCAGGCCCGAACAGCCAGCTGGCGCAGAATATCATCGCCGCCTACGTCGCAGGCGCGCGCTTCTTTGAGGTCAAGACCGTTCAGAAGATGGACGGCGCGGAGCTTGCCGCCTGCGTGCCGCGTCCCTGCATCCTTGCAGACGACGAGGGCTACAATCAGGAGTGGTCCACGGAGCTGGAGGTCGTGCAGGCGCTCGACGAGTATGTCAAGGCGTGGTTCGCCCTGAAGATCATGGCGAAGGTCTGGCATTACGGCGACCCGGACGGCTTTGTGTTCAACATGTCCGTCGGCTATGACCTCGAGGGAATCCGTGGCCCGAAGATCGACCACTACATCGAATCCATGAAGGATGCCTCGCAGCTGCCGGTGTTTGCCGAGTGCCGCAAGGTCCTGACGGAGCTGTTCCCGGAGGAGGCGGCGTTCATCGCCTCCATCTCGCCGCAGGTCTCCCACAGCATCACGCTCTCGACGCTGCACGGCTGCCCGCCCGATGAGATCGAGCGCATCGCGTCCTACCTGCTGACCGAGAAGCATGTACACACGTTCGTCAAGTGCAATCCGACGATCCTCGGCTATCACGACGCCCGCACGATCCTCGATTCAATGGGCTATGATTACATCGTCTTCGACGATCACCATTTCAATGAGGATCTGCAGTGGAAGGACGCCGTCCCGATGTTTGAGCGTCTGCAGGCGCTGGCGGACCACGAGAAGCTGCAGTTCGGCCTGAAGCTGTCGAATACATTCCCGGTCGACACGACGCGCGGCGAGCTGCCGAACGACGAGATGTACATGTCCGGCCGCTCCCTGTTCCCGCTGACCATCGAAATGTGCCGCCGCATCTCCGCGCAGTTCGGCGGCAAGATGAAGATCTCGTTCGCGGGCGGCGCAGACTTCTTCAACTGCGACAAGCTGCTGGCGGCCGGGATCTGGCCCGTCACCGTCGCCACGACCATTCTGAAGCCGGGCGGCTATAACCGCCTGACTCAGATGGCCGAAAAGACGGCCGGTATGCCGTTCCGTCCGTTTGACGGCACGGACACCGAGGCCATTGCGGCTCTGTCCGCCTTCTGCCGCACGGACCCGCACCACTGCAAGCCCGTCAAGCCGCTACCCACGCGCAAGTCCGAGGAAAAGGTGCCCTGGTTCGACTGCTACTCCGCTCCCTGCCGAGGCGGCTGCCCCATCGCACAGGACATCCCCGAGTATCTCGAGCTGTGCCGCAAGGGCCTGTATAACGAGGCGCTGGCCCTTATCACGGAGCGCAACGCCCTGCCGTTCATCACCGGCACGATCTGCGCGCACCGCTGCATGGGCAAGTGCACCCGCAATTTCTATGAGGATCCCGTCCAGATCCGCGCTGCCAAGCTGCTGGCGGCCGAGAAGGGCATCGATGCCAGAATGGCATCCGTCGTCCGCCCGGCTCCCGTTCCCGGCAAGCGCGCTGCCATCATCGGCGGCGGCCCGACCGGCATTGCTGCGGCCTACTTCCTCGGCCGTGCAGGCGTGGCCTGCACCATCTTCGAGCGCACCGGCAAGCTCGGCGGCATCGTCCGCCATGTCATCCCGGCGTTCCGCATTTCGGACGAAGCCATTGACCGCGATATCGCCCTTATGCAGGCCTACGGCGCGGAGGTCCGCCTGAATACCGAGGCTCCCTCCGTCGAAGAGCTGCACAAGCTGGGCTATACCCACATTCTCTATGCCACCGGCGCATGGAAGCCCGGCAAGCTGAACATCCCCGGCAACGTCCGCGGCGTCATTGGCTGGATGCAGGAGCGCAAGGCCGGTGCGAACGAGCCTCTCGGCCATGTCGCCGTCATCGGCGGCGGCAACACCGCCATGGATGCTGCCCGCGTGGCAAAGCGCGGCGGCGCGGCGTCCGTGACGCTCGTCTACCGCAGAACTCGCCGCTTTATGCCCGCCGATGCGCAGGAGCTGGAGCTGGCCATGCAGGATGGCGTGGACTTCCTCGAGCTGGCCGCGCCCGTCAAGCAGGAAAACGGCGTCCTGACGTGCGAGAAGATGCGCCTCGGCGAACCGGATGCCTCCGGCCGCCGCAGCCCGGTCCCGACCGGCGAAACGGTCGAGCTGCCGTGCGACCTCGTAATCTCCGCCGTCGGCGAGCAGGTCGAGGAGCAGGTGTTTACGGACAACGGCATCACGCTCAGCTCGAAGGGCCGTCCTGCCTTCTGCACGAACGTTCCCGGCGTCTATGCTGCCGGTGATGCGCTGCGCGGCCCGGCGACGGTCGTGGAAGGCATCGCAGACGCAGCCCGCTTTGCGGAGGCCGTCATCGGCGCGCCGCACACCTATGACATCCCGGCGGAGGCCCATCCTACGGAGGCCGAGGCAATCGCCCGAAAGGGCGTCCTGCGCGCACCGGGCAAGGTCTGCTGCGAGGGCGAGCGCTGCCTGAACTGCGACACTGTCTGCCAGAACTGCGTGGACGTCTGCCCGAACCGCGCCAACGTCGCCGTCCGTCTGCCGGACGGCCGCACGGAGATCGTGCACGTCGACAAAATGTGCAACGAGTGCGGCAACTGCACGGCCTTCTGTCCGTACTCCTCCGAGCCGTGCAAGGATAAGCTGACGCTGTTCCAGACGACGGAGGACATGGACGATTCCAAGAACTTCGGCTTCTGCTTCCTTCCGGATGGCAAGGTCCGCGCACGCCTGACGACGGAGACCGTCGGTGATCCGGACGAGCTGCCCGCCGATGCAGCCCTGCTCGTGCGCACGATCCGCGACAGCTATTCTTATCTCTATCGTTAACATTACAAATGAACCCCCGGAGCTTCGGCTCCGGGGGAACTTGCGGTCAGGAGACAGCATGGAATTATACGAAATCGTCAATCGCTATCATATCGGAACGAACTACAGCTGCGCAGAATCCATCCTGCTGGGCTGTGAAGAATATTATCATCTGCATTTGCCGGAGCAGGCGCGGAAGCTGTTCACGCTGCTGGGAAGCGGGATGCAGACCGGCCTGTCCTGCTGCGGCGCACTGACGGCCGGAACGGCGATCCTCGGACTGATGACCACGCCGGATGGCGCGTGGAACAGCGACAATCCGGTCGGCCCCGCGCTCGTGGAGGAACTGACGAACGTATTCGGGCAGTTTGAAACGCTCTGGTGCGATGAACTGCGCGGGCTGGAGATCGACGGCTATGAGGACCCGTGCTACTGCGTGGTGGAGACCGTTGCCAAAAAGCTGCAGGAGCTGCTCGCGCGCTGTGAGGAGGAGATCCCCCATGCAGAATGAGGAATGGAACGTCTCTGCCGTATCGCTCTCGCCGGAGCTGGTGCGCCTCGCGCAGCAGAAGCAGGCGCGGTTCGAAGCCTGCCTTCAGGCGGCGGAGAACGGCAATGAAGCCGCCATCACGGAGCTTGGCATCAACTATTTTTATGGCACAAACGGCGTCCCGGAAGACCCGGATGCCGCATTCTACTGGCTCAGCCGGACCTCGCCGGAGAATGCGGCGGGCCGCTGCTTCCTTGGTGCCTGCTATGTGATCGGCAAGGGAACAAAGCAGGATGAGCGGACTGCGGCTGAGCTGTTTCGGGACAGTGCCGCCCTCGGCTTTCCGCCTGCACAGTATGAGCTGGGACTCTGCTATGAGCACGGCATCGGACTGGAACGGAACATGGCCCGGGCGGTCGAGCTGTATGCGTTGGCGGCGGAGCAGGAGGATGCACAGGCCCAGTGCGCCCTCGGAAACCTGTACTTTACCGGGAACGGTTTGGAGCAGGACCGGGCGCGTGCCGCGGAGCTTTATACGCGCGCAGCGGAGCAGGGAGACGTGCAGGCACTGAGCTGCCTTGCGGAATGCTATGAGGCGGGCTGCGGCGTCCCGTGCGATCTGGACCGGGCCATTGCGCTGTACGATCAGGCTGCTGCCCTCGGCGACGGCTATGCGCACGAGGAGGCGAGCCGCCTGCGGCTGCTGCGTAATAACCGGCGGCGGAAGTGGGATTTTGAGAGCCTGCAATGATTCTGCAAAGAATTGGAGCACTCGCATGACGCGGGTGCTCCATTTTTTGAGCTGATCAGCCCAGAAGAGCGGCAAGGTCCGCCTCCGGGGTGGTGATGGGTGCGATGGCATAGTGCTCCACGAGGTACTGCAGCACATTGGGCGACAGAAAGGCCGGGAGCGTCGGGCCGAGGCGGATATTCCGGATGCCGAGGTGCAGGAGCGTCAGCAGGATGCAGACGGCCTTCTGCTCATACCACGACAGCACCATGGAAAGCGGCAGGTCGTTCACACCGCACTGGAAGGCCTCCGCCAGCGCCAATGCGATCTGAATGGCGCTGTAGGCGTCGTTGCACTGACCGATGTCCAGCAGGCGCGGCAGGCCTGCGACGGTGCCGAGGTCCATGTCGTGGAAGCGGTATTTCCCGCAGGCGAGCGTCAGCACGACGGTGTCCGGCGGAGTCTGGCGGACGAATTCCGTGTAGTAATTCCGTCCTGCGCGCGCGCCGTCACAGCCGCCGACCAGGAAGAAGTGGCGGATCGCGCCGGAGCGCACGGCCTCGACGATCTGCGCGGCGTTTGCCAGCACGGCGTCGTGCGCAAAGCCCGTGGTCGTGCCCGTGCCGCCGTTCATGCCGGTGCGGTGCTGCGTCTCGGCATAGCCGCCCAGCTCCAGTGCGCGCTCGATGACGGGCGTGAAGTCCTTTTCCGCGCCGATGTGCGGGAGATCGGGGTAGGCGACGACAGCCGTGGTGAACACGCGGTCGGCGTAGGACGGGCGCGGCGGCATAAGGCAGTTCGTCGTGAACAGGATCGGCGCGGGGAGGTCCGCAAATTCCTTCTGCTGGTTCTGCCAAGCCGTGCCGAAATTCCCCTTGAGATGGGGATATTTTTTCAGCTCCGGGTAGGCGTGCGCAGGGAGCATCTCGCCGTGCGTATAGACTGCGATGCCGCGGCCAGCCGTCTGCTCCAGCAGGAGCTTCAGGTCGTGCAGGTCATGACCGGACACAACGATAAACGGTCCGGGCTCCACGGTGAACGGGACATGGACCGGCGTCGGCTTGCCGAAGCATTCGGTGTTGGCTTTATCCAGCAGCGCCATACACTGCAGGTTGACCCCGCCGAGCTCCAGCACGAGCGGCAGCAGCTCCTCCATGCTCCAGTCCTCGCCGACGGCGAACAGCGCTTTAGAAAGGAAGCACTCGACGGTCTCGTCCCGGTAGCCGAGCACCATGGCGTGATAGGCATAGGCTGCCATGCCGCGGCTGCCGAACAGCAGCAGGGACTTCAGGCTGCGGATGTCCTCCTGTGCGCCCCAGAGCTGCGCCAGATCATAGTCGCCCGTGCGGCCGCAGGGCGCGGTGCAGACGGCACAGTCCGGCACAAGGCGCTGCTTCTCGGCCCGGACGCGCCCGGCCAGGGCGTTCAGGCTGTCCGGATCGAAATTGACGTTCGTCAGCGTGGCGAACAGGCCCTCGATCATCAGCTGCCAGGTCTCCGGACCGGCGTCGGGACTGGTGTCCGCCGCGCGCGCCAGACCGATCAGTGCGCCGGTCAGGTGGTCCTGCGCCTGCGCAGTCTGCGCGTCCTTACCGCAGACGCCGCGGCTCGTGCAGCCGGTGCAGCCTGCGGCCTGCTCACATTGAAAGCAAAACATGTTGTGGTCCATGGGAAAACTCCTTCTTGTGGTTTGGGGTTCACTTCATGGACACATCATACCAAATGACAGCACGCAAATATGTTGGTATGCCAACATGACGGACGCGATTTTCGTTCCAAATTCAGGGAAGCATAAATTCGGCGGGGATCGATACGCCGTTCATGAAAACGGCAAGGCAGATATAGTTTCCATCCGTCGTGATGCTGGCATTGTCCTTCCATGCCGCGGTGATCGCCTCGTCTGTGCCCTCGCTCTCGACGGCGCCCTCGTCCACGGCCTTCTGCAGGATGTCCACGACCTTCTGTACGTCGGCGCTGTTCTCAACCTCAAGCAGAACGACCTCGTCCGGCGCGCCGGTCACGGGGGAAAGGCCGCCGCTGACCTGCCGGAACGAAATTTCCTCCAGTCCGGGGAACAGGGGACTCAGCTCCGAAATGTCCGAGACCGGGAACAGGACCGGCGCGTCCGCGCCCATGGCGGTGATGCCGCTCTGATAGAGCATCTGCAGATCGCGCGATGAGGTTGGCTCGGTCGGCGCGGGTTCCGTCGGGGCGGGTTCCGTCGGCGTCTGTTCTGTCGGTGCCTGTTCCGTCGGAGCTGCATCCGTCGGCGCCGGTTCCGTCGGGGTGGGCTTGCTGCTGCAGGCTGCAAGCAGGCTGAGGATGCAGGCCACTGCGAGAAGCAGAAACGTCTTTTTCATGTTTTTCATGGGAATGGTCTCCTTTTTTGTTTTGATGCGGTCAGGCTCTTGCACTGACCCCGTGTATCCATCAAGACGGCGCACGGGAAGAATTGTTTTGCGAATTGCAATCCCCCAAAAAATATGGTATCATAAACTCAACGCAGGTTATCCCTTTATTAATGGAAAAGGGTCAAAAAACGAAGTGACCACAGGCCCTCTGTGGTCCAATATAAAACAATATGATACGAAAGGAGAAGCGGACATGGAACGAATCAAAAAGAACTTCGGCTTTGGCTTTATGCGCCTTCCGATGCAGGACGGCGAGGTCGATATCGCGGAGACGAACCGCATGGTAGACGCATTTTTGGACGCAGGCTTCAACTATTTTGACACGGCGCACGGCTATCTGCAGGGCAAGAGCGAAAAGACGATCAAGACCTGCCTGACGAGCCGTTATCTGCGCGACCGCTACATCCTGACGGACAAGCTGACGGAGAACTTTTTCAAGACCGAGGCGGACATCCGCCCGGTGTTCGAGAGCCAGCTCGAGGCCTGCGGCGTCGATTATTTTGATTTCTACCTCATGCATTCGCAGTGCTCGGAGAACTATGGCCATTTCAAGGCCTGCCGCGCTTATGAGACGGCGTTTGCTCTGAAGGAAGAGGGCAAGGTCCGCCACGTCGGCATTTCGTTTCATGGCCGCCCCGAGCTGCTCGAGCAGATCCTGACGGAGTATCCTGCGATCGAGGTCGTGCAGATCCAGTTCAATTATGTTGACTATGACGATCCCTCTGTCCAGAGCCGCAAGTGCTATGAGGTCTGCCGGAAGTTCAACAAGCCGGTCATCGTCATGGAGCCGGTCAAGGGTGGAAACCTTGTCAAGCTGCCGGACGATGCACGCGCTGTTCTGGATGCCCTGCATGGCGGCAGCCTGGCCAGCTATGCCATCCGCTTCGCTGCGGGCTTCCCCGGCATGCTGATGGTGCTCTCCGGTATGAGCACGCCAGAGCAGGTGCAGGACAATATCTCGTTCATGAAGGACTTTAAGCCGCTGGACGAAACGGAGCTTGCTGCCATCGCGAAGGTGCAGGAAATCTTCCGCAGCAAGAACCTCATCCCGTGCACCGGCTGCCGCTACTGCACGGACGGCTGCCCGAAGCAGATCGCCATCCCGGAACTGTTCGCCACGATGAACGCGAAGCAGATCTACCACGACTGGCATACGGATTATTACTACAATGCCGTCTACGCACTGCCCGGTCATAAGGCCTCGGACTGCGTGAAGTGCGGCAAGTGCGAGTCCGTCTGCCCGCAGCACCTGCCCATCCGCCAGCTGCTGGAGAATGTGGCGAAGGAGTTCGAAAAGAAGGAAGCGTAAGGGAAACAGAATCCCAATCATGATGCAAAAATTCGCAGCCGCTGCGGTCGTCTGGCCGCGGCGGCTGCCTTTTTCCTCTGTCCGCATCGGGCGGGGCTTGCTTTTTCCTTCCCGGTGCGTTATACTCTGGCGCATGAAGACGAATACGGGAGGTATGCATATGAATGCGGTGATCTTTGACATGGATGGCGTGCTCGTGGACAGCGAGCGCGTGGTCTGGGAGAGTTTTCGTTATGCGGGCGAGAAGACCGGCGTTCCCAATGTGGAGCGGATGGCGATCATCGGCCTCGGACTCAACGACAAGGCGTGGATCAAACGGTTCCGGCAGGAATTCGGCGCGGATTCGGACCGAATCCTGGAGCACGAGGAGGCCTATCTGCAGAATTTTTACGCCAATGGCGCCGCACCGGCAAAAAAAGGCGCGCAGCGGCTGCTGGAGCAGCTGTGCGCGTGGAATATCCCGGTTGCAGTCGCGTCGTCGTCTCCGGCGGCCGTCGTGCGCGGCCGGCTGGAGCGGGTCGGGCTGCTGCAATATTTTACTGTGGTCATTTCCGGCGACATGGTCGGCCGCTCGAAGCCGGAGCCGGACATTTTCTTCGAGGCGGCGCGGCAGCTGGGCAGACCGGCGGCGGAGTGCACCGTGATCGAGGATTCGCCGAACGGCCTGCGCGCGAGCAGGCGCGCCGGATGCCGGACGCTGTTCGTGCCGGACCTCTGGCGGCCGGAGGAGGAGCACCCGGAGCTCTATGACGCGTGCTTTGCCGATCTGGACGCCGTGCGCGAATTTTTTGCTGCGGAGCATTAAGCTCTGCGGGTTGCGGCGGACGGAATCTGCAGCAGCTGGCGGTATTTTGCCACGGTGCGGCGCGAGATGTCGATGCCCTGCGCTTGCAGCCGCTCGGCAAGCACCTGATCGGACAGGGGAGCGTGCTTATCCTCCTGCTGCACAAGCACGGCGATGGCCTGCTGTGCCATGACGCCGGAGACCTCACCGCCTGCCAGCTTTGCGGAAAACAGGCTGCGCAGCAGGCGGACGCCCTGCGGCGTCTGGATATACTTCCCGCTGAGCGCGCGGCTGACGGTGGAGGTGTGCAGGCCGACGGCCTGCGCGATGTCCTGCATCGTCATCGGAGCGAGCGCCTGCCCGGAACGGAAATACGGCAGCTGCCGCTTCAGAATTTCCTGACAGCAGCGCAGGAGCGTCTCCTCCCGCTGCCGGATGCAGCTGATGAGCCATTCCGCCTGCGAGACTTTTTTGACGATATACTGCCGCGCCTCCGGATCGTCCGTCTCGCGGACGAGGGAGCGGTAGAAGCTGCTGACGGACAGCTCCGGCGTGTAGGCCCTGTTGACGGCAACGCTGAGCACGCCGTCTTTTTCCTGCAGGAGCACGTCGGGGACGACATAGCCGTCGTCCTGCGCGCGGCTGAATTCCGCGCACGGGTAGGGCGAAAGGCTCTGGATCTGCCGGTAGGCCTCCTGCACGGCGGCAAGGGGAACATGCTCGCTCGCGGCGATGGCCGCAAAAGCGTGATGCCCAGCCTGCTCGAGATAGTGCTCCGCGATCGTGCAGGCCAGCCCGGACTCGCCGAGCGCTTGCAGCTGCAGGCAGAGGCATTCCGAAAGCGTCCTTGCGCCGACGCCGGGCGGGTCGAGGCGCTGAACGATCTGAACAGCCGCATCGACAAGCGCGGCCGGGCCGAGCGCGGAGACATCGGTGCGCAGATAGCCGTCGGCATCGAGCACGTGGATGACGGCGAGCACGGCGCGCTGCAGCTCCGGCTCCAGCGACAGACGCTCCGCCTGAAACTGCAGATGGGTCGTCAGGTCCTCGCCGTAGGCGACGGCGTCCCGGTCGGCAAAATCCGGCTGCATGTGCTCCGCATCCTCGCCCGCGGCGGCATGCCCGCCGGCGGAGAGATCGTCAAGCAGACTCACGCCCGGCGCGGCTCCGCATTCCAGCGTGGGATTTTCCAGCAGAGCGGTATTGATATAGGATTGCAGCTGGCATACGTCCAGCTGTAAAATTTCAACAGCGGCGTACATCTGCGGACGCTGCTGCTGAACGGGCTTCTGTTCCTGAAAGATCTGCATAAAAAAATCCTCTTCCGACGGTAAACGATGCGCTTTTTGTGATATTTCATTATATCGGCTCAACGGGTGGATGTCAAGGCATCCGCCCCGTATCAAAATTTTTCCGGTGTAGGACTATAATACATCTTGGACAAGCGAATAAAAAAGTATGAGAAATAGGGT
>ERZ825137.4415-NODE-4415-length-14039-cov-4.568507_pt1 | contig 14039 bp, 9 predicted proteins | sample MGYA00519873_ERZ825137 | MGnify/ENA primary metagenome ERZ825137 (study PRJEB31778, sample SAMEA3449190) | human gut metagenome | biome: human gut; feature: human-associated habitat; material: faeces | place: United Kingdom | collected 2010/2012 ...
GTTCGGTCGTGTCGAAGGTCGTGACGCCGTCGGGCGTATAGGTAACGAGGGTCTGCTGCGCCTGTACCGCGCAGATCGAGGCCGCAAGGGCGGCCAGGGTGATGACAAGAAGTTTTTTCATGGCGTATATCGGTTTTTGTTCCGATGACAAAGGTCGCACGAAATCCGGCAGGCGATGGTTAACGCTCCGTTAACGAATGTTAAATAGTCTTAACGCCGTTGGCCGTGGCGTTTTTATGCGTACCTTTGTTTCGCACAAAACGCGCATCGGGATGAACAAACATCGCTTCGGCCGCATATCGCTTCTGGTTACCGTCACGCTGGCGGTGCTCGTCGCCGTGCAGGCGTGGAGCCTGGTGAATATGTACCACACGCGCCGTGAGGAGTTCTCGCGGCAGGTGATGCAGGCCATGACGCGCGCCGCCTACGACGACCTGCTGCTGGGCAACAAACCCTCCGGGCGCCGCAGCCACATCACCTTTTCCTCGTCGGGAAACATCGACTCGATCCAGGTGGACATGATTCAGTCGGTTTCGGTGAAGAATCTCGGCGGCGCGGGCAAGAGCATCACCTTCACCCCGAAATCCGATACGATCCATCACGATATCAACATTTCGGACGGCGTGACGACCCGCCACATCCGGCAGGAGATCCGCATCCCGTCGGTCTATGTCCTGCGGCTCAACATGGCGCGCTACGACTCGCTGCTCACGTGCAACCTCGCGGCGGCGGGCATCGACCTGCCCCATCTGGTGGATATCGTGCAGGGAGAGGCCGATTCAACCTCCACGGCGCAGCTCATCTCCTCGCGCCCGCCTGCGGACGGGGAGGTGGTCCTTGCGGCGTGCAACGACTCGCTGCGGCTTACGGACCCGCTGACCTTCACGACGCCGCTCACGACCGACGACGAGCTGCTCTTCCGCCTGCGCATCGAGAATCCCGACCGGCAGCTCCTGCGCGACATGGCCGGGGTGATCTTTTCGTCGCTCCTGATGCTTGCGGCCGTGGCCGGGGCGCTGATCTACCTGCTGCGCACGCTCTTCCGGCAGAAGACGCTCGAGGAGATGCGCCTCGACCTGACGCACAACATCACCCACGAGCTGAAGACCCCAATCGCCGTGGCCAACGCCGCGAACGACGCCCTGCTCGACTTCGGGGTGGCCGACGATCCGGCGCGGCGCGAGAGGTACCTCACAGTCATCCGCGAGCAGCTGGCCGCGCTGGGCGCCATGGTGCAGCGCATCCTGACGATGAGCGTCGAGGAGCGCGAGGAGTTCACGCTCCGCCGCGAGCGCTTCGCACTCGGGGCGCTGCTCGACGAGACGGCCGCAAAATTCCGGATGAAGGCCCGCGGCCGGGCCGAAATCACGGTGCGTGTCGAGTCGGCGGACCTCGCGGTGAAGGCCGACCGCTTCCACCTCGGGCACGTGCTGGACAACCTGGTGGACAATGCGCTGAAATATTCTGTCGAGCGGGTGTCGGTCCTCCTCGCCGCCCGGCGCACTGCAAAAGGGGTCGAGCTGCGCGTCGCCGACGACGGCATCGGCATGGACCGCACGGCGCAGGCCCACATCTTTGAAAAATTCTACCGCGTGCCGACGGGAGACCGCCACGACGTCAAGGGCTTCGGGCTGGGGCTCTACTACGTGCGGCTGATCGTGACACGTCACGGCGGTACGGTCTCGGTCGAGAGCTCGCCGGGCCGCGGTTCGACCTTCACACTGATTCTGCCCGATGAAGAACGATAAGATCCGCATGCTGCTCGTCGAGGACGAGCGGACACTGGCCGACATCATTGCCGACACGCTCGGCGAACGGGAGTTCGACGTCACGGTGGCCTACGACGGCGCCGAGGGGCTGCGGCGCTTCGACGCCTGCCGGCCCGACGTGGTTGTGACCGACATCATGATGCCCGGCATGGACGGCTACACCTTTGCCGAGGCGCTGCGCCGCCGCTCGGCCGACGTGCCGATCCTCTTCCTCTCGGCCCGCTCGGCGGCCGAGGATGTGGTGCGCGGCTTCGAGACGGGTGGCAACGACTACCTGCGCAAGCCCTTCGCCATGAGCGAGCTGGTTGTGCGCGTCCGGTCGCTCGTCGGGCGCAGCCGCGCGGCACGGCCCGCCGCCGGGGTGCACTACGCCGTCGGCCGCTTTCAGTTCGATCCCGAGCGGCAGACGCTCGCGGACGGCGGGCACGTGCGCGAACTCTCGGCCCGCGAAGCCGGGGTGCTGGAGATGCTGTGCGAGCGCATGGGCGAGATCGTCCCGACGCAACTGATCCTGCAGCGCATCTGGGGCGACGACACCTTCTTCAACGCCCGGAGCCTGCATGTCTTCATCACGCGCCTGCGCCGCCTGCTGGCCGCCGATCCGTCGGTGCAGATCGTCAACGCCCGGGGCGTCGGCTATCGCCTGCACGCGTGATCCCTTCCCTGCGGCTTCCTGCGGCGCGTGCGGCGGCGCGCAAAACATGGATTCGGGTAGAAACCTCCGTAAAACGTATAACTCCGGCCGACGGCCGTTGCGTACCTTTGTATCGGAAATAAAACGCAAACCAACGAACCGCGAACGATATGAAGACCCGATTCATGCTTGCGCTTGTCGCATTGGCACTTAACACAACAACGATCATGGCACAGGAAAAAATCAAACAGACGGCCGGCCGCGACCAGCTGGGCGACTTCGCCCCGAAATTTGCGGAACTGAACGACGATGTCCTCTTCGGCGAGGTGTGGAGCCGCACCGACCGCCTCGGGCTGCGCGACCGCAGCCTGGTGACGATCACGTCGCTCATCAGTCAGGGAATCACCGATTCGTCGCTGACCTACCACCTGCAGACGGCCCGGCAGAACGGCATCACCCGCACCGAGATCGCCGAGATCATCACCCACATCGGCTTCTACGCCGGGTGGCCCAAAGCTTGGGCGGCGTTTCGGCTGGCCAAGGAGGTCTGGGCCGCGGATACGACCGGTGAGGATGCCCGGGCGGCCTTCCAGCGGCAGATGATCTTCCCCGTCGGCGAGCCCAACACGGCCTACGCGCAGTATTTCACCGGCAACAGCTACCTGGCTCCCGTCTCGCGCGAGCAGGTCGCCGTCTCGAATGTCACCTTCGAGCCGGGCTGCCGCAACAACTGGCACATCCACCACGCCGAAAAGGGCGGCGGGCAGATGCTCATCGGCGTGGCCGGACGCGGCTGGTATCAGGAGGAGGGCAAGGCTGCCGTGGAGATTCTCCCGGGCACGGTGATTCACATCCCGGCCGGCGTGAAGCACTGGCACGGCGCCGCGGCCGACAGCTGGTTCGCCCATCTGGCCTTCGAGGTGCCGGGCGAGAAGACGTCGAACGAGTGGCTCGAACCCGTCACGGACGAGGAGTACGGCAAATTGCAATAGACTTGCCGCCTTTACAGGAATCCGGCCGGTCGCAGCTTCGGACTGCGGCCGGCCGGTTGTGTTGTGCGGCGGCGTGAATGCGTGCTGTGACGTGGGGCGATGAGAATGCCCGCTTGTGTGGCGGAGCGGATATGCGGTGCAGCGGCCGGCAGGGTTTGCAGCGAAGCAGTAGCCGCCCGGGTTTGTGGCGAGGCGGTGGCGGACTACCCTACCGTTTGGCGACGAGCGTGATGATGAGCGACAGGGCGGTGAGCAGGGCTCCGGTTCCCACGACGCCCGACCAGCCGAAGAGCACCCAGGCCGTGCCCGAGAGCAGCGTGCCGAGCGAGCCGCCGATGAAGTAGCAGCTCATGAAGATCGTGTTGATCCGGTTGGCGGCTGACGGGCAGAGCTCGAACAGCGGTGCCTGGTTGCTCAGCTGGATGCACTGCATGCCGATGTCGACGAGCAGGATACCCCCGATGATCGGCCCGTAGTGGTCGCCGCCCGCGGCGAAGAGCCCCCAGGCGGCCAGCTGCAGCAGCGCCCCGAAACAGTTGAAGCGGTAGACGCCCAGTCGGGCGATGTACTTGCCGATGAAGGAGGCCGTCACGGCTCCGGCGATGCCGCACAGCCCGAGCATTCCCACCACGTCGCTGCCGGCGTGGAAGGGCTCCTGCGCCATCTTGAAGGCGAGCGTGGCCCAGAAACCCATGAACGAACCGAAGGCGAGCGCCGCGCGCACGGAGTGTAGCCGCAGCAGCGGGTACTGCTTCAGCAGCGTGAAGAGCGAGCGCATGAGCGCGGCGTAGCTGCCCGTGAAGTTGGGCTTCTCGTCGGGCAGGATGCGGAAGACGAGCACGGCGCAGACGAGCATCATGCCCGTGGCGATGCAGTACATCTCGCGCCAGCCGAGCCACTCGCCGACGGCGCCGCTGACGACGCGCGAGGCGAGGATGCCCGTGAGCAGTCCCGAGAGGATGATGCCCACGTTGCGGTTCTTCTCCTCGGGCCGCGAGTACTGCGCGGCGAAGGGGATGAAGAACTGCGGTACGACCGAGCAGACGCCGATCACAAACGAACTGACGTGCAGCACGCCGATGTCGGGCGCCGCCGCCGTGGCCAGCAGGGCGAGGATCAGCAGCGTGAAGTCGACGAGCAGGATCCGCCGGCGGCTGCGCAGGTCGGCGAGCGGAATGAGAAAGAGCAGTCCGAGGGCGTATCCGCACTGCGAGAAGAGGGCGATGTGGTTGGCGGCGAGGGTCGAGGTGCCCATCTCCTGCCGGATCATGTCGAGCAGCGGCTGGTTGTAATAGAGGTTGGCGACCGAGACCCCGGCGATGACGGCCAGCGTATAGAGCAGCCGGTTCGGGAATCCGGCTCCCGCTTTCAGACGTATTTCCATTCCGGATGGTTTTTGTGCGTAAAAATAGAAAGAAACGGGTGAATATCCTAATAAAGCGTTGTCAAGGCCTCTTCGGCGCGCGGGTCGGACCGGAGGAAATTGCTGAAGACTTGGCGGATGGACGGCCTGAAAATCCGTAATTGTGGTAATTATCCCGAAGATCCGTATAGGTGCGTGTCGGGGCGTTGTTCCTATCTTTGTATCGACAAACCGAATAAACGGAAGGACGATGGAAAAGATCATGAAACGATCGGCGCTGGTCGCCGTACTGCTTTTGCTGCAGGCCCTGTTGTCGGCGTGCGCGCCTGCCGACAGCCGTCCGGTGCTGCCCGGCGGATCGGAAGGACAGGAGGAGCCGGGAAACGGCGGTGGAGATCCCGATGTGCCGCAGCCCGGCGAAGAGCCGCGGACGCTGATTCTCTACTGCTCGCGCTCGGGCAATACGCAGCGCGTGGCCCGGGAGATTGCGGATCAGACGGGCGGCGAGGTGCTGGAGGTGGTGCCGGCCGAGCCCTACGAGGAGGATTACGACGCGATGCTGGCACGGGCACAACAGGAGCTGGCGGAGATCGACCGGGGCAACTATCCGCCGGTGTCGACCGTCGTGGAGCGGTTCGACGATTATGATCTTCTGATCGTGGGCTACCCCATCTGGTACGGCTCCATGGCTACGCCCATGCAGTCCTTCCTGCATGAACACGCCGCGAAACTGTCCGGGAAGCGCGTGGCGCTCTTCGCCACCAGCGGCAGCAGCGGCATGGCGGCGTCGGTCGCCGAGGCGCGGGCGCTCTGCCCCGATTCCGAAGTGCTGGAACCGACGCTGCTGCTCACCTCGGCGGACCTTCCGCAGATGGAAAACAGCGTGCGGGAGTGGCTCGGCTCGCTGGATCTGACACAGAACGACCATAACGACAATGATGATATGCAAAGCAACACGATCCGTCTGACGGTGAACGGCCGTTCGTTCACCGCAACACTTGAAGACAATTCGTCGGCCCGGGCACTGGCCGAACACCTCGCACAGGGGGACCTGCAGGTTCTCATGGAGGACTACGGCGACATGGAGAAGGTTGGTCCGCTGGGTTTCTCCCTGCCGCGCAACGATGTCCGGATCACGACCACGCCGGGCGATCTGATCCTCTATCGGGGCAACATGCTGACGATCTATTACGACGTGAACACCTGGAGCTTCACCCGGCTGGGACACGTCGACGGGGTTTCGACGCGCGAAGAGATGCTCGAACTGCTTGGCGGCAAGGGCTCGGTGACCGTCACGCTCTCGGCCGGCACCGCGCAATAGAGACAGGCTCCGGAGCGCAGAACGATCCCCTCGACGAAAAGTGAATCCGGAGCGGAGAGGGGCTCCGTTTGGCGCGGATTCACTATTTTTGCAATCGAAAAAACAGAATCACGATATGGAAACGAAACAAACCGTCACGTTGAGCAACGGTGTCGAGATGCCAATGCTGGGATACGGTGTCTATCAGGTGGACCCGGCCGAATGCGAACGCTGCGTGGCCGACGCCCTTTCGGTCGGTTACCGCATGGTGGACACGGCGCAGGCCTACGGCAACGAGCAAGGCGTCGGCAACGCCGTGAAGAGGAGCGGATTGTCGCGCGGGGAGCTTTTCCTTGTCACCAAGGTATGGATCTCCAACGCCGGGTACGAACGGGCGAAAGCCTCGATCGACGAGTCGCTGCGCCGCCTGCAGACCGATTACGTCGATCTGCTGCTCATCCATCAGCCGTTCAACGACTACTATGGCACCTACCGGGCCATGGAGGAGGCCTACCGCGCCGGAAAGGCCCGAGCCATCGGCGTGAGCAACTTCTATCCCGACCGGCTGGTCGATCTGGCCGAGTTCAACGAAATCCGGCCGATGGTCAACCAGGTGGAGACGCATGTCTTCAACCAGCAGGTCCGGGCACGGGAGGTCATGAAGCGCTACGGCACGCAGATCATGTCGTGGGCCCCCTTTGCCGAGGGTCGCAACGGCTTTTTCACGAACCCGGTGCTCGAAGCCGTCGGCCGTGCGCACGGCAAGTCGGTGGCCCAGACGGCGCTGCACTACCTGCTGCAGCGCGGCGTGGTGGTGATTCCCAAATCGGTGCACAGGCAGCGCATGGAGGAGAACTTCGACGTGTTCGACTTCAGCCTCACCGACGCCGAGATGGAGGACATTGCGGCGCTCGACCGCGGCGAGAGCCTCTTCTTCTCGCACTATGATCCCGAGGTGGTCGGCTGGCTGGCCGGGCTCGGCAAATAGGAGGCTCCGCGTCGGGCGGGTGTGCCGGCCGTGCCGGATTCCGCCCGGCAGAGCGCAGTATGCAGTTTCAAAACCCTTGCAGATGAAGAGAACCCTTGCAACCCTGTTTCTTGCGGCGGCTGTTGCCGGTACGGCTGTCGCACAGACCCCCGCGCGCGACTCGCTGCACGCGGAACGCAACTATGAAATCGGCGAAGTCGTGGTGACGGGCACCCGTCTGGCGACCGACGTACGCCACCTTTCGCAAACCGTCTCGGTCGTGGACCGCGCGCGCATCGAGGCGGCGCGGCAGCCTTCGCTGCTCCCGCTGCTGGCCGAGCAAGTGCCCGGCCTGTTTGTCACCTCGCGCGGCGTGATGGGCTACGGCATCTCGGGCGGTGCGGCCGGCAGCATCTCGCTGCGCGGATTGAGCGGCAGCTCGGGCCGGCTGATGGTGCTCATCGACGGCCATCCGCAGTATGCCGGCATCTTCGGCCATCCGATCTCGGATGCCTACCAGTCGTTCCTGGCCGAACGGGTGGAGGTGCTGCGCGGCCCGGTATCGGTGCTCTACGGCTCGAATGCCATGGGCGGCGTGGTGAACATCGTCACCCGCAAGCTGTACGAAGAGGGCGTGGATACGCATGCGAGCGTCGGCTACGGCTCCTACAACACGCTCGAAACGGAGCTGACCAACCGCATCCGCAAGGGCCGCTTCTCCAGTGTCGTGTCGGGGTCGTACAACCGCACGGACGGACACCGCGTCGACATGGGCTTTGAACAGTACGGCGGCTATGCGCAGCTGGGCTACGAAGTGGCGACGCACTGGAGCGTGCGCGGCGACGTGAACGTGACGCATTTCAACGCCTCCTACCCCGGGCCGGTGCAGGCGCCGCTGCTCGACGGCGATCAGCGCATCACGCGCGGCATGACCTCCTTCGCCCTCGAAAACAACCACGAGCGAAGCTCCGGGGCCTTGAGCTTCTTCTACAACTGGGGCGACCACTGGATCAACGACGGCTACACCCCCTCGGCCGGTGAGGGGCCGCAGGAGACCCGCTTCCGCTCGTATGACGACATGACGGGCGTGTCGCTCTACCAGAGTCTGCAACTGTTCAGGGGCAGCCGCATCACCTTGGGCGCCGACTGGTTCCGCTACGGTGGCCGGGCGCGGAACGTGTATGTGAGCGGCGAGCAGGCGGGCAGCTCCTCATCGCTCGTGAACAAACACGAGAACGAGGTGGCCGGATATGTCGACCTGCGCCAGCACTTCGGCGCGCGGATCACGGTAAATGCCGGGCTGCGGGTCGACCACCACTCGCGCGTGGGTACGGAGTGGGTGCCGCAGGCGGGCATCGCCTTCCACCTGCCCCGGGCCGTCGAAGTGAAGCTCTCCGCATCGAAGGGCTTCCGCTATCCGATCCTGCGCGAGATGTACATGTTTCCGCCGCAGAATCCCGATCTCAAGCCCGAGTCGATGTGGAACTACGAGCTGGCCCTCTCGCAGCAGCTGGCCGACGGACGGCTGACCTACGGCGTCAACCTCTTCTACATCGACGGCAAGAACCTCATCCTGACGCTCCCGAACCCCTCGGGCAGCGGCATGCTCAACCTCAATTCGGGCCGGATCGAAAATGCCGGTGCGGAGATCGAGGCTGCCTGGCGCATCGACGAGCGCTGGACGGTGGATGCCAATTACAGCTACCTGCACATGGAGCACCCCGTCGTGGCGGCTCCCGAACACAAGTTCCATGCGGGTGCCGACTTCCGGTGCGGACGCTGGCACCTGACCTCCGGCGTGCAGTACATCGCCGGGCTCTATACGCAGACCGATCCCGTCACCACGGAGGAGTTCGTGCTGTGGAACATGCAGGCTTCGTTCCGTGCGGCCCGCTGGCTCGGCATCTGGGCCCGCGGCGAGAACCTGCTGGCCCAGCGCTACGAAATAAATGCCGGTTATCCCATGCCGCGCGCAACGGTCATGGCCGGCTTCGATGTCCATTTCTGAAATTCTTTAACCGATAGCAACCCATGAAAAAACAGATCATGACCATGCTCCTGACTTCGCTGCTTGCAGCATCCGGCTGTGCGAACGGACAGAGCCGGCAGAAGACGGCGTCCTCCGCTCCGGATGCCCCGACCACCCCGACCGAAACAACGCTTCCGAAGGTCTATTTCTTCAAGCGGATCACGCCCGAAAATCTCGTGAAGATCTACGAGGCGCTCGGCCGCCCGGCCACGGGCGATGTGGCCGTCAAACTCTCGACCGGCGAACCCGGCGGTCACAACTTCCTGCAGCCCGCCCTCATCCGCAACCTGGTGCGGAAGGTGAACGGTACGATCGTGGAGTGCAACACGGCCTACGGCGGCGGCCGTGCCGATACGGAGAGCCACCTCAAGGCGGCTGCCGACCACGGATTCACGGCCATCGCTCCGGTGGTCATCATGGATGCCGAGGGCGAGGCGGAGTTGCCGGTCACGGGCGGCAAACATCTCGACCGCGACATCGTGGGACGCCGCTTCCTCGACTACGACTTCACGATCATCCTCTCGCACTTCAAGGGGCACGCCATGGGCGGCTTCGGCGGTGCCATCAAGAACATGTCGATCGGTATCGCCTCGTCGCGCGGCAAGGCCTGGATCCATTCGGCCGGCAAGACGACCGATGCGGGCAAGGTCTGGGGTTCGCTGCCCGAGCAGGACGATTTCCTCGAGTCGATGGCCGAGGCAGCGAAGGCCGTGGCGGATCATTGCGGGGATCGTATCCTCTATATCAGCGTGGCCAACAACCTCTCGGTCGACTGCGACTGCGACTCTTCGCCTGCCGATCCGCAGATGGGCGACATCGGCATCCTGGCGTCGCTCGATCCCGTGGCGCTCGACCGGGCCTGCACGGACCTGGTCCGCGCATCGGACGACCACGGCAAGATTCACCTGATCGAACGGATCGACTCGCGCCACGGCATGCACACGCTCGACTATGCCGAGCAGCTCGGCATGGGAAGCCAGCGGTATGAACTCGTGGAGCTCGACTGATGCACGCCCTGCCCTGCCCGATCTGACCGGCCCTGCCGATCCGACTGCCCCTGCCCTGCCCGATCTGACCGGTCAGCCGATCCGACCGCCCCTGCCCTGCCCGATCTGACAGGCCCGACATGATCCGATCCGGATCGGAGAGACCAAAACAAGACAAGAGGAGATGCCCCAAAGGGCATCTCCTCTTGTTCTCTACGGTTGACGAATGCGGCTTCCGGACTGCGCTTTCCGCTCCTTTCACCCGGCAGGGAAACCGCTCCCACGTCCCCTCCTGAAGAGATGGTGAGGGTCACGGGCAGCGAATCCCGTCTATCCTGCGAAATACAGCAAGAGGAGAAACCTCGCGGTCTCTCCTCTTCTGTGAGCGGAAAGCGGGATTCGCACTCGTGCTGCGCGCGGACGATTGATCTTGTTGGCACTCCGGCCCCTGAAAGGGGCGGCGAGGGTCACGGGCAGCGAATCCCCGTGTATCTGTGAATACGGCAAGAGGAGAAACCTCGCGGCCTCTCCTCTTCTGTGAGCGGAAAGCGGGACTCGAACCCGTGACCCTCAGCTTGGGAAGCTGATGCTCTACCGACTGAGCTATTTCCGCATTACGGAGTACAAAGATACTCCGCTTTTTTGATTTTTCAACTTTTCGCAGGCCGTTTTTTCGCTTTAACCCACGATTTTTTTCAGCGACGCCAGATTCTCGGGGTTGCGCAGCACCTTGCCTTCGGACGTATAGAGGTACTCCAGCCGCGGGCGGAAGTGCTCCTCGACCTTGCCGCGCACGACCTTCATTGTACTGTTGACCAGTCCGTTCTGTTCGGTGAAGGCCTCGTCGACGATCGCCAGCCCCGCAGGCAGCCACCGCTCGGGGAACTCCCCGGCGTGGTCTCCGCCCGCCCGGTAGCGGTCGATCTCGGCACCGAGCAGGTCGGCCGCCGCTGCGGCCCGCTCTTCGGGTGCGACGCCCCGGGCCTCCAGCTCGCGGCGCAGTGCCTCGCCGTTCGGTACGACGATGGCTCCGGTGAAGGGGCTCTGGTTGTTGTGGATGATGATCTGGTCGATGTAGGGCGAGTTGCTCACGATCGACTCCTCCATCCCCTCGGGACTGTATTTCTCGCCGTCCGAGGCGATGAGCAGACTCTTGAAGCGGCCCAGCACGTAGAGGAACTCGTCCTGCGAGACGTAGCCCATGTCTCCCGTGTGGAGCCAGCCGTCGCGCACCGTCTCGGCCGTCGCTTCGGGGTTCTTCCAGTAGCCTGCCATGACGTTCTCGCCGCGGATGATGATCTCGCCCTTCTCGCCGCGCGGAAGTTCGCGGCCAGCCTCGTCGACGATCTTCAGCTCAAGCGGGATGAGAATCTTGCCCGACGAGCCGAAGCGGTGCCAGTGGTACTTGGGCGAGTTGGTCGAGATGACGGGCGTCGCCTCGGAGAGGCCGTAGCCCTGGAACATCGGGATGCCGATGGCGTAGAAGAAGCGTTGCAGCTCGATGTCGAGCAGCGCTCCGCCGCCGACGAAGAAGCGCAGGCAGCCGCCGAAGGCCTGGCGGATGCGGCGGAAGAGCAGCAGGTCGAAGAGCGCAACGAAGGGCTTGAGCAGCACGCGCCACCCCGTGCCGCGGCTGTATCCGTCGGCGTTGTAGGCGTAGGCCGTGCGGAGTGCCAGGTGGAAGAGCCGCTCGGTGAAGGCCCCCTTGGCGCGGATCGAGCTCTCGATGTTCTTGCGGAAGTTCTTGGCCAGCGCCGGGACCGAGAGCAGAAAGTGCGGCTGCACCTCGCGGATGTTCTGCGGAATGTTCTTGAGCGTCTCCATGGGCGTGGCGCCGACCTTCACCGTGGCGACCGACGCGCCGCAGGCGATCATGATGTAGAAGCCCACGACATGGGCGAAGCAGTGGTCGAGCGGCAGGATGATGAGCGTGCGGAAATACGACGGGATGTCGATGCGCGAGAGCGACTGCTCGACGTTGGCCGTGTAGTTGCGGTGTGTCAGTACGACCCCCTTCGGGTCGGCCGTCGTGCCGGACGTATAGGTGATCGTCGCGTAGTCGTCGTTGCGGATCGACTGTCCGATGGCGAGGAATTCCGGGCGGTGTTTCGACAGGTAGTCGCGGCCCAGCCGCTTGAGCGTGCCGTAGGCCGTCTCGCCCGGTTCGAGGGCGATGTGGCCCAGCACGATGACGTGTTCGAGTTCGGGCAGCTCGGCACGGATGCGGCGGATCTTCGGCAGCTGGTACTTCGACACGAAGATCGCCCGCACCTCGGCGTGGCGCAGGCGGAAGAGCAGGTCGTTCGACTCCTCGAGCTTGACCGACAGCGGCACGCTGATCGCGCCGGCGTAGAAGAGGCCCAGCTCGGAGATGATCCATGCGTTGCTCCCCTCCGACAGGATGGCGACCTTGTCCTTGGGGCGGATGCCGATCGCGGCGAGACCCGCACCGGTCTCGAGGGCCAGTTCGCGCGTCTCGGCGTAGGTCGTGGGCTCGAACTTGTGGTGACGCTTCTCGAGCAGGAAGGTTTTGGCCCCGTACTTCTCGACGGAGCTCTCGAACAGGTCGATGATGGTTTTCTTCATGTCAGTCCATTTTTAATACCGCAAGGAATGCCGACTGGGGCACCTCGACGTTGCCGATCTGGCGCATGCGCTTCTTGCCCTTCTTCTGCTTTTCGAGCAGTTTGCGCTTACGTGAGATGTCGCCGCCGTAGCACTTGGCCGTCACGTCCTTGCGCACGGCCTTCACCGTCTCGCGGGCGATGATCTTGGCGCCGATGGCGGCCTGGATGGCGATGTCGAACTGCTGGCGCGGGATCAGCTCCTTGAGCTTCTCGCACATCTTGCGGCCGAAGTCGTAGGCGTGGTCCGTATAGGTGAGCGACGAGAGGGCGTCGACCGGCTCGCCGTTGAGCAGGATGTCCAGCTTGACGAGCTTCGAGAGCTGGTAGCCCGTGCGGTGGTAGTCGAACGAGGCATACCCTTTCGAGATGCTCTTGAGCTTGTCGTAGAAGTCGAAGACGATCTCCGAGAGGGGCATGTCGAAGTTCACTTCCACGCGGTCCTGCGTGATGAAGGTCTGGTTCTTCATCACGCCGCGCTTGTCGATGCAGAGCTTGATGACGTTGCCCAGGAACTCCGACTTGGTGATGATCTGCGCGAGGATGTAGGGTTCCTCGATCTTGGCGATCTTCGTGATTTCGGGCAGTCCCGAGGGGTTGTGGACCTCGAGCTGCGCGCCCTGCGTCGTCGTGACGCGGTAGGAGACGTTCGGTACTGTGGTGATGACGTCCATGTCGAACTCGCGGTAGAGGCGCTCCTGGATGATCTCCATGTGCAGCAGGCCGAGGAATCCGCAGCGGAAGCCGAAGCCGAGCGCCAGTGAGCTCTCGGGCTCGAAGGTCAGCGAGGCGTCGTTGAGCTGCAGCTTTTCGAGCGAAGCCCTGAGGTCCTCGTACTGGTCCGCCTCGACGGGATAGACGCCCGCGAAGACCATCGGCTTGACATCCTCGAAGCCCGCGATGGCCTCCTGCGCGGGATTGGCCACCGAGGTGATCGTGTCGCCGACCTTCACGTCGGCCGAGGTCTTGATGCCCGAGCAGATGTAGCCTACGTCGCCGGCGCGGATCTCGTCGCGCGGCTGCATCTTGAGCTTCAGCACGCCCACCTCGTCGGCGTCGTACTCGCTGCCCGTGTTGAAGAACTTGACGTGCTCGCCCTTGCGGATCGTGCCGTTGAAGACGCGGAAATAGGCGATGATGCCCCGGAAGGGGTTGAACACCGAGTCGAAGATCAGCGCCTGCAGCGGGGCCGCGTCGTCGCCCTTCGGGGCCGGGATGCGCTGTACGATGGCCTCGAGAATCTCCTCGACGCCGGCGCCGGTCTTGCCCGAGGCGAACAGGATGTCCTCCTCCCGGCAGCCGATCAGGTCGATGACCTGGTCCTTCACCTCGTCGATCATCGCCGAATCCATGTCGATCTTGTTCAGCACGGGGA
>ERZ825137.4419-NODE-4419-length-14035-cov-2.660372_pt1 | contig 14035 bp, 10 predicted proteins | sample MGYA00519873_ERZ825137 | MGnify/ENA primary metagenome ERZ825137 (study PRJEB31778, sample SAMEA3449190) | human gut metagenome | biome: human gut; feature: human-associated habitat; material: faeces | place: United Kingdom | collected 2010/2012 ...
TTGTAACGCCGTCCAAAGCCACATCTATTTTTTCTTTTATAACCCCCGACCGGTTGTTCAATATATGCGTAAAAGCCTCGTATTCGCCGTGAATATCCGACATATACATCTCTGTGCCTTTCGGCAGTTTAAGTTGCGCCTCTAAGCTGATTATCTCCGCCGAGGCGCTGTTTGAAGTCGGGTACTCCTCCGACAGTTTTGTCAGATATTTTATTTGGTTTTCGCTAAATGCGCCCTGCTCCATGTTAACACTCCGCTGATAAAATTTATAAAGATTATTATGACATACGATTATATTATCAAATTATTTTATTTTTTGCAACCATAATCCATAAATAAAATCAAAATTTACAAAAGTTTAATTTTTATAACCATAAAAAGAGTGCGAAAATTCCGCACTCTTTCAATATAAACTTAAAAATTATTTTGCCCGTTCTGTTTTGTCTTTCCCCATTGCCGGCGGTATAACCTTACGGTTAACGCCGGCGGCAGAGATTAGGCTCTGTCCTTTGAACCGAACAATTCGATTTTTTCTTTTACTGTGTTCTTAATAGCTTCTGCACCCGGTGCCAAAAGTTTTCTCGGATCGTAACCCTTGCCCCGAAGATCCTTGCCGGCCTCGATATACTCTCTGGTGGCCCGTGCAAATGAAAGCTGACACTCTGTGTTCACATTGATTTTTGCAACGCCCAAAGAAATTGACTTTTTAATCATATCCGCCGGAATACCTGTGCCGCCGTGGAGAACCAAAGGCATGCCCTCTGTCTCCGCCTTGATTTTTTCAAGGGCGTCAAAGTCCAAGCCCTGCCAATTTGCCGGATATTTGCCGTGAATATTGCCTATGCCGGCGGCCAACATATCAACGCCCAAATCGGCTATCATTTTACATTCTTTCGGGTCGGCAACCTCGCCTCTGCCTACCACGCCGTCCTCTTCGCCGCCGATGGCGCCTACTTCCGCCTCAATGGTCATGCCGTGTTCATGTGCAAGGGCAACAAGTTCCTTTGTTTTTTCAACATTTTCCTCTATACCGTAATGGCTGCCGTCAAACATGATGCTGGTGAAACCGGCCTCAACGCAAGCCTTTGCACCCTCGTAGGTGCCATGGTCCAGATGCAGGGCCACGGGCACGGTGATGCCCAGGCATTCGTCCATGGCCTTGACCATGGCGGCAACGGTCTTAAAACCGGTCATGTATTTACCGGCGCCTTCGGAGACGCCCAGGATCACGGGGCTGTTCATCTCCTGCGCGGTGAGCAGGATGGCTTTGGTCCACTCCAGATTGTTGATGTTGAACTGGCCCACGGCATAATGACCGTCACGGGCTTTGATGAGCATATCGCGTGCGCTTACCAGCATTTCACATACCTCCATTACTTACGGTACATCTGAAAACGAATTTGCTGTTCCGGATGCACCTCGGGCCGTGCGGAGTAGCCCGCACAGCAATTCCTAGTGCACAGTATACCCCAAAGCGGGGGCAAAATCAATCACCGGGGCACATCCTGCATCAAAAGAAAAGCCGCCTGCGTTTTCTTCCATGCGGCGGCGTGCATTGAATGTGCGACTGCCGCTCATTTCGCCCGGCGGGCGGCCCGGCCCCCGGCCTGCTTTGGCGTTTCGCCTTTGGGCAGATGAGCGCGGGCGTAGGCAAAGATGAACTGCTGGGCAATGCCCTGAGTGCCCCTGCAGCACACCGGAATGCCGCGGGGAAACAGCTGCGCCATGGCCCGTTTCATCCATACGTCCAGAGGAAAGGCGTCCCAGCGGCCCAGGCCGTACAGCAGGGTGCAGTCGGCCACTTTGGGCCCCACGCCGTGAATGGTCATCAGGGCGGCCTGGGCATCCGCTAGCGGCAAAGCCGTCAAAGCCTCCGGCCCGGGCAGGTGGCCGAGCACCTTTTGGGTGGCGTCCGCCAGATAGCCGGCTCGCCAGCCGGCCCGCAGGGTGGCCAGCTGCTCCTCGGTGCAGGCGGCCAGCTGCTCTGGGGTGGGAAAGGCGTGCTGTCCGTTTTCCAGCGGGCTGCCGCAGAGGGCGCACAGCCGCTCCACCAGGCCTCGAATGCGGGGGATGTTGTTGTTCTGGCTGAGAATAAAGGTGCACAGCGTTTCAAAAAAGGGCTGGCGCAGCACCCGAATGCCGGGATTCTCGGCCACACAGGCCGCCAGCTGCCGATTGCCCGCCTGATAGCGGGCCAGAAGGGCGGGGTAATCCACGTCCAGGGCAAAATAACGGCTCCAGAAGTCCCGCTCGGTCTCGTCCGGCCCTTCCAGAAGCAGCGTGTCTCCCTCCATGCGGGCCAGAACCGAACGGCCGTCCACCACGCCGGCCCAGCCCGCCGGAGTGCGGCTCCAGCGAAAGCACTGGCCGCAGTCCAGGGTGCTGTCCAGCTCCAATCCGCCCGTATGTTCCAGACGCAGCATATCCATCCCTCGTTTCCTGTGTTGTGGGCAGGCGGCTGACCGCCTGCATCTTTTTCACATTTTAACACGGAAGGCGAGTTTTCCACAAGCCCGGGCGTGCCGCGGCAAAACCGGTCGCAGCTGGGAAAAACCGGGAAAAACACTTGGAAAAACCAGACAGTTTTGACGAAAAAAATCCTGCAAAATTGGCGAAATCCAGGCTTGACAGTCGGACTTCAACGGGAAGTTTAGGGGACAGTTTTCCACATCACGTTGAAAGCGGTGTGGAGAACTGGGCTTTCAACGGGCCAAAAGTGGGCAAAAATGCGGGTTTTGCACACTTTCAACCGAGTTTTCAACATCAAAATTGCCGGTGGAAAGTCATTGGGCGATGTACAAGCTGTATAAAACCGGTAAAAAACATCGAGCTACGGAAGCCCTGCCCCGCCGGCCCGCCGCGGGGCGGCCAGCCGGGCAGGGCGAAGGGCGTGGGCGGATTTTCCATATCACCGGGCCGAAGAGGCCCAAAGGAAGCCGGGCCTGCGGCGCGGAAAGGGCGATGGGGCGGCGAGGGCCCCCGGCCGTGAAAAAACCTCAGAAAGTGGAGGCTTTGCGCGGAAAACAGGTGGTAAAGAAGTCCAAAATGTGGTATCATAAATTACAAGCCACCCTTTGCGCAGAGAATGCGCACATCCACGGGGCGCGGGGCCTGGCAAAACGGCCCGAACCAAAGAAACTTCCAACAAAAAAACAGCCGGGCGGCCCGGCGCTGCACGCTGCAAAGCCGCCCAGAAAGAGATAGAGATCATGGAACAGAAAGCCCCCCAGACCGAACATCTGATTTATGGCAAAAACCCGGTGACCGAGCTGCTGAAAAGCGGCGCCGGGGTGGACACCGTGCTGCTGAGCGACGGGCTTGCCCCCCAGGTGGCTGCCTATTACACCGCCATGGCCAAAGAGGCCGGTGCGGTGGTGAAGCGGGTGAAGCCCGCCAAGCTGAAGGCCATGTGCGAGACCGACAGCCACCAGGGTGTGGCCGCCTGGGCCAGCCAGATTGAATACGCCACGCTGGAACAGCTGCTGGACAGCGCCGCCCAAAAGGGCGAGCCGCCCTTCCTCGTGCTGGCTGACGGCGTGGAGGACCCCCACAACCTGGGCGCAATTCTGCGCTCGGCGCTGCTGTGCGGGGCGCATGGCGTGGTCATTCCCAAGCGGGGCGGCGTGGGCATCACCGGCACGGTGCTGAAGGCCAGCGCCGGGGCCGCCACCCGCCTGCCGGTGGCCCGCGTGGCCAACATCGGCGAGGCCATCCGCCGCTTGAAAGAGCAGAACGTGTTTGTCTATTGCGCGGACATGGACGGCGTTTCCCTGCACAAAAACAACCTGACCGGCCCCATTGCGCTGGTGATGGGCTCGGAGGGCAAGGGCGTCAGCCCGCTGGTCAAGCGCCTGTGCGACGGCGTGGTGCGGTTGGATATGGCTGCCCAGGGCACCGGAGTGGACAGCTTCAACGTCTCGGTGGCGGCGGGCATCATTCTGTATGAGATCAGCCGCCAGCGCAGCGGGCAGTGACCCTGCATGAATGATTCCGCCGGGTCGGCCTATACTGAGGCTGGCCGCGGCCGTTTTATCAAGCAGGATGCGGTCATGAAGGAGAAAGCAATGTCCCAGAACAAATATTCCAGCTCGGTGGACGCCATCATCGAGGGGCTGCGCCGCCGTCAGGAAGAGGCCCCCGCCCAGGACGAGAGCCAGGTGGACGACATTCTGGCCAGCCTGGGGCGGGAACCCCGCCGCCCGGTGGAGCGGCTGGCCCCGCCCGCCGAGAAACCCGCGGCAGAACCGCAGTTCCCGGCAGAACCCCAGCCGCCGACGGCCACGGTCGCCGACGAAGCGCCGCAGCCGCCCGAGCCGCCGGTGCAGGAACAGGCGGAACAGCCGAAACCGGCCGAGCCGGAAAACCCGGCAAAGCAGGACGAGCTGCCCACCGGTGAGGTGCTGCTGGAGGAGGACGATCAGGGCGAGTTTTCCACCGGCGCCGAGATCACCGATGAGTTCACCACCTTCTTCACCACCCCGGTGATGGAGCAGGAAGAACCGCAGTGGACGGTGAGCGGCTTTTTGAGCCGCAAAAAGAAAAATAAAGAGCCGGAAAATCAGGCCCCCACGGGCGAGGTTGCCCTGGACCTGGACGGGCAGACGGTCGAGGAGGAGCCGGGCGGCGACACCATTCAGCTGAACGCCTTTGCGGAGCAGACCGGCGAGCTGCCCTTGCCCACGGCCGAGGAGACGGACGGCCCGGATGAGCCCACCCGCCGCTTGGACGGGGAGGAAGAACCGAAGCCCCACAGGAACCCGCTGCTTCGGCTGTTCGGCCGGGAAGAGCCGGGCGAGGCCCCCTTTGAGGAACCGGAGCCGGAGGCGGAAGAGGCCCCGGCCCTGGAGTACAACGCCTTACAGGATGCCCCGGCCGTCAGCGAAGTGCTGGCCAAGCAGAACGCCCGCCTGACCCTGACCAGCGCCCTGTGCGCCCTGATCGCGGCGGTGATGCTCTATCTGGGCGTGACGGCCACGGGCGTGATCGCGCCGCTTTCTGCCCTGGACCCGGCCATTGCACCGGGAGCCTTTTTGGGGGTGGAGCTGACGCTGCTTGCGGCCGGCTGTCTGCTGGCACTGCCGGTGCTGAAAAATGGGCTGAAGGGCCTGGCCAAGGCCGCCCCCAGCCGGGACAGCCTGGCCGCCCTGGCGGCGGCAGGGGCGGTGCTTCAGCTGCTGCTCTGCTTTTTGATGCTGGAGAGTTATGAGCCGGAGCGCATGACCCTGTTTGCGCCGCTGGCGGTGCTGGCCCTGGCCTGTACGCTGGCCGGGCACCGGGTGATGGGCGAGAGCGTGGCCCGGAATTTTGATCTGGTGAGCGCCGGGGTAGAGCACTCGGCGGCGTACCGACTGCAAAACCGTGACCTGACCAATCTGCTGGCCAGCGGCCTGGGCGAAGAGGAACCCTGCCTGCTGGTGAGCCGCCCCACCGCGCTGGTGAAGGACTTTTTGAAGCGCAGCGGCTCCCGCCGGGCGGGCGACCGTCTGGCCCAGCGTTTGGCCTGGGGGCTGGGCGGCGTGGCCGTTGTCACCGCGGTGGTTGCCCTGGCACGGGGCAAGGGCGTGCTGGTGGCCGCCGGGGCGCTGGCCGGCACCCTGTGCATGGGGGCGCCGCTGTGTGCCACGCTGATTGCCGGCATGACCGGTTGGATGCAGCAGCGGGCTGCTTCCCGCGTGGGAGCCGTGGTGCCAGGCTGGTCCAGCATGGAAGAGCTGGGCAAGGTGAACACCATCGTCACCGAGGGGCATGACCTGTTCCCCACCGGCTGTGTGACCCTGCACGGCCTGAAAACCTTCGAGAAAGAGCGCATTGATCTGGCCATTCTCTATGCGGCCTCGGTGCTCATTGCCGGGTGCGATACCCTGCGGGATCTGTTCTTGGAGATCATCCAGAACCGCACCGAGATCCTTTATAAGGTGGAAAGCCTCACCTGCGAGCAGGGCCGGGGCTTTACTGCTTGGGTGGACGGCCACCGCATTGTGATCGGCGGCCGGGCGATGATGACGGCCCATCAGGTGGGCATTCCCTCCCGTGACTGGGAGGAGCGGTACACCCATGGCCGCCTTCAGCCGGTGTATCTGGCTGTAAGCGGCAAGCTGTTCGGTATGTTTGTGGTGGGTTATCAGGGCAGCCGGGAGATCGCGGCTTCGCTGCACACGCTGCAGAAGAGCGGCCTGTCGCTGCTGGTTCGCACCGATGACTTCTCGCTGACCGGCGCCCTGATCGAACAGGCATACCGCCTGCGGCCCGGCAGCGTGAAGGTACTGACGGAGAACGAGACCAACCAGCTGGCCACGGCCACCGGTTATCTGCCGGAGAGTGAGGGCTGCATGGTGCATCTGGGCAGTCTGGCCAGCTATGTGGGCGGCCTGCACGCGGCGGCCTGCGCGGTTTCGGCTGAGAAGAGCGCCAACCTGGTGATGGCGGTCTCGGTGGCGGTGAGCGCGCTGGTGGCCCTGGTGCTCAGCTTCAGCGGCGGGCTGGCAAGTCTGGCCCTGCCGGCGGCGGTGCTGTACCAGCTGGCCTGGGCGGTGCCGGCTCTGGCGCTGCCTCTCACCCGCAGTTATTGACTGTTTGTAAAAACAAATGCACGGCGCCGGAACGGCGTGCCCCAAGCGGGCCGCGGTTCCGGTGCTTTTTTGCGTTGCAGGGCCGGGGGAGAGTTTTGCTGGGGGACAATTCACCAAAAACGAAAAGAAAGATTCGGCATGTTGGCGGATTGACAATTTGGAGATTTGTGGTATTCTTATAAATAAGAATTATTCCTGTTTAGCTGAATGGCCGTTTGCCCATCCTGAAAAACGGCCCGAAACCACTTTACAATCCACATCGAAAAGGAGAACTGTACCATGGAACTGAAAGGCAGCAAGACCGAAGCCAATCTGCTCACCGCGTTTGCGGGCGAGAGCCAGGCCTACACCAAATATGGCTACTATGCCTCCAAGGCGAAGAAGGAGGGCTACAACCAGATTTCCGCCCTGTTTACCGAGACGGCTGGCAACGAAAAGGAGCACGCCAAGATCTGGTTTAAGCTCCTGCACGATGGGATGCCCGACACCCTGACCAACCTGGCCGATGCCGCCGCCGGTGAAAACTACGAGTGGACCGATATGTACGCGCAGTTTGCCGCCACCGCCCGGGAGGAAGGCTTTGACCACATCGCCTATCTGTTTGAGCACGTGGGTGCCATTGAGAAGGAGCATGAGGAGCGCTACCGCAAGCTGGCCGAGAGCATCAAGAACGGCACCGTGTTTGCCCGCCAGACCGAGCAGGTGTGGATCTGCACCAACTGCGGCCACATCCATGTGGGCACCCACGCCCCCGAGAAGTGCCCCGTGTGCGATCATCCCCAGGGCTACTTTGTGCTGCGCGCTCAGAATTACTAAGCGCGCCTGCTGAATCCGTGTGATCTGCAAACACACACCCGGAACATCCGGCTTTGATCGTTGCCCCGGCGGGCGGCCCGTTGTGCTGCCCCGCCGGGGCTTTTTGTGCGCCCTGCGGCGGCGGCCGGCACCGAACGAGCAGCGGGGCAGGCTGGCTTGTATTCCACCCCTGTTTGCTGTATAATAAAGCGATTCTACACAAAAAGCGGCGGAATCGAATCGCCGAACAACGAACGGAAATAAAACGAAAGGGGGCTTTGCGATGGCCGTTCTGCACGGGAACATCAAGAAGCTCGCGGGCCTGGCGGCGCTGTTTCTGGCCTGCCTTTTGGTGGTGGGCTGGGGGTACACGCAGGTGCGCGCCGCCGCCGATGACCGGGCGGAGTACCGCATTGTAAACGATGAATACAGCCAGGTGCTGGCCCCGGAGGACCCGGAGGCCGGGCTGGACCAGACCCTGCAGCTGAAGGCAGGGGAGCCGCTGTACGGGGTGCGCCTGCTGTTTGCCACCTACGAGCGGGTGGCGCAGGGGCAGCTTACCGCGCAGCTGCTGGACGGCGCGGGCCAGCCGGTGGCAACCGCCGCCTGCAGCCTGACCGAACTGCTGGACAATACATTTTACGGGCTGGTGTTTGATCAGCCCTACACCGCCCCGGAGGACGGAGCCTACACGCTGCACATGAGCGTTGCGCCCCTCACCGAGGAGGACCGGGTGGGCCTGCATTGCAGCCAGAGGGCGGTGGAGGGCTTTGCCCTTGCCCAGGCGGATGGGCAGGCGCTGGACGCCACCGCCGCCCTTCAATACATGACGGATTACACCGGCCATTGGCCCAGCAAAGGCTTTTTGCTGATTGGCCTGCTGTGCACCCTGGGCATTGTGGGGGCGGCGGCGCTGCTGTGGTGGGGCAAGACGCCCCACCTGCGGGCGGCGTTCTGCCTGGCCGGGGCCGCGCTTGGAATTGCATTTGCGCTGGCCACGCCGCCGCTGGGCGGCCCGGATGAATACGTCCACTTTGCGGGCAGCTATGCTGCCGCCAGCCGCTTGATGGGCCAGCCGGATTACGACGATGAGGGCGGCCTGTGGGTGCGGGATTGCGACGAGCCGTATGTAACGGCTGAGACCGGTCCGGCGGACGCCTTTGTGTACCATCGGGTGTTCTCCACCCTGACCGAGCACGGCTGCGCCCGCGACCTGCTTCACGCCGTGGAGGTGCGCAGCCCGGGCAGCATGGTGCAGCTGCTGTATCTGCCCCAGACGCTTGGGGTGCTGCTGGCGCGGCTGCTGGGGCTTGGCTTTACCGGCCTGATCCTTGCGGGGCGGCTGTGCAACCTGGCGGCATATCTGGCGCTGACCGCCTTTGCCCTGGGCCGCACCCGGCGGGGTCGGAGCATTCTGTTGGCGGTGGGGCTGCTGCCTGGCTGCCTGCAGCAGGCTGCCAGCTTTTCGCCGGATGCGCTGGTGCTGGGGCTGGCCTTTGCCTTCGCCGCTCACTGCCTGGGCATGGTGTGGGCCGATGGCCCGGTGCGCCCGGCGGAAGCCGTGCCGCTGCTGGTGCTGGCGGCGGCCCTTGGCCCGGCCAAGGCCGTGTATGTGCTTCTGGTGGGGCTGGTGCTGCTGGTACCCGCCCGGCGCTTTGCCGGGCTGCCCCGCTGGGCCGAGCCGGGCCTGAAACTGGGGGCGGCCGCGGCGGCACTGGCCGGTTGGGGCGTATACAATCTGGAATATGTACGCTACATTCTGCGCGATGTAAATGAGATCGCTGTATTTGGGCTGGCGGCGGCGGCCATTCTGTTGCTTTTGGCGGCCCGCCCGGCCTGGAACTGGTGGAAGAGCCGCCCGGCCCGCACCCGCCGCGCGCTGGCCGCAGGGGCGGTTCTGCTTCTGGCCGCGGCTGCCTTTGCGGCGCTGAAGGCGCTTCACCTGGGCGGCGACCTGACCCCAGAGCAGCTGGCAGAGGGGATGCAGCCCAACGGCGATTCCATCTACACCTGGTCGGTGGGGTACACTTTGCGGCATCTGCCGGCCCTGGCCAAGCTGCTGGTTGGCACCCTGTGCGCCAAACTGCCCCAGCTGCTTCAGGAGATGATGGGGGCCTGCCCCGGTGAGCCCATTGTGTATGGGGCCGAGCTGAGCTGGGCCATCACCATCGGGCTGCTGTTCACCACGCTGCTGGCCGCCTGCCGCCCAGTGGGCGCCCCGGCCCGGCTGGAGCGCGGCACCCGTCTGGTGCCTGCGCTGGCGCTGTTGGGTGTGTGCGGCCTGCTGGTGCTGGCCTGCCTGACCTGGACGCCGGTGAATTATACCATTCTGTTTGGCTTGCAGGGGCGGTATTTCCTGCCGGTGCTGCCGTTGGCGCTGCTGCTGTGGGGCGAAAACCGCTGGCTGTGCCTGGGCCGGGACCTGACGCGCCCCCTTGCGCTGGCGCAGGCGGCGCTGTGCGGGTTGGCTGCTTTGCAGACCATGGCGCTGTTTGCAGCAAGATAAAATCGGAAAGGCTCTTGCAAAAAAGCGGCATTCTGAGTATGATAAAAAAGCGGCAGTGGGCAAACCCGCTGCCGCTGTGTGGGAAACAGGCCTGCCCCGGCCTGGGCCGCCCGGCGGCCGCGAAAACAGGGCCCAATCATTCCATTTTTGAACAATAGGAGGAAACAACCATGGTTGTGACCAAAGATACCATCATCGACGAGATTCTGAAGGCGGACCAGGACACCGCGCCCTACTTCCTGGAGATCGGCATGCACTGCCTGGGCTGCCCGGCTTCCCGCGGGGAAACTCTGGAGCAGGCCTGTGATGTGCACGGCACCGACGTGGACGATCTGGTGGAGAAGCTGAACGCCCACTTCGGCAATTGAGCCCTGTGCTGGATGCCCGTCTGGCGGCGGCGGCGGCCCTGGTGCGCCCCGGCCACCGCGCGGCCGACATCGGCTGTGACCATGGCCTGCTGACGGCGGCCCTGGTGGGCAGCGGGCGCTGCCCTTTCGTGGTGGCGGCGGATCTGCGCAGCGGGCCGCTCTCGGTGGCGGAGAAAAACCTCACGAAGGCCGGCCTGATGAACAAGGTCAGCCTGCGCCTGGGCGATGGGCTGAGCGTACTTGCCCCCGGCGAGGTGCAGGATGTGGTGATTGCCGGAATGGGCGCGGAGACCATCTGCGACATCATTGCGGCAGCCCCCTGGCTGCGGGACCCGGCCGTTCGCCTGGTGCTGGTGCCGGCCACAAAGCATTCGATTCTGCGGCGCTGGCTGTGCCGGAATGGGTTTGCCCTGCGCGAAGAGCGGCTGGCCCAGGTGGGGCGGCGCTTTTATGCGGTGATGGCGGCGGAATACAGCGGCCAGCCCTTTGAACCGGAGGGGCAGTTCTGCCTGCTGGGCCTCACGAAGGGGCTTGAAGGCTGGCGGGCCTACCTGCGTCAGCAGCTTCCCAAGCTGCAGAAGTACCGGCTGGGTGCCCCGCCGGAGGAACGGCAGCCCATTGATGCGCTGCTGGCCCGGCTGGAAGGAATGCTGGAGGACACAGCACAATCCTCTGAAGTATGAAAATTGGGCCGGGGCGGCCCTGAACGCGGCCCCGGCTTTTTGCTGGCGGCAGAAGGCCGAACGTTCTGCCGCCGATGCCTTGAAAAGGAGCTTGACCATGAAACCTGTATCTGTGGGCCAGGTGTTGGCCTTTATGGAGCAGTGGGCCCCTCAGGACCTGGCCGAGAGCTGGGACAATCCGGGCCTGCTGGTGGACTGCGGCGCGCCGGTGGCGGAAATCCTCACGGCGCTGGAGGTGACCGGCCCGGTCATTCGGGAGGCAGCCGAAGAGGGCTGCGGCTTGATCGTGTGCCATCACCCGGTGATTTTTCATCCGCTGAAACAGCTGGGCCCACAGGATCTGGCGTTCCGGCTGGCCCAGCGGGGCATTTCGGCCATCTGCATGCACACCAATCTGGACGCGGCCCAGGGCGGCGTGAATGACCTGCTGGCCCGCACTATGGGGCTGGTGGGGGTGGACCCCTTTGCGGGGCTTGGGCGCGTGGGCACGCTGCCCGCCACCACCACTGCCCGCGGCCTGGCGGAAGCGACGGCCGAGGCGCTGGGCGTCCATGTGAAATGGGCGGACGGCGGCAAGCCCATCCGCCGTCTGGCCGTTGTGGGCGGCGCAGCCGGGGATATGTGGCGGCAGGCTAAGGCAGAGGGCGCGGACGCCCTGCTCACCGGCGAGGTGAGCCACCACGAGGCGCTGGATGCCAAGGAGGCGGGCTTCAGCCTGCTGGCGGCTGGGCATTACGGTACCGAGTGGCCCATTGCGGCAGAGATCGCCTGCCGCTTGCAGGAGGCCTTCCCGGATGTGAAGGTCGTGCGCAGCGAGGCCAACACGGACCCCTTCGAGTATCTCTGAAGCGGTGTGAGCGGTGCGCCCGGGCGGAGAAGCCTGTGAAACACGTTCCCGGGCGTTGAATGCGCCGGAAGGGGAAAGGTGCCCCATTCTGTCCACGCCTGGGGCGGACGCGCAGCGAACGGCGGCTCCGCCCTGAACTGGTGGCTTTCTGTGCCCCTATTATAATATGTATTATAAGGGACGCCGAACAGGGGCGAAGAGCGGGAGCGGAGAGTGGAAACAAGTGCAGACACAGCATGAAAATCCCCTCTGCTGAATCTTTCCTTCGGCCGCGCCGGAGGCACCGGGCGCGGCCGGGAACTCAATCGGCAATGAATCCGGTTTCGAGGCGCGGAGGCAGCGAGCCAATTGAGGCTTTTGCAAATGGAAGCCTCTGAATGAAGCATTGCAGCATCACACACGGTGCCGCATACGGCACATCACAACGACGGACAGCAAACGGAGGTGAACCCCATGGCATTGGACGCGGCAACCCTGGCACTGGCGGCTCAGGAACTGAAAGAGGCCCTGACCGATTCCAGAATTGATAAGATCTTTGAGCCTACCCGGGATGAGGTGCTCATTACCCTGCGCAGCCGCACCCAGACGTTCCGGCTGCTGCTGTCGGCCCGCAGCGGGTCCGCGCGGGTTTGCTTTACGGGCGAGAGCTTTGAAAACCCCGCTGTTCCGCCCAGCTTCTGTATGCTGCTGCGCAAGCATCTGGCGGGCGGCCGCCTGCTGGATGTGCGGGCAGAGAAGGGCGACCGCATTGTGTTCTTTGACTTCCAGTGCGTGAACGAGATGGGCGATCTGGTGAAAAACACGCTGGCCGCCGAACTGATGGGCCGCTACTCCAACCTGGTGCTGTTCCAGGGCGAGAAGATCATCGATGCGCTGAAGCGTGTGGACTTTGAGGACAGTGAGGTGCGCCAGCTGCTGCCCGGCCTGCCCTATACGCTGCCGCCCAAACCCAACAAGCCGGACTTCTTCGAGGGCAGCGCCATCGGCCTGGTGACGGCGGCTTGCCGGAAGGATCTGCCGGTGGCCGACGCCCTCATCCGCAGCTGCGGCGGCGTTGGCCCCATTGTGTGCCGGGAGGCGGCCTTCCGAGCGCTGGGCGAGACGAGCCTTCAGGCAGACCAGCTGACGGAAGCCCAGCGGGCGGCCCTGGCAGGGGCCATTGAGGGCATCCGGGAAGAATACGCGGCGGGCGGCAAGCCGGTGGCGGTGTTCACCGCCGAGGGCAAGCCCGTGGAGTTCACCTTCCTGCGGCCCGCCCAGTATGGCAGCGCCTGCAAGCTGGTGGAGTATCCCACTTACAGCGACCTGCTGGAGGGCTACTATTCGGACAAGGACCGGGCCGAGCGGCTGCGCCAGAAGAGCAAGGACCTGCACAAGTCGGTCAAAAATATGCTGGACCGGGCCATCCGCAAGCAGGCCGCCCGGAAAGAAGAGCTGGCCCAGAGCGAAAGCTCTGACCGGCTGCGGATTTACGGCGAGCTGCTTCAGGCAAATCTGTGGGCCATCCAGAAGGGCGCGCGGAGCGTGACCGTGAACAACTACTACGATGGCAAGGACGTGACCATTCCGCTGGATGTGCGGCTTTCGCCCAGCGCCAACGCCCAGAAGTACTTCCGGGATTATAAGAAGAAGCAGACGGCGGCCAAGATGCTGGTGAAGCTTCTGGCGGAGGGGGAGCAGGAGATTGCCTATCTGGAAACCGTGCTGTATGAGGTGGAGGCAGCCCCCGGCGAACAGGCCCTGGGGGAGATCCGAGCGGAGCTGAAGAGCCAGGGCTACCTGAAATACTATAAGGTGCGGGACAAAAAGCAGAAGCCGGCGGATTTTTACCGCTATGAATCCTCCGACGGCTTTTTGATTCTGGTGGGCCGCAACAACCTACAGAACGAAAAGCTCACTCTGCACACCGCCCGCGGCAAGGACCTGTGGTTCCACACCAAGAATGCGCCCGGCAGCCACACCGTGGTGATGAGTGAGGGGCGGGACATCCCCGATGCCACCAAGGAAGAGGCTGCTCAGCTGGCGGTGCTGCATTCCAGCCAGGCCAAGGGCGTAAAGGTGGCGGTGGACTACACCGAGGTGCGGAACATCCGCAAGACCGGCGACCTGAAGCCGGGCATGGTGCTGTACGAAAAGTATGAGACGGCCTACATCACGCCGGACCCTGCGCTGCCCGAAAAGCTGGCGCTGAAGAAAAAATAAACCCCGTTCAGCCGGGGATGCACAGACCGGGGCGGCTTTTCCACAAAAAACGTGGAAAAGCCGCC
>ERZ825137.4429-NODE-4429-length-14010-cov-2.281118_pt1 | contig 14010 bp, 11 predicted proteins | sample MGYA00519873_ERZ825137 | MGnify/ENA primary metagenome ERZ825137 (study PRJEB31778, sample SAMEA3449190) | human gut metagenome | biome: human gut; feature: human-associated habitat; material: faeces | place: United Kingdom | collected 2010/2012 ...
GAGGACCTGCGATTCGCGCCGCCCTCCCGCAACACCACCCAACTAGCGCAAGCGGTCCCGGAATTCTCCCATTCCGGGACCGTGACTAGAGGAAAGTTCGCTTACCGAAAACGCCCAACAGCGTTTTTTTGTTGCAAAACAGCGTTCAGCAGTTATGCTCTCGCTTTTCCGCAGCAAGCATTGAGGCGGGGGTTCGAGCGTTGGCTAAACGTTGGGGTGGTCGACCGTGCCAACCGTGGGAATCGGCGTGGTGTCCTCTTCTTCCAAACGGCCCTCATAGATCCAGTACTTTGTTCCCTTGGCAATCACGCCAGAAAGAACCAAGACCGCTATACAATTCGGGACAGCCATAAGAGCGTTGGAAATATCGGAGAGGTTCCAAACCAAGTCGCCACCACCGATGCAGCCCCAGAATACAAAGAGCAAGAACACCACCTGATAAGGACGGATGCCCTTGGTACCAAACAGGTACGTAATGGCGCGATCACCGTACTGAGACCAACCGAGCATGGTGGAATAGGTGAAGCACAAAAGGCCAACTACCAGCACCAGGGGCCCCAGCACGGGAATGCTCTCAAAGCAAGCCGTCGCCAAAGCTGCACCACCAGAGAAGATTCCAACAGCAGTATCGATGGAAAGATCGTTGCTTGCCAGCATGGTGTTGTTGTAGATAGCTGCAAGGTCAGGATTGGCGAGCAGCGAGGTTACCAACATCAAGCCAGTAATCAGGCAGATAACCACCGTGTCCCAGAACGTACCAGACATCGAAACCAGCGCCTGGCGAGCAGGATTCTTGGAAATTGCAGAGGCGGCAACCAGGGGAGCAGAGCCCAGGCCGGATTCGTTGGAGAACAGGCCTCGCTTAAAGCCGTACTGAAGCGCCAGCATAATACCAGAGCCAACCGCGCCACCAAAAGCTGCCTGACCGGTAAACGCACAGGTGATGATAGTCACGATGGCATCCCACAAATAGGCGCCGTTCATGCCGATGATCACAAGGCAGCAGGCAACGTAGAAGATAGCCATGACGGGAACCAGCTTCTCGCACACCTTGGAGATGGACTTGATGCCGCCCAGGATGACGATGGCCACGAGAGCAACCACCACGGCGCCGACCAGCCACTGCGGGATGGCCTTGCCGTCGATAAGCGAGGTGTTGTACAGCGCATCTGCCAGGGAGTTCGACTGCGTGGAGGCGCCGATGCCGAAGGCCGCCAACGAAGCGAACAGGGCGAACAGGATGGCCAGGATGCGGCCAGCCTTCTTATTCTTGAAGCCGCGCTCAAGGGCGTACATGGCGCCGCCGAGCATCTTGCCGGAGTGGTCTTTCACGCGGTACTTCACGCCGATGAACACCTCGGAGTACTTCGTGGCGATGCCCAGGATGCCGGTGATCCACATCCAGAAGATGGCGCCCGGGCCGCCGAACAGCAGGCCCGTGCCCACGCCGACGATGTTGCCCGTTCCGATGGTGGCGGCAAGAGCCGTGGTCAGCGCGCCGAACTGGGTGATGTCGCCGTCGGCGTTGGAGGGGTCGTCCTTGGTGACGGACAGCTTGATGCCGGTGCCGATCTTGCGCTGGATGAACCCGGTGCGGATGGTCATGAAGATGTGCGTGCCAAGCAGCAGCAAAATCATGATAGGGCCCCACACGAAGCCATCGACGGCATCGATGACGTCAAGCGGGCTGGTAGCGGTGGCGATTCCCTCCGCAAGTCCGGTGAACGGCGTGATGAAGAACGATGTAAGGAAATCCTCCATGGCCTTTCCCTTTCCCTGTCGGGAAGAGCGCATGCGTTCAGGAGAACCGAAAGAGGAGGAGTCTCCCCAACGCATACTCTTTCCTCGCGAATATTACAGGGAAAACGCTACCGAAGCCAGTTTGCAGAATTGTTTCGATTTGGAAAACGAACGCGTTGCGGCATTAATTGCGCGTTATACGGCAGGGAAGGAAAGGAAAGGAAAGGGCGCGAGGGTTCGGCACCTATGACGTTCGGCTGGATGGCTGGTTCGCGCCGTTTGCGGCTCTGGAGGGGCTCAAGGGCGTGGTTCCCGAGGTCGAGGAAGGGGTTGAGGTCTAACCTTCGATACGGCTAACATTTTTGTTGGCACGGCTTAATCTCGGTGGAAAGGGAATGAGATGGGAAAAACAGGTGTTTTCGGCAAAAGCGCAGGTGTCGTAATCGCGACTGCGATGGTGATGTGCACGCTATGCGCCGGGCTGGCGGGATGTGCCACGCAAAATTCCGGTAACGTGACGAGCGAGCAGGACGAGAACAGCGCCGTTGAGAAGGCGACCATTACAACGCGCATGGTCACGTTCCCTGCTTTATTCTTCCAGGATACGGTAGCTGAGGATGTGCAAGCAAACCTTCAGGAGTGGGGCTGCACCGACATCGTCGCCAACGAGGACGGCTCTTATACCGCGACGATGCCTATAGATAAGTACAACGAGCTTGTGGACTCCTGGCATGATTCGACGGCAAAGCAGCTTGACGAGATGCCCAACAGCGAAACCTGGTCAACCATCACCGCCGTTGACTACGATGAGCAGTTCTCCAAAGTGACCCTGACCACCAGCAACAGCCAGGTCGGGCTCAGCGAGGCTTTCGCCCCGTTGCAGGCGGGGCTGATTGCCTGTATATATCAGCAGTTCGCGGGGCAGCCGGTCAGCTGCGTTGTGAGCATCGTCGACCAGAGCGGCGCGGAACTTGCTAGCACGACCTATCCAGACGCGCTCGACCAAGATACGCGTGATTCGCTCACGGCAAATTAGCAGGGAGACCATAATGAACCGATCGAAGATAATACTTGCCGCTGCCCTGGCCTGCGCTTTGGCCGCATGCGCAGCCATGTTTGCCGGCTGCGCTGAGCAGAACGGCCAAGATCAGCCCCGGTATGCGGACGAGGCGTTCATGCAATCGCTCGCAAAAGGCTACGAGGCGCGCGATGCCCTGGTGGAAAAGTCCACCAAGACTGACAAGTCTACCGAGTATTATGAGAAGCTGGTCGACGCCGAGCTGAATCAGGTGGAGAAATACCAGAGCTCGCAGTTTGAGGACAGCAAGCTGCAGGAAAATGCTATCGCATACATCAATTCGCTGAAAGATCAGCGCGAAGCCGCGGAGTTGTGCGCGACAGATAACGAAAAGTTTCAGCAGGATTGGCAGAAAGCTTACGACAAGCGCACCACGCTGCTAAAAACGTTCGTGGACGAGTACGGTCTTACGGTGTCGTCCTCATGCCAAGACAGCTTGGATAAGTTGGTTAGCCACGGCAAGAAGGTGGAGCGCGACAACAACGAGAAGTCAGCAGTAGAATCGCTGGCAGGCACGATAAAGCTTGAGTTTACCGAACAATACTCGACCTTCACGGGCCAAGCAACCGTCTCGAACAACACCGGATACGATTTCGACTACATCAACTTCAAGGTCGAGCTGTTCGATGCGAACGGCGTCAAAGTGGAGACGACGGGCCTGTACGCAAACCATTGGCTGAACGGCGAGACTATCGTGCTCAATTGCTACACGTCGCAGAAGGAGGCTCCGGCGACGGTGAAGATCGTAGCCGATGGCTACGAGATTGCCGATGCGTCATAGGTAAATCGGGAAAGCGATAGAAGGACGACTGTTTTGAGGCCGTGGATTAACTCCGCGGCCTCTGCGTTTGAGGCTGATTTGCATGCCAAAAAACGTTCCGCCCGCTGGTTGCTGCGAGCTACTGCGATAAAGGCGTCGATTCGCGAGTAGAGTTCACTTCATCGTGTAGAACTGCTTAGCCAGCTTTTCGATTGTTCGACGCGATGGCTCCAGCGTATCGTGCAACAAAAAAGCCGCCCGATGGGCGGCTTGAACATTTGGTCGCGGGGGCAGGATTTGAACCTACGGCCTCCGGGTTATGAGAACACCTTGCAAGTGGTCAGATTGTTTCACTTTTCCCTATTTTACAGTTCAGAATCCCGTCAAAAAATCCTGATACCCATGATGTTTCAGGATGTTTCAGCATTTTCGCCCAAAATTTGCCCAAATTTGCCCAAAACAGTACGTTTCCGTACCGTGACCGAAGACGGGAAAAGAAGACCGTATCAAACACTTGGCAAGAGGTGTCTCGAATGGTGGTCTTCTTTCCCATAAAGACGAGAAGGGAAAGGGCAAACGATGTCAGGAAGAAGCTCATTATCCGGCATAGGATCGATCGAGAAGACGGGCAAGAAGAACACGCGGCGCATCAGGGTCTCGCTCGGGAAGGACCCCGTGACGGGCAAGTACAGGAAGCAGCCCAGCCGCACCGTCCACGGCACCAAGTCGGAGGCGGGGTGCTCGACGTCCCCAACAGGCGGGATGTCTCCGCCGTCTTGGATCTGGTGTCCGCGGCATCCGTGGCGATGCTGCCTGTCATCGACGCCACGGTGGGACTCAAGAAGGTTCAGACGCGCTTACAGACCTTGCACGACCTGGGCCTGGGTTATCTCACGCTCGGTGAGCCCACGCCGGCGCTCTCGGGCGGCGAGGCACAACGCCTTAAGCTCGCGAGCGAGATGGGCCGCGTGCAGGACGATGCCGTATTTGTGTTCGACGAGCCCACGATCGGCCTGCATCCGCTCGATGTCCAAGTGTTGCTGAGTGTGTTCGACGGCCTCGTTGCCAAGGGCGCCACGGTTATCGTGATCGAACACGATCTCGACCTTATCCGTAATGCCGATTACGTGATCGACATGGGCCCGGGCGGTGGCGACGCCGGCGGGCAAATCGTCTGCGCCGGTACGCCGGGTGACATCGCGGCCTGCCCCGTAAGCATCACCGGTCGCTACCTATAGGCGATGCGACAAAGGGACTGTCCCTTTGCCTCATTGATGCCTATTTCACGCATTGAGCTGCGAGATAGTCGCGGAAGAATGGCAATTCAAATGCGACGAGCCCTCGTCCTCGTTCCCCGATGATGCCGGCATCTATCATGCGGCGTCGGTAGCGGGAGACCTGCTGCGGCGAACGCTTAAGGCGCTCGATAAGGTCAGCGGTGGTGGACTCTTTCTCGTCATCGAGCATGGCGATGAGGAATCGCTTGTCCTCTGCAGTGAGTTCCCGATAGGTTGCCGCGAGGATTCGGTCGTCCATCTCGTCGCGCGCGATTTTGATTCCCAGGTCAAAGTCGCGTGACGAGATTTCCTTCGAATCGCTTGTGAGATCCCAGGCACGGTAGCCTACGAGTTGCAATAGGAAGGGAAAACCAGAGATCGAGCGAACGGCTCTATCGATTCCCTCAGCATCTGCCAGGCGATCGTTTTCCTGGATCGTGCGAATCAAGGCCTCGCGTACGTCATAGTCGGCAATGCGACCCAGATGATATTGTTGGGCGCGGCGAAGGAACGAGACCGTCTTGTGGTTCAGTAGCGTCGATACGTTGTTGGGAAGTCCCGCCATGAGCAGGGCGACGCGTTTTCCATCGGTCACAAAGTGCTGATACGTCGCTGCGAGCTGAATCATCTCGTCGAGTGTCGGGTCCACCTCGTCAACCGTGACGAGCAGACCGGTGCCCGCCTCGTTGAGCTGGTCGATGATGTCGCTCATGCGATAACGCCAGGTTGAGGCATCGTGAACGCGATTGACCTCGATGCTGCCGAGCGGTGCAATTCCGAGGCCGGTGACTTCGAAGTTCTTAGACGGGTCGATAAGATGGCCGGCAGCACGTTTCGCCCCGAACTCGATTTCCTCAAGCATTCCCGGGAGCGCGGTCGTCTTTACGGCTATCCAGCCGTGGGATTCCGCCCTTGTCGCGAGCGACGACATGAGAGCGGTTTTACCGGTTCCACGCGCGCCCGAGAAGATCGAGGTCAATTCTGGGCGCCTACGCTGGCTCAAGAAAGCACGGTCCAAATCCCGAATAATCTGCTGTCTGCCAGCGAGATGGGCAGGAACCTCACCAAAACTGGGGGTAAACGGGTTTTCGAGGTATTCCACAATGCCCTCCTTTAGCGTCTCGGGTTAACTTCATTTTATTCTAGTTAATTTAAGTTAAAAGTGATTAATTACGTTTAACTCTATGGCGGTCGAATGTGACAAAGGGACTGTCCCTTTGTCACATGCCGGCAAAGCCGGTCTGGCGGAGAGCTTCGTAGAGGACGATGGCGGCGCTGTTGGAGAGGTTGAGTGCGCTGATGCGGTAGTCGTCGGGGTTAACGAAGTTGCCGCAGATATCCTGCTGCAGGATGGCCTCGTGGCTGTCCTCGGTATGCCCGAGCGATTCCTCGCGAGCTTCCCAAGCCTCGGCGTTATCGAGTGAGTCGCAATCGCGCAGCATCGGGATGCGCTCGCAGCGCTCGGGCGCCGCGGCAAGCAGTGGCTCGGGAATGCCCGAGCTCTCGCTGCCAAAGACCAAATAGTCGCCATCGCGGTAGGTACTCTGCGCATAGGTGCGGCGTGCCTTTTTGGTCAGCAGATGCAGGCGCTCGTCGGCGGGGGAGAGGCCGTTGCGCGCAAGGAAATCCTCCCAGCCGGCATAGGTGGTCACGTCCAAGTTTTGCCAGTAGCCCAGGCCGGCGCGACGCACCGTCTTGTCGTCGAGTGAAAACCCCAGCGGCTCCACCAGATGCAGGCGGGCGCCGGTGACCACGCAGGTGCGACCGATATTGCCCGTATTGGCCGGAATCTCGGGCGCATACAGCACGATGTTGAACATGAATCTCCTTGGCTCAGAACGAAAAACCACCACGAAGGGGACAGGCACCTTCGTGGTGGTTTGGCGGTTACGTAGGCGGAAAAATGCCCGCTTGGATAAACCTAGGCGCGGTGCCAGTCGGTCAGACAAGCATCGAAGGAGGCGATGAGCGCATCCTTGTCCATGTGACGGCCGATGATGCACAGGCTTGTCATGCGGTCTCCCGTCTCGTCGTCCCAAATCTGCATGATTTCGGGGTTCTCGTCGATGATCTTCTGCTTCTCGCCCTCGGGCGCCGAGTCAACGAACAGGCCGTTCTCCATCAGGCGCATCTGGTGGCCGGCCTGCTCAAACATGTAGCACATGTCCGGATCGCCGGTCTGCCACAGCGGACCCTTGACGCGGATGACCTCGTCGGGCCACTCCTGCTCAACAAAATTGGTGAACTTCTGCAGGTCAAACGGCTTGCGGCGCGAGTACACAAAGGTCTCGATGTCGTACTCGAGCACCTCGGGGTCGTCGTGCTCCTCGGGATGCTCCATGGCCTCGATCCAGGCGGCGGAGTTGTAGGCGCGCATAAAGTCGAAGCGGTCGGTGTCGAGCAGCTCCTCCATGGGGACCTCGCCGTTTTGGGCCTCGACGATCACGGCGTCTTTCTGCAGGCTGCGCACGATGGCCTTAAGCTCGGCGATCTGCTCAGGGCTCACGGTATCGGTCTTGTTGAGGATCAGCGTGGAGCAGAACTCGATCTGCTGGATGAGCAGGCTCTCGATGTCGTCCTCGTCGATATCCTCGGCCAGCAGGTCGCGACCGCCGTTGAACTCGTCGTACATGCGGGCGCAGTCGACCACGGCCACGATGTTGTCGAGCGCGAGCTTGGGCTCGCCGCCCACCTTGGCCTCGTCGCAGAAGCTCGAGATGGTGTAGGCGATGGGGATAGGCTCGCAAATGCCCGAAGCCTCGATGATGATGTAGTCGAAGTTGTCCGAATCGGCGATGCCCTGCAGCTGGTTGGCCAGGTCGTCCGAAAGCGTGCAGCAGATGCAGCCGTTGGTGAGCGGGATGAGGTCATCGGTCTCGGAAAGGCCGCCGTCGGCGATAAGGCTGGCGTCGACGTTGATCTCGCCGATATCGTTGACGATCACGGCGGCGCGGATGCCGCCGTCGTTAGCGAGGATGTGGTTGAGCAGCGTGGTCTTGCCGGCACCGAGGTATCCGGTAAGCATGATGATCTTCACGGGTTTGTTGGGCATGTGCCCTCCTTTGTTAGACATGGCTTACAGTTGAATCTTATGCCAAACGCCTGCTCTTATACCCACGCGCCGGCAAATAACACAAGCTACTCCCAGGCTCCCCATACATCGGGGCAATAACCGACGGTGGCCTTTTTGCCGTTGCGCACGATGGGCTCGGCCAAGACCTGCTGGTTCTCGAGCAGCTTGTCGAAGCGCTGACTGGGGGTGAGATGCTGAATGAGCGCGAGCGTCTCCTCGTCCTTGGCTTTGGGGTTGAGCAGCTTGTCGATGCCGCCGACCGCCTGCATCACGCTCGTGAGCTCGCCTTTGCTCATCTCCTTTTCCTTAAGGTCAATAAACTGCACCTTAATGCGGCGCTCCTTAAAATAACGCTGTGCCTTCTTGGTATCGAAGGACTTCTTGGTGCCGAAGATTTGCACGTTCATAGTATGTTCCGCCGTTCTACCTGATGAAGTTGGTCGTTGCGCGATCGGCTTCGGGTGCGTTGATACCAGCGGCCTGTCCTGCCTCGATACAGCGCAGGAGCCAGGCCATGTTTTTACCGATGTTGCGCATGGTGGCCAGGCCCTCGGCATCCTGGGCGGCCTCGCCCGGCATGGCACCAAAGACGTTGTTCCAGTACGTGGAGGCGACCACGGGCATCTGGTTGATGGTGAAGTACTTGTTGAGTACGTCGAAGGTGGTCGATGTACCGCCGCGACGGGCGACGGCGACCGCGGCGCCGGGTTTGTGCTCAAAGGCATGCCCGCCTGCATAGAAGGCGCGATCGAGGGCCGAAAGAATGCGGCCGCTGGGGTGCGCGTAGTAGACAGGCGAGCCAAAGACAAAGCCGTCGGCCTGCTCGGCGGCAGCGATGAGCTCGTTCACCACGTCATCGTCAAAGGTGCAGCGACCGCCAAGTTTGCCGCACTGGCCGCAACCGATGCAATCGCGAATGGGCTTGGCGCCCAGCTGAAACACCTCGGTATCAATGCCTTCGGCATTGAGCTGCTCGGCGACCTCGGCGAGTGCGCGGGCGGTGTTGCCGTTTGCCTTGGGGCTGCCATTGACCAAAAGAACCTTCATCACAAACTCCCTCTGCTTTTGGTGACTTCTGCAGAGGATTATCGCACGATGGGGGAGGCGCCGCGGGCGCGGCGCTAATCCAGTTTGGTACCTGGCACCTGCACGGCTTTCCCGAGCAACGCTTTGAGCTCGTTCAAAATGGAAACGGGCTGTCGATCGACAGCGTCCAGATGAAGCGTCGCCACACGAATGGGTGGCTGATATTCAAGCGAGCCGATGAGCACAGGAGAACCCAGGAACCGCTCGATTTCGTCTGCGAGCTCGTCGATTGCCTCGGGGCCGAGCTCATCGAAAAGCGCCACGAATGTCGGCCCCGTCGAGCGGAACAGGCGACCCTTGCCGCGCGAGCAATCCATGAGACAGGCGGCGCTTTCGGCGAGCACACGGTCGCCCGCATCGAATCCAAAGCGGGCATTGACCTCGGCGATATCGTCGACCTTAATGGCAATAAAGCCTGCCTCGCGCGCCACGCGGCGCATCTCTCCAATAGCGTTGACCAGCGCGTGAACATCGCCCAGGCCCGTTACCGAGTCGGTCGTATCTGCCAAGCTTCGGTTGATGATAATGCCCACATACATGTTGGGCTCGGTATCGGTTCCATCCAAGCGGTAGCCCGTGCAGTCGCAAAGCACGTATTTTCCAGTGGCATCCATTACGCGATACTGCATGTAGTGGAAGTGCCACGTGCCGTTTATCACCATGTCGAGCTCGGCGCGTACGTTGTCGCGGTCCTCGGGATGAACGCGGGCAAGCCACATATCGACCGAGTTAAAAGGGTGCTGGGAGGGCAGGTCAAAATCGCGCACGGCGTTGACCGACCATTGCGATTCTCCCGTATCGAGGTTAAGGATGAACGGATAGCGCGTCTCGGAGCTCATGGAAATCGCTTGGAACACTCGGTCGTTGCAGGGAAGCTGATCGACGATTGGGCGTTGCGGCGCATCATTGTCTTTCGGTTGCTGCACACGATGCATAAGCTTATAGCGATACATCTTGCGATCGGCATCCATCGTCATCTGGCGACGCGTGTCGCCGGCAAGTGGGTCGACGCGCGAGCAGCCAAAACTAAAGCTGCCGATCATGGGCGCCTTGCCACCTGAGCTCGCCTCGATCAGCCCGGCACGTACCTGCTCCAAGCGCTGCTCGAGTTCAGTCTCGTTTGCGGAGAGCGAGATGAGCACAAACTCGTCTCCACCGATACGGAACAGCATCTCATCGTGTTCCATGGTTTCGGAGAGCGTGCGGCAGATGCTCAGAATATAGCGATTGCCTTCGGCGTGGCCAAACCTATCATTGCAATGCTTGAGATGGTCGATGTCAATATAGGCGCAGGTGAAGGGGTCGCCTTTGCGCCAGAGTTGCTCGACGTGACGGTCGAATCCGTTGCGGTTGCCCAAGTTGGTGAGCGGATCGATATAGGCGTTGCGCTCAAGCAGCTGGCGCTCTTGTTGCAGGATGGCATGCGTCTTTTGCAGTTGCTCACCAACGGCGCGTAGCTCAGCAGGCAGCGCGGCAACATCGAGTTCGGCGGTCGAGATGCCATTTGCAAGTCGCTGAAGATAGACAATAATCGATTGCTCGCCCATGCGATATGACTCGTTCATGATGGATAACCTCCTTGGGCGGAACAACGGTTTGTATCATATCCCCAATTCGGTTTGAATTGGGGATATAAGTTAGCTAATGGAGACAAATGCCCCTTCGACGGTGGCGTTTTGCGCGCGAGCGAATCAGTTGTTATTGCCGCCATCGAGCAATGCCTCAAAATCCTTCGCCGGCATGGGGCGGTAGTAGAGGAAGCCCTGAGCGTAGCGGGCGCCCATTTGTCGCAGCATGTTCGCCTGCTCATTTGTCTCGACGCCTTCGACCTCGACGGGCAGATGGAGCGACTGCGCCATTTCGAGCATCGATGAAATGATTTGCGTGCTGCGGCCTTGATCGCGGTCGGTGGGTACAAAGGCGCGGTCGAGCTTGATGACGTCGACGTTGACGTTCTTGAGCATCGCGAGCGTGGACTGACCGGTGCCAAAATCGTCCATATAGGTCGAGAAGCCGCGGGTGTGCAGGTCGGCCGTCAGTTTGTCCACGGCCTCGGACTCTCCCGTATAAGCCGTCTCGGTAATCTCGATACGCATGAGCTCGGGCGGTAGGTTGTATTGGGCGGCAAGCGCCCCCATATGTTCGGCAACGTCGCAGGCAAGGATATCCACGCGCGACACATTAAGCGAAACCGGAACCACACGAAGTCCTCGATCGATGCGCTTGCGCAGCCACGAGGCGACACCCTGCCAAATGTACTTGTCGAGCGTCACCACAAAGCCACTTTCCTCGAGTGCGGGGATAAACGTTGCGGGCGAAATGAGAGAGCCGTCCCTGTCAATCCAGCGGGTGAGTGCTTCGGCGCCAATAATCTCACCGGTTTCCATATCGACCTGGGGCTGCAAGTGGTAGGTAATACGACCATCTGAGAGCGCGTACTGGAATTCGGTCAGCGTGCGGTGGAACGCGACTTCGCGCTCGTACTCCGCGGGGCAGAAAATGGCAATGCGCTCCTTAAAGTCGTTTTTTGCGCGTCGATTGGTAAACATGGCCTTCGCCTGCGCATCGATGGTGATCTCCTCATTGGAGTCGATGGGGTAAACGCCCATGGACGGCCAAAAACCTACGCCGTCGTTGTGCTTGGCTACAGCCTCGCGCACGCGCGCATAGACACGGTGAACGAAATCGTGCTCAAAGGGTATGAGCAGACAAAAGTCGTCTTGCCCCCAGTATCCCGCGACGCCCATGTTGGCGTTCTCGATATCCTTGAGCACCGTGCCCACATCGGCAAGCATACGGTCGCCTTCGGCCTGTCCATACCATTCGTTAAATAGGCGCATGTGGCCCATGTCGACGGTGGCGATACACCAAGCGCCGTCGCGCCTTGCCTTGATGAAGGCATTGGCACGGCGCATAAACTCGCTGGGGCGGTAGAGGCCTGTGAGCATGTCGAGGTGCTCGGCGACGGCGCCTTTGCGTTCCATCTCGGGTATGGGCAGACTGTCGTTGGGGACAAGCCCGCCAGCTGTGCGAAGGCGACGATCGAGTTCGCCCAAAACAGTCGATGCTTGGGAGTCCAGGCGTTCGTAAAAGGTTGGGACGACAAGACAGACGGGAGCAATGGTGTCGCCTGCGATTTGCACAGGAGCGAAAACGGCCTCTTTAAGGTGGCGGGTCAGTTGCTCGAATGCCTCGTGGTCCAAATCGTTGCTGAGCACGACAAACTGGACGCTTCGTGAACGGTAGACCCGGCTCCTGCCGCGGGTGATCGACAGCATGCGGCCCGCGTATTCGGCAAGCATGTTGTCGACAGCCTCGGCCCCGTAGAGCTCGTTGAGCTTTGTCGTGCCACGAACGCGCACCGCTATAAGCCCTGTCTTGCAACGGTCGAGGCGGCAGGTATCGATGGCATTGACCAGCATGCGCTGCGTTCCGAGGCCTGTGGCGGCGTCGACGGTTTCGGCAAGTGAGTGGTTGACGAGCTCGCCGACATAGAGCGAGGGGACATTTCCGTCGCCGTCGATACGAAATCCGCGAGCACGGCAAAGGGCGTAGTCGCCGACGGCGTTGCGCACACGATACTGCATGACGCGACGGTGCTTGGTGCCGTTATAGACCTGGTCGATGTCGTTGATGTAGGCCTCAAGGTCGTCGGGATGGACGCGCGTTTTCCAGTAATCGCGACAGTTGTCTATGTGCTCTGAGGGAAGGCCAAGATCGCGCAAGGCACCTTGTGACCAAAGGGTGCGATGTTTGTCCAAGTTCTCGATAAAGAAATAACGACCTTCGTTGAGCATCGAAAAGGCGTCGAAAATACGATCGCTTATTTCGAAGTCGTCGGCGTGGACTTGCGTGATATTGCGTCGATCGAGGTGCACGGCATGACGTAACTTGTAGTCGTACATGCGATGGTCGGCATCGAGCGTCATACGGTTGGTGGCTTCGCCCAGGGCGGGGTCGGCATGCGACACTCCATAGCTAAACGAGTGGGGCATCTCGGAATCGTTGTTTTTGAGCAGGATCGTTCGGCAGTGTTCCAGACGTTCGGCGAGGTCGTCCTCGGTTGCAATCGTAGACAGGATGGCAAACTCGTCGCCGCCTATGCGAAACGCCGCCTCGTCCACTTTCATATACAGCTTGAGATAGAGGCTTACCTGCAAGATATAGCGGTTGCCCTCGTCATGCCCAAAGACGTCGTTGCAGTGCTTGAGATTGTCGATATCGATGAACGCCATGGTAACGGGGGTGTCCTGCTCCCAGAGCTCCTCGAGGGAACGGGCAAAGCCGCCACGGTTGCCAAGCCCGGTAAGCTGGTCGGTAAAGGCAGTCCTAATCAGATCATCCTGGCGCTCGAGAAGGTCGCGAACGGTCTTTTCGAGCGTTTCGGTGTAATTGCTGACAGTATCCATGTCGTAAGCGGCTTTCTGAGGTCGGGCGAATTGCGTCGGGCGAGCTCGTTGTGCACACGCGTTGTTGTTCGGCGCTTTGCGTGTATCCAGGCCCCGCCTCGCTGCGTTGTTGGGTTAATTTACCGGCTAATGTTCGCTGTTGATTACTGCTGAGTAGTATAAACAACAGTGCAGAATTATATATGGGTGCACATGCTGTGGGCGGCTATTATTCGACAAATGGTAGCGCGACGATGCGATGTCCGATAAAAATGCGACTGAGACGATATATGTTGACGGGTATACTTGTTCCGTTTGAATTTGTGGGGACGGAGATGGTCGCATGGCACAGTCAAATACGACGCGCACGGTGGGGCTCGCGCTCGAGGGAGGCGGCTACCGCGGTATGTATACGGCGGGCGTGCTCGACGTTTGGATGGAGCACGGTTTGACCTGCGACCATATGGTGGGTGTCTCGGCGGGCGCGGCGTTTGGCTACAACTTTAAATCGCGCCAGATCGGCCGCGCCATTCGCTACAACAAAGCCTATTGTGCCGATAAGCGCTATGCGAGCGTGACGAGCTGGTTGCGAACCGGCGACATGTTCA